>ERZ1035006.190-NODE-190-length-51897-cov-32.108001_pt1 | contig 51897 bp, 41 predicted proteins | sample MGYA00520694_ERZ1035006 | MGnify/ENA primary metagenome ERZ1035006 (study PRJEB33766, sample SAMN09781746) | gut metagenome | biome: gut microbiome | host: Homo sapiens | place: Madagascar | study: EMG produced TPA metagenomics assembly of the PRJNA485056 data...
TGTACAGCCAATTTAGTGGGTATGGCAAGGATGCCATACCCTCCTACTATATGTACGAACTATTACTTATTGTATGCAAAAATAACAAAAAAGGAAGAACAATCCAAATATAAAAATGTTTATTAACGCAATATGGGGGTGTGGCAAAACTCATAAAATGAGATGCCACACCCCCATATACCGCTGTCTTGCCACGTTCATTCCACAAGACTACGTGGCTGACTATTCTCCATAAATAAATCCATCATCGTCAGGCTCTGGTTCGTTTCCCGATCCAAGTCTACCTATTGGAATAGTTTCCGACCCTGCCATAATTCCTACAGCATCGATAGCGATAACATTGATTTGGGGTTTATGATACTTTTTCTTTTCCATATTGTTTTTATTTTTTTCGTTATTGATTTAACTTTCAATAGTTCTGTTATTTTATGATTATCTTCTTTGTCTTTCCCGACTTCATGCGCACGATGTTCACGCCGCGCTGTGGCTCGTCGAGACGCTTGCCGCTGAGGTCGTAGTATTCTGCTTCTGCATCGTTGAGGGCATCAATAGCGTTGATGCCAGTAGTAGAACCGTCGATGCGCATACTGAGTTGGGCAGGAGCATTGGCAGAAGTGCTGCTGAGCCAAGCGCGGAACGGACTAACCTTGGCGCCTTTCACATGATTCGAACTCATCAGTTCAGCCACATTCCAGAAGCAGTCCTTTGATATCACATAACCGCTGTTGACTTCCTTAGTAGTGTAAGTGCCGTGGAATGTCATGCCGCCCACGTTTTGATCTGATATTGCCATGTTCAACTCTGCATCGTTAGCGCCAAATGTCAGCGCTGCTTCGGTGCCGTTGCGCTTTACCACGCATGGAGTTCCGGCTGCCACTGTTCCTTCTATGCGGCTCAGCACAAGCTCGTTGCCATCAATCTTGTCGATGGCATACAAGCGGTAAGACTCCTCGCCAGTCAGCGTCAATGAGTACGGCAACACGAGTGTGCCCCAGTCGCTCGACATCTTGCGAGTGTAGGATATCTCATTAACAGTGCCGCTTGCCTGGTCGCTGATATATGAGTCGTCGCTCAGACTGACTGCCTTCTCCTTATAACCTAAGCTTCCCGATATACCTTCTGGTAATGACTGTAAGTTAACAGTCTTAATATTATTAGCGTTAAGAAAAACAGTAAAACCAATTTTTTTCAGTGATTTAGGCAGCGTCACTCGTCCTGTTTCTGCACTTAGATTTTGGCAACCATAAAATGCATTATTTCCGATTTCCGTCACCGAGGCAGGAATTACAAGTTCTCCTGATAGACTTCTACAAAGCATAAAAGCTTGATTAGGGATTACACTCAGAGTATTTGGCAACTCAAGTTTTGTAAAACCGTGACAACTATAGAAAGCCGATTTTCCGATAGTTGTTACTGAGCTGGGTAATGTCAAAGATCCCCTAAATCCAGAACATCCGTAGAAAGCGGATCTCCCTATTGTTTCAAGTTTATTTGACAGCGTTAGAGTGCCGAATCCAGTGCAATTTTGAAAAGCCTGGTCGCCAATCTCTGTTACCGAATTAGGTATGATAAGGTTTCCTGAAAGACCCTCACAACCTTTAAAAGCAGTCCCGGGGATTACACTCAGAGTATTTGGCAACTCAAGAGATGTAAAATACTTACAATTCATGAAAGCTGCAATTCCGATCTCTGTTAATGAGCTGGGCAATTTCAAAGATCCCGTAAATCCAGTACAATTGTAGAAAGCATCTTGCCCTATTTTTCCCAGTTTACTTGACAGCGTTAGAGTGCTATTGAATCCAGTGCAACCGGAAAAAGCGTTCTCGCCAATCTCTGTTACCGAATTAGGTATGACAAGGCTTCCTGAAAGACCCACACAACCGTTAAAAGCATATTCGGGGATAACACTCAGAGCATCAGACAACTCAAGAGATGTAAAATACTTACAATTCTGGAAAGCTGAACTTCCGATATTTGTTAATGAGTTGGGCAATTTCAAAGTTCCCGTAAATCCTGAATTATAGAAAGCAGAGCCCAATATTTTTTCCAGTTTGTTTGACAGCGTTAGAGTGCCATTTAATCCTGTGCAATCGGCAAACGCCAAGATGCCAATCTCTTTTACCGAATTAGGTATGACAAGGTCTCCTGTAAGATTTTTACAATTACAGAATGCTTCTTTGGGAATTTTCGTAATCGGACCGTCAAACTCTATCACGCACTTGCCATCAACAACACTATGCGCCACGATGTTTGCACCAAATTGCTCTTTGTATCTTATGTTATCCACAATCTTGCCGTCGGAAGTTGTGTAACGGAAGAAACTATGATTACAGTATTGGCAGACATCATCGGCGTTTAGCTTATGTCCAGTGGCAATATATGAAGTGGTAAGGCCGCAAATAGTGTCGTTTGTATAAAATCCGCGGGATTTGAATGTTACATCATAGTTAGATAAACAAGTATGCTCGCTCTTTGCTATTATAAGTTTATTATTTTTCGTACTTCCCAAATTTTTGCGTTCGCCATTTTCACGCTTGTATACAAACCATTCGCCATCGTCAGATGCCGACTTATTATAGCCCTGCTTCTCCCACGATAGCTCCATATAGTTGCCATAAGGCTGCACCTTCAAATTGGCAGGACGAACGTATCCGCTGATGGTGTTGTCAAGTGTCCAATCCTCTTCTTGTTCTTGTGAACTATAGTTTTCTTTGTTATACCATTTGCCCTTCACAGTTAGCTTATGGCCATAATAGGGGAATGAGCTGTTGAAGGAGAGCTTAAGATCGATGACGCATACAAAACCATTTAATAAGCCTAAAGCGTTTGGGTTTTTCTCCTCAACTTTAAGATTGCAGAATTTTGCTGTGCCTACATTTTTATTATCAACAATAATATCTGAAGTATTACCGACAGGCTTGTCTCCATAGGTTCTTTGATCATTTCTAAATGTTTTTATATCGGTGACACCAGATATATTGCTCCACATTTCTTTAAGGTTTACTACTTGCTTGTCGTCGATGTAGAGATTTACATCACCTTTGAAGTTGGCTGTCCTATCTATATAACCCCCATGTGATGAATAATACCACATGTATAATTGTAGCGTGACCTCTGTGCCATTCTTTGTGTATGACACGGGATTGAGTTTGACCATAGGGTCGTAATTGGTTTTGGCCGCCGCCTTTCCCACGCCAGCCACACACAAGAACAGCGCCAGTAGCGTGTAGACTACTGCTCTGCCGAAATGTATAGAATAAAGTTGTTTAATATTATGCATTGTCTTTTGTTATTTGATTGAACTTTCGCAAGTTCAGAAGTTAATGGAATTAAAGAAGTTAGCACTCCCTTCGGTCGTTTTGGAAGTTCTTGCTATGGCAAGCGGCAAAGCCGAGCGAACGGACAATAGCTTTATTGCTTAAACTTCCGTTCCGTGTCACCGAATGGCCGTTCCGTGTCACCGAATGGCCGTTCCGCGTCACCGAACGGACATTCCAAGACACGGAACGGAGATTTTAATTATCCTGCCGATTATACACTAAGGTTTTATTCACCCCAGATCCATCCATTCTCGTCAGGCTTCGGTTGTTCTCCCGATTCTGTATTGCCAATTGGAATAGTTTCTTTCGACCCAGACGATCCAGGCGACCCTGCCATGATTCCTACAGCATCGATAGCTACAACATTTATTAGGGGTTTCTGATACTTCTTCTTTTCCATATTCTTTTGTTTTTTTGTTATTGATTCTGTTTATTGAACATTCAAGAGTTCTGTTATTTGATAATTATCTTCTTAGTCTTTCCCGACTTCATGCGCACGATGTTTACGCCCTTTTGTGGCTCGTCGAGACGCTTGCCGCTGAGGTCGTAGTATTCTGCCTCGGCATCGTTGAGGGCATCGAGAACCTCCGCAGCGTTGATACCAGTAGTATTATCGTCGATGCGCATGCTGAGTTGGGCAGGGGCGTTGGCAGAAGTGCCGTCGAGCCAAGTGCGGAACGGACGAACCTTGACAGCATTAACCTTGTTTGAATTCTTCAGTTCCTCTACATTCCAGAAGCAGTTCTTTGATATCACATATCCGCTGTTGACATCCTTTGTCCAGTAAGTGCCGCGGAATGTCATGTCGCCCACGTTTTGAGTCTCTCTTGTCATGTTCAACTCGGCTTTATTAGCACCAAATATCAGCTCAGATTCGGTGCCGTTGCGCTTTACCACGCATGGAGTTCCGGCAGCCACTTCGCCATCAAGTTGTTTCAATACAAGCTCCTCGCCAGTCATATTGTCGATGGAATACAGACGGTAAGGCTCATTGCCAGTCAGCGTCAAGGAGTAAGGCAACACGAGTGTGCCCCAGTTGCTCGTCATTACGCGAGTGTAGGATATTTCATTAACTGTGCCACTTGCCTTGTCGCTAATATATGAGTCGTCGCTAAGACTTACTGTCCTCTTCTGATCATCTAAGTATTCCGATATACCTTCTGGTAATGACTGGAAATTGATAGTTTTAATATTTTTACAGTTTTGAAAAGAACTAATAGCAACTACTTCCAATGATTTTGGTAATGACAAATCTCCCGTGAATCCAGAATTACTGAAAGCTAACTTTCCAATAGTTGTTACAGAGTTTGATATTGTTAATTTTCCAGTGAATCCAGAACATCCTTGGAAAGCTGAATATCCAATAGTTGTTACAGAGTTTGGAATGGTCAAATCTCCCGTGAATCCTTTACATTTCATGAAAGCCAACTCTCCAATAGTTGTTACAGAGTTTGGTATTGTCAAATTTCCTGTGAATCCATAACAATTATAGAAAGCCGAATTTCCAATAGTTTTTACAGAGTTTGGTATTGTCAAATCTCCCTTGAATCCATAACAACCTCTGAAAGCCGAAGTTCCAATAGTTGTTACAGAGTCTGATATTGTCAATTTTCCCTTGAATCCATAACAACCACTGAAAGCCGAATTTCCAATAGTTTTTACAGAGTTTGGTATTGTCAAATTTCCCGTGAATCCAGAACATCTATTGAAAGCCCACATTCCAATAGTTTTTACAGAGTTTGGTATTGTCAAATCTCCCGTGAATCCCTTACAATTATAGAAAGCCGAAGTTCCAATAGTTTTTATAGAGTTTGGTATTGTCAAATCTCCCTTTAATTCTGTACAATCATAGAAAGCATTATCGCCAATCTCTGTTACTGAATTAGGTATGACAAGGTTTCCTATAAGATTTTTACATCGAAAGAATGCCTCTGCGGGAATTTTAGTAATCGGAGCGTCAAACTCTATCACGCACTTACCATCAACAACCTTATGCGACACAACCTTGGCCCCAAAATCTTTGCCAGATATATTCACCGTATTGCCATCGGATGTTTGGTAACAGAAACGTCCAGTGCCAGCAATCGTAGTGGTAAGACCGCAAACAGTCTCTTCCCCTTCACATGCATTGGGGAGGAATGTCATAATGTACTCTTTCGAGCAGCTGTACTGCTTCTTCTCAATGCTGAGTGAGTGTTCATTTGCAGCCACTTCGCCCAACTTGACATTATTGTCGCCTTCGCGCTTGTATACAATCCACTTGCCGTCGGTAGATGCCGACGAATTATAGCCCTGCTGCTCCCACGAGAACACCATGTTGTCGCCAGAAGGCTCCACCTTCAAATTGATAGGACGAACGAAGCCGTTGATGTCGTTGTCGAGAGCCACGTCCTTTTCTACTAAAGAGCCGCTGCCCTGGTCTTGCCATTTGCCCTTCACCGTAATCTTATGGCCATAATAAGAGAATGACTTGTTGAAAGAGAGCTTAAGGTCGATGGTGAACCATGAATCCTCAGTTGTGTTGCTGTTGTATGGGCATGTCTGTCCATACTTAAAATCTTGGAGCTGTGCCGTGCCTACGTTTGTGCCATTAAGATTAATATCCGAAGAATTGCCGACGACAGTACCAGATGCGATATTAGAAAAATTTTTGTAGTTTGAACCAGATATATAATACCACATGTCCTTAAGATTGCCTACCTCTTTGTCGTCGATGTAGAGATACACATTGCCAGTAAAACGGGCATTGTATTTTTTTGGGGTAATACCCGAATATTTCCAGTTGAACATCCATACTCTAAGCGTCACCTCCGTGCCACTGCTTGTATAGGATGTTTTGTCGATTTTGACAACTGGGTTGAGTCCTGCGGCTGACGCCTTGCCAGCAGCCATACACATAAATAGCGAGAGCAACGCAAATATAAATACGCTGCGAGAGTGTTTAGAGAGTAAGAATTTCATCATGATTGTTGTAAAGTTTAGTACTATTTGGCACGAAATTAGACCAAATAATCAATACAGCCAAAAAACAACTACCGTAAAATAACGTAAAAGAGTGAAAAAAGAGGGGTAAAAAGGGGTAAAATCCACAAAAAGGGACTAACTTTGTACGACAAAATTCGAAAACAATGAAATCGAAACTAATACAACGACTAACCATATTTCTTGACCGTCGTAGCCACAACTGGCAACAACGAATGTGCCTTATAACGTTCCTTATGCTCAGTCTGTCGGTGGTATTGGGTGTGCCTATGCACATCATAGGAATGATAGGTCGCTGCGACACCATATTATATACCATATCGGCAATGTCGTGGGCTGCAACACTTGCTATACTGGTTATGTACCTTACGCAGCGTATGAGGCTAACTGTAGCTATATCATCGTTCGGAATATTGACACAGTTGGCAGAAAGTGCCCGTATAGTATACGTAGCAATGGAGCGTCCGGATGGGTTTGAGGAGACTATTGTGTTTAACCAGGTTATATCACTCGCCCTGATAATCTATATGGTAATGGCTGCCGTAAGACATATGCCAACCATATTAGCCATAATGAGCATCGCAACGATAACATCTGCTTACCTATATACCGACGGGGAAATAAACAGACAGATTGTGGTGATATTCGTTATTGTGGAGATTTTTACATGTATTCTTGGCGAAATGATAAGGCGGGGAATAAGAAGTATGCAACGGGAAAATGCCGACTATCACTCTACACTTAACCGAGTGCTATCGACCTTCCACATGACCAAGACCGAGTTGTTGGCTTATATACAATTAGGACGAGGAGAGCAGAGCGACAAGGACATCACCGACTTCTTCAACCGTCTCGACGAGCGTACAGAGGCTAACCTTATAAGGGCTGTGGAGCAACGTGTGGCTCAGCGCAAGATGCAACATGCCGACATATCGGCTGTACTCCCTACCCTAACACCCACAGAGCAGGAAGTATGCCGACTGATTATCGGTGGAAAGACTATAATAGAGATTGCTTCCATCCTACACAAAAACGCCAACAACGTAAGTTCTGTACGTATACATATACGCAAGAAGCTGGGGCTTGCTACTGGTAAAGACCTAAGAGAGGCTTTGCTGGAAGTAATGCAGAAATAGTTTTACTTCTTGTGGACGTTGTACGATATATTCTCTTCCTTAAACTTGTCCTTGGGCTGCGGATGTTCTGCCGGATAAAAATAACAAAAAAGGAAGAATGAAGCAAACATGGCTTTCATTCTTCCTTAAAATTATATGTTTGTGACAAAATTTCACAACACACTAACTAAGTTATTTGACCTCAATCTGACGTGTTGTCTTTTCTTCTTTCTTCTCAACCTTAGGAAGGGCAACAGTCAAGACACCATCGTTGACATTGGCTGCAATGTGCTCCTTGTCGACATCGTCAGGCAAGATAAGAGTCTGCTCGAACTTTGAATAAGAGAACTCGCGACGCAGATAATGCTCTTTCTTGTTCTCGTCCTTCTTCTCGTTCTTCTGCTCCATCTTGATGTGCAAGTTGCCATCGTTATCTATATTGATGTTGAAGTCGTCTTTCTTCATGCCAGGAGCAGCAAGCTCCACTGTATACTCGTGTTCGGTCTCCTTAACGTTGATTGCCGGTGCCGTAGCATTTGTACGCGGCATAAAGTCAGTGTCGAAAAAGTCGTTGAAAACTTCAGGCATCCAAGAATTTCTCATTACTGGTAACATATCAAAAACCTCCAATTATATTTTAGTTGTTTATTTATCGTTTTGCTTGCCCCGAGCTTGTCGCTCTCGGCTTGCACTATCCTTATCGCAATTTACATGCCAATGATAAAATGAAGGCTAAAATGTTAAATAGTAAGCAAATATGGCATATTTTAGACAAATAGACGCAAACGATTGACAATTTGTCCATTCGCTCGGCTTTGTCGCTTGCTTTAGCAAGAACTTCACGAGCGAAAGAAGTTAAGGAGTTAAGGAGTTAAGCCAATTGTCCAAATGGCCTGCATAATAAAGCGGAATGTTGTAGAGAGTGAATGCTCGGCCGTCGGTTCGGGTGATGACATCGGAGGTCAGCGGACCGTTCCACAATCGTAGGGCGATATTCTCACGCGACTCTTCCATAAACTGATGCAGGGAGCGGAGCTTTGAATTGTTGCCAGTCTTTACCTCGATGGGCAGCAGATGCGACTTATAGCGTATCACGAAATCTACTTCTGCCTGAGAGTTGCGAGCATCGCGCACCCAAAACATACGCTTCTCGCCAAACATAGTTGTAGCACCGAGAAGTTCCTGGGCTACGATATGTTCAGCAATGTCGCCGTTCCAGAGTTCGTCGCTGTCGGTAGTGAATAGCAGTTCTTCTTGCATTCCTGCTACGTAATTGACCAGACCAGTGTCAAGCCATAACAGTTTTGGACTCTTCTTCAGGTCGGGCAGTATGGGGAACGATGTTGACGTAAGAGGATAAACAAGTTCGAGGAGCAGAGTCTTCTCAAGCGTACGGAAGGCATTGCTAACATCTGCCGACTTGAACGAGGAGTTGGTGAATTTGGCAAACTGTATGCGATGGGCAGCCGATGTCCAGCCATAATTAAGAATATAGCGTATAGAATCCTGCTCCTTCGGCTTGGCGGCATACTTCTCCACATCGTCGCGATAGCCCGAGAGCAGCGAATTGAATATGCCTCCAAGCCGCACCATGTCGCGATACTGTGCATAGTTGGCAACAACTTCTGGCAGTCCGCCTATTATCATGTATTTCTTGAAGAGGTCGAGCGTATAGCTGTGCAGTGACTGAGGTACCGATACAGCCTCAACCTGCTCGGCAAGAAGCTGCTCGCCTATAGCCGAAAGGAACTCTACAAATGTGCAGGGATGGAGAGCCATATACTCAACTCTACCCACTGGAAACGATATGTGACGGTCCATCAGACTCTCCAATAGTGAGCCAGCAGCTATAACATATATGTCGGGACGCTTCTCATAGAAGTAGCGCAACGACTGTACAGCCTTAGGTTCGTTCTGTATCTCGTCGATGAATATAAGTGTGCGGCAGTTGTCCTGACGTACATTTGCCTTAAAGAAGATGCCCGACAGCAAATCGTCGAAAGAATGGTCGGCAGCAAACAACGCTGCATTCTCGTTCTCCTCAAGATTAAGGTAGATGTAATTGTCGAATTCCTCGGCAAACATCTTAACAAGCGTTGTCTTGCCCACCTGGCGGGCACCACGCAAAACCAAGGGCTTACGTTCTTCCTTACGTGCCCAGTTGCGAAGATAATTGAGTGCTAATCGTTTGAACATATCTAAATGGTTATAAATCAATGACAAAGATACACAATATTTTCAAATCCAAACCAAAAATCAATAAAAATCCGAGCAAATCCAAACCAACTTTCGCTGATTTTCGTGTCAAATCCAAACCAACCAGCAGAAAAACCAGTATCAAATCCAAACCAACTGGCAAAGAGAAGGACTTTCAGTACACATCAAACCACCCATTCCATCCAATTGTTTGGAGTAATAACAGCTGTCTCCTTAACGTCATACGCAGTAAGGAATGATGATGGAAACTGAGTATTGGCGCGACGCGGATTCCACTTCATCTCGAAGACGGTGAATTGTCCGTCACACTCTTCTATATAGTCAATCTCCTGCTGCTGAGTAGTGCGCCAGAAATAGCTGTTGGCATAACGACCAGAATAATGATTGGCTTTAATACGCTCGCTTATGATGAAGTTCTCCCACAATGCTCCAGTATCTTGACGCAAAGATAAGGGCGCGAAATTCTGAAGAATGGCGTTGCGTATACCATTATCATAGAAGTATATCTTTTTGCCCTTTTTCAATTCGGTGCGCAGATTACGATTGAAACCATTTAATCTGAACACAATATAGCACTTCTCAAGCAAATCAATATATTTCTCTACCGTCTTATTGTCGGTGCCAACGGTCTGTGCAAGTTCATTATAAGATACCTCGCTACATACCTGTAGCGCAAGAGCCGTGAGCAACTTGCCAAGCAATACCGGTCGGCGTACACTCTCAAGCGATAGCAAATCCTTATAAAGATAGCTACCGGCAAGGTTTGCAAGCAACTCTTTTGCGTCATCGGCATGGTTTATAATGTCTGGATATGAGCCATATATAAGTCGTTGCTCAAGAGTTTGCCTCACTCCTAACAATCCCTGGCTATTAAATAGCTCTGCTGTTGATATCGGATATAAATGATACTCGAACTTGCGCCCGGTAAGAGGCTCATTGAGCTTGTCTTGCAATTCAAACGACGAAGACCCCGTAACGAGCAACTGCACCGTAGGAAAATTGTCGGTGATTAGCTTTAACGTCATACCGATATTCTCCACTCGCTGAGCTTCGTCAATGACAACTATCTTGTTGTCAGCGATAAGAAGACGCAGTTCCGAAGTGTTGATATTGGTGAGCATATCCTTTACTTCAGGCTCGTCACAATTCAACTGCAAAGTCTTGCAATCCTGCTTTTCAAGAATCATTCTGAAAAGCGTACTTTTGCCCACCTGCCGCGCTCCTATAACGATGATTGCCTTGCCTGCAAACATACGCGACTCTATCTTTTGCTGTAACTGTCGTTCTATCATAGATGTATGGATTGTTTGTCGAGGCAAAGATAAGAAAAAAATAGTCTAATCCCAAAAATCACACTAACTTTTGGGATTATAATCCCAAAAATCATATATATTTTTAGGATTAGGCCTATCTTTGACGCGTTCAACTCGCTGTTTTGAGCGGTTAGAAATGCAAATATTGTATCGGGGCATAGACGAATTTTGAATTTTGAGTTTTGATTTTTGAGTTGGTCGCCTACGGCGATTTTGAATTATTGAATGTTGAGTTTTCAATACTAATCATAACTCTAAACTCTCAATCCTCAACTCTAAACTCTCAATTTTCAACTCTAAACTCTCCATTTTCAACTCTCAACTGGAACCAATCACAGCTCTGCTTTGTGCAGTTCTGCCAATAGCTTCACGCTCTGGCAATGCAGGTCGATGTGTCGTTGCAGCTTCTCGTAGATGCTGTTTATCTCGACATAATAGACAAGGGCGGTTATTTCGCCCTGCTGCAAAGCCTTGGCAAAGAGCGTGAGCGACTCTTGCAGAAGCTTTACATCGCTGTGGTCGATAACCTGCTGCAAGCCCTGCAACTGCTCGTAGTTGGTGCGCAGGGTAGCCTCAGCCTCGTTCTGTGCCTGCATAACCTGCAACTCGGCACTCTCACGGCGCTGCCTGGCAGCCTTGACATTGTTGCTGTTGCTATACAGTGGGAAGCTTACACCAACGAGAAAGCCGTTGATGCCTTCGCCATGCTCGGTATTGCGACGATAGCCAAAGGAGATATTGGGCAACCACTCGTTCTTTTGCAACTTTAAGTTCATGTCGGCTGAGCGTAGTGCCGTCTGCGCCACAGCCACATCTGCATCAGAGGCAAGTGCAAGAGCACGATACGATTCAAAGTTGGTTATCTGCGGATATTCGGGCAACACGGTATCTATAACGTCTATTGGCTTGCCACCATTGAGCTGCCTAAGTTGCTGCAGAAGAGATGTGCGCTCACCCTGCGCCTCGTTAACAAGGGTGCGCACCTCCATACAATCAAGCTTTACCTTGTTAAGCTCAAGGGCGTTGGCATCGCCTGCATCCATACGCTTCTGATACATCTGCAACAAAGTCTCGCTGTTGGCAAGTCGCTCGTGGAGCATGGACAGTGTTTGGTTGAGACGTATAAGGTCGATGCAAAGGAGCTGTGCCTGGAGCAATATGTCGCGACGTTGCTTGATAAGAAGTTGCTCTCCTACGATGTTCTGCATCTTTGCCTGCTTGTTGCGTGCAGCATACTTTGTGGGGAAGTCGATTTCCTGGCTAACCACAAGCTCGCTCTCTGCCACGCCTGAGTAGCCTTTGGTAAAGAACGGACTATACTCTACAGACGGGCCGCCAATACTGTTGGATGCCTTGATGTCGAGCACGTCGGCTTGATTGTCGTGGGCGAGAGCCTGGAGGGTGAGGTTGTTGGATGCTACTTGCTTGAGCACGTCACCAATGTTGTCGGCGAGAGCTATGCTATACGTGCTGAATGCCACGATTGTGGCGATTAGATATCTTTTCATATATAATAGGTACGATGAATGCGTTGAGTAATGTGGAACTTATAAGTCCGCCGAGTATAACCTTTGCCATTGGCGACTGTATCTCGTTGCCAGGCAAATCGCCTCCAAGTGCCAACGGCACGAGGGCGAGAGCTGAGGTAAGAGCGGTCATGAGGATAGGGTTAAGACGCGAGAGCGAACCTTCGATGATGGCTTGGCGTATGCTCTTGCCTTCCTCTGTGCGCAGGCGTTTGTACTCGGTGATAAGCAGCATACCATTGCGTGTGGCGATGCCGAATAGCGATATGAAGCCTATGACAGCTGGGATGCTTATCTCGCCCGTGGTGAACACTATTGCAAAGATGCCGCCAATGAGAGCCAATGGGAGGTTTAGAAGTATAACTCCAGCTTCCATAGCGTTGCGGAACTGCATGAAGAGTAGACAGAAGATTACGATAATGGCAAGGATGCAGGTGAGATAGAGCACACGGCTGGCACTCTCCTGACTCTCAAACTGACCGCCATATTCTACATGATAGCCTTCGGGCAGCTGCACCTCCTCTGATACGGCTTCCTTGATGTCTGCCACTACATCGCTCAAAGCTCTGCCGCTGGTATTGACAGATATTACAATCTTGCGCTGTACATTCTCGCGGTTGATGGTGTTGGGGCCGGCACTCGATATTATATCTGCCACATCGCTAAGCGGAACCTTACGTCCATCCTGGGTGTCGATAACGAGATCGTTTATCTCGTCGTAGTTGGCGGCCTTAACAACGAGGTTGAAGGCACGTCCTGCCTCGTATACCTGAGAAACAGTTTCGCCTGCAAGATTGACAGCGAGGAACTCGTTAAACTCGGGAAGGGTGATACCGTTGCGTACAAGCAACTCGCGACGTGGCACAATCTTAAGCTCGGGACGTTCTATCTGCTGCTCGACGTTGAGGTCGGCTATGCCATCTATGTCCTGGCAGGCATTCTTTATCTGATTGCCTATGGTGAACATTCGGTTGAGGTCGGTGCCAAACAGCTTGATGGCTATGCTTGCCTGGGTTCCAGAGAGCATAGCGTCGATGCGGTGAGAGATGGGCTGACCTATCTCGATGTTAGCTCCTGCGAGTACAGAGAGACGCTTGCGCACGTCGTTGAGAACTTCTTCATGACTGCGGTCTTTTAATGCAAAAGGTGCTTCTATCTCGCTGACGTTTACGCCAAGGGCATGTTCGTCGAGTTCGGCACGTCCGGTCTTGCGCGCCACGGTCTTAATCTCGGGCACCTGAAGCAGCAAGCGTTCGGCACGTGCACCGATAGAATCGCTCTCTTCGAGAGATATGCCGGGTAGTGAGGAGATGTTGATGGTGAACGAACCTTCGTTGAACTTGGGCAAGAAACTACTGCCAAGGCAGAAGAACACGCCTACAGCCACTACAAACAGCGTAGCGGTGCCTACGATTACCTTGCGTGTGTTGGCAAGCACCCACTGCAATGCACGCTCGTAATATGTCTTGAGCCATACTGCCAAGAAGGCTTCCTTAGGCATCTCGCCCTTGCTCTTGCCAAGCAGGTAGCTACATAGCACGGGGGTGAGCGTGAGGGCTACAATGGTTGACGCAAAGAGGGCGGTGACGAAGGCTATGCCAAGGGGTATGAGCATACGGCCTTCCATGCCGCTGAGGAAGAACAGCGGCGCAAAGCTTACTACTATTATCAACGTAGAATTGAGTATAGGCATACGCACTTCGCGTGATGCGTTATACACAAGCTCTATTATCGGCACACGCTCTGACTCGGGCAATTCGCGGTTTTGGCGTATATGTTTGTACACATTCTCCACATCCACAATGGCGTCGTCGACAAGCGAGCCTATGGCAATGGCAAGACCGCCGAGGGTCATGGTGTTGATGCTGATGCCAAGAGCATTGAGCACTATCATAGCTACAAGGAACGAAATGGGTATGGTGACAAGCGAGATGACCGTGGTGCGCACGTTGGCGAGGAAGAGCATCAAGATTATCACAACGAAGATGGCGCCCTCGATGAGCGACTTCTGTACGTTGTCGATACTGCTCTCGATGAAGTCGGCCTGACGGAAGATGTCTGTTGATATATGCACATCCTCAGGAAGAGTCTTGTGAAGGTCTTCCAGAGCAAGGTCGAGGTGCTTGGTAAGGTCGATGGTGCTGGTGTTGGGCTGCTTGGTTACGGTGAGGAGTACGGCTGACTTGGCACGCTCGCTGCCTACACCAAGCTTGGGCGACTGATTGCCCACCTTTATATCGGCTACGTCGGCGAGGGTTATGACACTCTCGCCGTTCTTCTTGACGATACATGTGCCCAACTTCTCTACGTCGTTGGTAGAAGTGATGCCACGGATTATATACTCATTGCCGTACTTGTAGCGCACGCCACCGTTGGTGTTGACGTTCATGCCACGAGTACTCGCCATTACGTCGGAGAGCGAAACACCGAAGTGCTTCATCTTGCCCGGGCTTACGAGTATCTGATACTCCTTGATGTCGCCGCCATGCACGCTGACCTGAGCCACGCCTCCGGTAGAAAGCAGGCGCGGACGTATCACCCAATCGGCATAAGTACGAAGGTCTTGCTGCGAAGTGTGCTTGCTGGTGAGGCTCACAATGAGCACTTCGCCGAGTATGGACGACTGCGGACCGAGCACCGGAGCGCTTACACCGGCAGGCATCTGATCGCCAATAGCAGCAAGTTTCTCACTTACTATCTGGCGATCGAGATATATGTCAGTGCCCCAATCAAACTCTACCCACACTACAGAGAAACCATTGGTGGACTGAGAGCGGACACGACGCACACCGGTACTGCCATTGACGGCGGTCTCAATAGGGAATGTCACAAGCTGCTCCACTTCCTCTGTCGCCATGCCACCGGCTTCGGTCATGATGACTACGGTAGGGGCGTTGAGGTCAGGGAACACGTCGACATCGGTCTTGCTGGTGGAGTATAAGCCGGCGATGACCAGCAGCACCGACGCCACCAACACAAGTATTCTGTTCTCAAGCGAGAAGCGTATTATCTTATTTAGCATAGATTTTTAGTGATTATGATTATGTGCAGGAATAGCGTTAGCAGCCGAAGCCAACTTTACTTGCATGGCACCCTTAGTCACGACGCGGTCGCCCTGCTTCACTCCCGTAAGTATCTCCACACGCTCGCCGTCGCTCTCGCCGAGTGTAACCTCCTGCTTGCGATAGCCCTCAGCGTCCACCTGAATGTACACAAAGTGGATGCCCTGCTCTTCGGTAATGGCTGTAAGCGGTAAGCTTATAACGTTAGGACGATCCTGAGTGATGAGATATATCTCGGCATACGAGCCTTGCACAACATCGCCTGTGTTGTTGAACTCGAATATAACGGGGATGTACGAGTTGTTGACCTCAGCCGAACGACCGTAAGACTGGATATGTCCGCCCATATCGGTGATGTCGTATAGACGCTTGCTGTAGCTGGTGCGGAACTTGGCACAGCGTATCTTGTTAAGCTCGTTGAAGTGACGCTCCGGTATCTCGGCACGCAGATAGAGGTGCTTGTTCTGGGTAATAACGGCAAGGGGCTGACCAGCTTCCACATAGTCGCCGCCATTGACCATAGATTGCTTGATATAGCCGCCGCGAGGAGCTGTGACCGTCACACCGCCGGCGCTGCGTGTGCGCTGCATGCTGGTGTAGGTGAGCTTGGCAGCCTCATATTCCGCCTTGGCAACGGCGAGGTCTTTCTCGCTTATTATCTTGTCCTTGATGAGTGTCTTCGCACGTGTATAGTCGCGCTCGGCACGCTCAAAGTCGATACGGGCACGCTGTACGGGGTCGCCGTCAGCCATCTGCATACCTGCGGAAGTGATGGAGAAGAGCGTGGTTCCGGCAGCCACCTTTAGTCCTTCACTCACGTGGTTCTTATACTGCACACGTCCGCTGATGGTGGCAACAACGGCTGTCTCGTCGCATGATGCCGACATCACCTTGCCACTGGTGTGGATGACGCCATGAAACATGCCTGGCTTCACTTCCTCCACCTTCACTCCGGCAGCACGAGCCTTCTCAGGCGAGAGGATAATCTCGTCGGTATGGGCGCCTTTAGCCAAATGACCTTCCTCTTCGGAATCGTGGTCGTGGTGCTCGGTTTCCTCGGCATGCTCATGGTCATGGTCGTGATCGAGATGGTCATGGGACTTGCCTCCGCAAGCGACCATTCCCGCCACGAAGACTACTGATAATAAGTAATAAGTTATTCGTCTAAGCATATTTCATTAAGTATTTATTAATAAGCTAAAAAAAGTCAGGTGCAAAGATAAGGAATAAGCAATGCAACTATGTTGCAAAAGCAAAGATTTTATGTATAAATAGGAACATACGTACATATTAATATATACGTAAGATAATAAAAGAGAAATAATTTACTCTATTAGGACATAAAAGAAGATGGAATGAGACGTTTGAGGATACAAAAAAAGCGGATGCGCCGCACTCTTGAGAGTGCTTCGCATCCGCTTTTTTTATTTGTTGTTGACTAATTAGTCGGCGAGCTTTGCCTTAATGAACTCGCGGTTGAGGCGAGCGATGTTGGCGATAGACTCGTTCTTCGGGCACTCAGCCTCGCAAGCGCGAGTGTTGGTGCAGTTACCGAAGCCAAGCTCCTCCATCTTAGCGATCATTGCCTTAGCACGCTTAGCAGCCTCAGGACGACCCTGAGGAAGGAGAGCGAGCTGGCTAACCTTAGAGCTTACGAAGAGCATTGCAGAACCGTTCTTACATGCAGCTACGCAGCAACCGCAACCGATACATGTAGCACAGTCCATTGCCTCGTCAGCGTCTTCCTTCGGGATGAGGATGGCGTTAGCGTCCTGGGGCTGGCCAGTACGAACGCTTACATAACCACCTGCCTGCATGATTTTGTCGAATGCAGAACGGTCGACCATGCAGTCCTTGATAACTGGGAAAGCAGCCGAACGCCAAGGCTCAACAGTGATAACGTCGCCATCGTTGAACTTACGCATGTAGAGCTGGCAGGTTGTGGCACCCTGGTTAGGTCCGTGGGGATGACCGTTGATGTAGAGTGAGCACATACCGCAGATACCCTCGCGGCAGTCGTGGTCGAATACGAAAGGCTCGTTGCCTTCCTCGATGAGCTGCTCGTTAAGGATGTCGAGCATCTCAAGGAATGAGGTATCCGTAGGGATATCCTTCATCTCGCGTGTGTCGAAGTGGCCCTTGTCCTGAGGACCGTTCTGACGCCAATATTTCAGTGTGAATGATATATTTGCCATAATCTTTATTAGTTCTTATAGTTACGTGTCTGTACCTTGATTGCCTCGTACTCGAGCGGCTCCTTGATGAGCTCAGGAGCGGTCTCGTCGTTGTTCTTGTACTCCCAGCAACCTACATAGAAGAAGTTCTCGTCGTCGCGCTGTGCCTCGCCCTCTGGAGTCTGGTGCTCCTCGCGGAAGTGACCACCGCAAGACTCCTCGCGTGAGAGGGCGTCGTGTGCGATAAGCTCACCCATGAGGATGAAGTCACGGAGGTGGATAGCCTTGTCAAGCTCTACGTTCAAGCCTTCCTTCGATCCAGGGATGAAGAGGTTGGTGTTGAACTCCTTGCGGATCTTCTTGATGAGCTCAATACCCTGCTCAAGACCCTCCTTTGTACGACCCATACCTACGTGCTCCCACATAATGTGGCCAAGCTCCTTGTGGATAGAGTCAACAGAACGCTTACCCTTGATGTTCATGAGGCGGTCGATCTCAGCCTGAACACCCTTCTCTGCCTCAGCAAACTCTGGCAGATCGGTAGAGAGGTGCGGCCAGATAGCCTGGTCGGCGAGGTAGTTCTGGATGGTGTAAGGCAATACAAAGTAACCATCAGCCAAGCCCTGCATAAGAGCAGAAGCACCAAGACGGTTGGCACCGTGGTCAGAGAAGTTGCACTCACCGATAGCGAACAGACCAGTGATTGAAGTCTGGAGCTCGTAGTCTACCCAGATACCACCCATTGTGTAGTGGATAGCAGGATAGATCATCATCGGGTTGTAGTACTTCACGCCGTTGATCTCGTTGGCAAGCTCACCCGGGTTAACGTCGGTGATCTCCTCGTACATGTCGAAGAGGTTGCCGTAGCGCTGACGGATAACGTCGATGCCGAGACGGTTGATTGACTCAGAGAAGTCGAGGAATACGGCAAGACCGGTGTTGTTTACGCCGAAGCCCTTGTCGCAACGCTCCTTGGCTGCACGTGAGGCAACGTCACGAGGAACAAGGTTACCGAATGCCGGATAGCGACGCTCCAAGTAGTAGTCGCGGTCTTCCTCAGGAATATCGCTACCCTTCTTGGTGCCTGCCTGGAGAGCCTTGGCATCCTCAATATTCTTTGGTACCCAGATACGGCCATCGTTACGCAGAGACTCTGACATAAGAGTAAGCTTAGACTGCTTGTCGCCGTGTACAGGGATACATGTCGGGTGGATCTGCACGTAGCAAGGATTTGCGAAGTAAGCACCCTTGCGGTAGCACTGGATAGCTGCTGTACAGTTGCAACCCATAGCGTTGGTAGAGAGGAAGTATGTGTTGCCATAACCGCCAGTAGCGATAACAACTGCGTTTGCTGAGAAACGCTCGAGCTTACCGGTAACGAGGTTCTTAGCGATGATACCGCGTGCGCGGCCGTCAACGATAACCACATCCTCCATCTCGTAACGAGTGTAGAGCAATACGCGGCCTGTGCTCACCTGCTTAGAGAGTGCAGAGTAGGCACCGAGCAAAAGCTGCTGACCGGTCTGGCCCTTTGCGTAGAATGTACGTGATACCTGAGCACCACCGAACGAACGGTTGGCAAGCATGCCGCCGTACTCACGAGCGAAAGGAACACCCTGGGCAACGCACTGGTCAATGATGTCGTTTGATACCTCGGCAAGACGGTATACGTTAGCCTCACGAGCACGATAGTCGCCACCCTTTACTGTATCGTAGAACAGACGGTATACAGAGTCGCCGTCGTTCTGATAGTTCTTGGCAGCATTGATACCACCCTGGGCTGCGATAGAGTGAGCGCGACGCGGAGAGTCCTGGATGCAGAAGTTAAGCACACGGAAACCCATCTCGCCGAGGCTGGCTGCTGCAGAAGCACCTGCAAGACCTGTACCTACAACGATAATGTCGAGCTTAAGTTTGTTCTTTGGGTTCACCAGACGCTGGTGAGCTTTATAGTTGGTCCACTTCTCGGCCACTGGGCCTTCAGGGATTCTTGAATTAATAGTCTTAGCCATAATGTGAATTATGAATTTTGATTTTTTAGTTTTTAATTAGCAGCAGAGGCTTGGTGCGCAACCAAGTGCGAAAGCAATTACTACTACGAGGAAACCGAGGACGAGGAGGGTTGAGTAAACCTGACCGATAACCTTCCAACGGTTGAACCATACCTTACCATTCCAGCCGAATGTCTGCATTGCGCTCCAGAAACCGTGTGTGAGGTGCAACCAGAGAGCTACGAGCCATACGATGTAGAGAACAACGTAAACCGGGTTGGCAAATGTCTCCTTGATCCAGCCGAAACCGTCTGCAGGTGCACATACGCCCTCGAAGCCCATAAGCTCGGCAAACATCATGTTGTACCAGAAGTTGAAGAGGTGGAGCAACAGACCGAGAACGATGATGATACCAAGAACGAGCATGTTCTGAGATGCCCACTCTACACCCTTAGGCTTTGCTGTTACCTCGTAACGAGAGTTGCCACGGGCTGCGCGGTTCTGCATCGTGAGCCAGAAGGCATAAACGATGTGGATTACTGCGAGGGCAGCCAAGCCCATTGTCGCTACTACGGCATACCAGTTGGCGCCGAGGAACTCACAGATCATGTTGTAAGCGTCTCCAGAGAAGAGAGCTGCAACATTCATTGACATGTGGAATGTCAAGAATAGAACAAGGGCGATACCAGTCAAGGCCATCACCACCTTTCTACCGATGGATGAATTGATTAACCACATAAATGATTTGAATTAAAAAAATTATTAAATGTTAGAATTATTGATTCCAATATTTGGAGGCCTCGCCGTCGCGGCGGTGCCATAATAAGGTTGCGGCTTACTTTCTTAATGAAGAGAATCCGGTCATGGAACATATAACATAACACGTAATTTTGTGCTATACTATATAATAGGTATATGCCGTGTCCTTACAGACTGCAAAAATACTGAAAATTGATGATAAATCAAACTATTTCTCTTCAAAAATCATTTTTTATTCTTAATTTTGCGAAGGGAAACTTAGTAGATACTAAATTGAGCCGTACCATACAAAATATTATTGACAATCAATATATGAATTTTAATTACGACGTTATCGTTATAGGCGGCGGACACGCCGGTTGTGAGGCTGCAGCAGCGGCAGCCCGAATGGGTGCCAAGACGTGCCTAATAACGATGGACATGAACAAAATAGGACAGATGAGTTGCAACCCAGCCGTTGGCGGTATTGCCAAGGGACAGATAGTGCGCGAGATTGATGCCTTAGGCGGCGAGATGGGTCTTGTGACCGATGCCACATCCATACAGTTTCGCATGCTCAACCGAGGCAAGGGTCCTGCAGTATGGAGCCCGAGAGCACAATGCGACCGCGGCAAGTTTATTTGGGAATGGCGCTCACGTCTCGACCGTATAGACGGGCTAGATATTTGGCAGGACGAAGCCTGCGAGTTGCTTGTGAAGAATTGCGAGGCTGTGGGTGTCGAGACGGTCTGGGGGGTAACGTTCCACGCCAAGGCTGTAGTCATAACAGCCGGCACCTTTCTCAACGGACTGATGCACGTTGGCAGACGTAAGGTGCCAGGAGGACGATGTGCCGAACCAGCCGTACTACATTTCACTGAGAGCATTACACGTCACGGCATAACATCGGCAAGAATGAAGACGGGAACTCCCGTGCGTATAGATCGTCGATCGGTTCACTTCGAGGATATGGAGTGTCAGCCAAGCGAGACCGACTACCACGGATTTTCGTACATGACGGCTCCGAAACACTTGAAACAGCTTCCGTGCTGGACAACATACACCAACAAAGAGGTGCACGACACGCTGCGCGACGCCATTGCCGAATCCCCACTCTACAACGGACAGATAAAGTCTACCGGACCTCGCTATTGTCCGTCTATTGAGACAAAACTCGTAACGTTCCCCGACAAGGATCAGCACCCGCTGTTTCTAGAACCTGAAGGCGAGAATACCAACGAAATGTACCTTAACGGATTCTCCTCGTCTATGCCTATGGACGTACAGCTTGCCGCTTTAAAGAAGATTAAAGCTTTCAGAGATATCAAGGTTTACCGACCGGGCTATGCTATAGAATACGATTACTTCGATCCTACACAACTTAAGCCTTCATTGGAATCGAAGAAAATAAAGGGCCTCTTCTTTGCTGGACAGGTAAACGGAACCACAGGATATGAGGAAGCTGGCGGGCAAGGTACTATGGCAGGTATTAATGCCGCTCTACTCTGCGGTGGCTCTGAACCGTTCATCATGAAACGCGACGAGGGTTACATAGGAGTCTTGATAGACGACCTTACGACGAAGGGTGTTGACGAGCCTTACCGCATGTTCACCTCCAGAGCCGAGTATCGCATACTTCTACGACAAGATAATGCCGACGCACGACTCACAGAACGTGCTTATAACTTAGGTCTAGCTTCTCGAGAACGCTACGACCTATGGCTTAAGAAGAAGGCAGAAACCGAACGTATCATCAACTTCTGCAACTCTACCAACGTTAAGCCTCGCGACATAAACGCGGCTCTCGAATCGTTCGGCACCACACCAATGCAGTTTGGCGCTACAATAGCAAGCCTTGTGGCTCGTCCACAACTAAGCATCAAACAACTCGCCTCTGTCCTTCCTTCCCTCAAGGCGGCGCTCGATACAGACGACGCAAGACAGGAGGAGATTGTGGAAGCAGCCGAAGTATTGATAAAGTACGACGGTTACATAAAGCGCGAACGACAGATTGCCGACAAGATGCACCGGTTGGAAGACATCCGCATAAAGGGACATTTCAACTACGAGCAACTTCACGAGATATCAACAGAAGGCAGACAGAAGCTTATACGTATAAACCCTGAAACTCTCGGACAGGCATCGCGCATTCCTGGTGTATCGCCAAGCGACATCAACGTACTGCTTGTACTGATGCACAGGTAAAGTTTCACGTGAAACAAAAAGAATAACAAACATATAATAAACAGCTGAAAATGAACAACAAACTATTGCTTGACAATCTGCGTTGCATACCAGATTGGCCAAAGAAGGGAGTCAACTTCCGTGACGTAACTACACTCTTCAAAAACAACAAATGTCTGCAAGAGATTTGCGATGAAATGTACGATCTCTACAAGGACAAAGGCATAACCAAGATTGTCGGCATCGAGTCGCGCGGCTTCGTTATGTCGTCTGCCCTAGCCCTTCGTCTGGGTGCAGGTGTTGTTCTTTGCCGCAAGCCTGGCAAGCTACCTTGCGATACAGTACAGGAAAGCTATGCCAAGGAGTATGGCAAGGATACTATAGAGATTCATAAGGATGCCATCGATGAAAACGACGTTATCCTTCTGCACGACGACCTTCTTGCAACAGGCGGCACAATGAAGGCTGCATGCAACCTCGTTAAGAAGTTTCACCCTAAGAAGGTATACGCCAACTTCATCATCGAGCTTGTAAACGAAGGTCTTAACGGACGCGAAGGTTTTGACGAGGATATCGAAATTTCATCGCTGATACAGATTTAACAGGAACAGGAGTCTTGCTGGCTAACGACTAGCATCAACAGGAAAGAGCTGTACATGCTTTGAAACAAAAACAGGCGCGACAGGCTACAGGCCTGCCGCGCTTTTGTATAAGAGCAAAATAACAGAAGAGAAATACTCTACCGTTACACACCTTACAGTTCCACGTGAAACAACAATTCTCAAACCTCTTAGTTTCAAAGCACTTACAGATAGAACAGGCAAAACAAACATCAGACAACGCTGTACCAACAACAGGCAGTCGAACACCACAACAGAAGGTAGCTCATCATATAAACAACAGGCAACCATGACAAAGGAAGAAAACGCAAAGCGCATAGAACGTCTTAAGAACATCGTACTCAACATGCCCGAAAAACCGGGCAGTTACCAATTCTACGATGCAAGCCACACTATAATATATGTAGGCAAGGCTAAACGTCTTAAACAGCGCGTCTCAAGCTACTTCCACAAAGAGGTAGACAGGTTTAAAACAAAGGTGCTGGTATCAAAGATTGAGGACATCAGCTACACCGTCGTCAATACAGAGGAGGATGCCCTGCTACTGGAAAACTGTCTTATAAAGAAGTACAGCCCACGCTACAACGTTCTTCTTAAAGACGGCAAGACCTACCCAAGCATCTGTGTTACTAACGAATATCTACCTCGAGTCTTCAAAACACGACATATTAATAAGAAATATGGAACCTTCTTCGGACCATACTCCAACACAGGCAGTATGTTTGCCGTGCTCGAACTTATACACAAACTTTATAAGCCGCGCACTTGCCGTATTCCTATAACCAAGGAAGGCATCGAAAAGGGCAAGTATAAACCGTGTCTCGAATACCACATACACAACTGCAAAGCCCCATGTTGTGGCAAACAATCGTTGGAAGATTATCAAGCTTCCATCGCACAGGCTCGTGAAATATTGAAAGGCAACACACGCCAACTATCGCAACACGTGTACGAGGAAATGCTACAAAAAGCCGAAGAGTTGAAGTTTGAAGAAGCCGAAGAGTTGAAACAAAAGTACCTTCTCATCGAAGGATTCTGTGCCAAGAGCGAGGTTGTTAGTCACACAATAACCGACGTCGACGTTTTCACTATTGTCGACGACACCATTAGTAACACAGCTTTCATCAACTACATACACGTCAAGAATGGCTCTGTAAACCAAAGCTTCACATTCGAGTACAAACGTAAACTATATGAAACCGACCGCGAATTATTGCTTACCGCAATACCCGAAATACGCGATAGATTCCAAAGTAAAGCTAAGGAAATAATTGTTCCGTTTGAAATGGACTGGCAACTTTCCAAGGTTTCATTCATAGTTCCGCAGCGTGGCGACAAAAAGCACCTTCTAGAACTTGGCGAGATGAACTGCAAGCAATACAAGTTCGACCGATTAAAGCAGACTGAAAAGCTTAACCCCGAGCAGAAACAAACCCGTCTGATGAAGGAGCTACAACAAAAACTGCAACTTCAAAAGCTGCCGTATCATATAGAATGTTTCGACAACTCCAATATATCTGGTACCGATGCCGTGGCAGGATGCGTCGTATTCAAGAGCATGAAACCATCGAAGAAGGACTATCGCAAGTACAATATCAAAACAGTTGCTGGCCCCGACGACTACGCCTCAATGCAGGAGGTTGTACGCCGACGCTATTCACGAATGATAGAAGAAGGCACTACTCTGCCCGACCTCATCATTACCGACGGTGGACAAGGACAAATGAACGTAGTGAAACAGGTTGTCGAAGGCGAGCTACACCTTAACATTCCTATCGCTGGACTCGCCAAGAACGACCATCACCGCACCAACGAGCTGCTCTTTGGCAATCCTCCTATGACCATAGCTATTAAAACCGACTCTGAACTGTTCCATGTATTGACGCAGATTCAAGATGAGGTGCACCGCTATGCCATAACCTTCCACCGTGACAAGCGATCGAAGCATGCCTTACACAGTGCACTCGATGATATAGCAGGAATTGGCCCCGTCACACGCGACCGTCTAATCAAAGCCTTCAAAAGCGTCAAACGCATACAAGAGGCATCTATAGAAGATATAGAAAAAGTTGTGGGAGCAGCAAAAGCCACAAAGATAAAAGAAGCATTAAAAAAGACAGAATAAAGGTTGAAACAGACCATAAAACAGACAAAAGAGCCCAAACAGAAAGATACAAAAATGCGCCAAGATCTCACGACCGTAGCGCACACACAGAGAAGATTATGTAAATCTTCCTTGCCTGCAACGACTCTCACGAGCCACAAACAAGCCAATCCTTATATCAAATTATACTAAAAACTAAAAGTCTTTACCTAATCTGTAGTTCATACTTTATATTATACGAAAAATTACTATTCTGTTTCACTTTGCAAATTTATCAAATTCCTATGAGATTTCAAAGGAAAACTAATAAAAACGATAACAAATGGATAGTATTTTATATGATTTTTAATTATTACTTGCCCGTATCGGAATTTTATAATATCTTTGTATAGTAAAGTGATAAAAGGCGCCAAGCCCCCAAAACACATATAAAACAACCAAAATATAAAAAACCAAAACTGATATATGAGAACAGTTATACAGCGTGTGCAGCACGCATCTGTCACCATAAACGGCTCTATTAAGTCGAGCATTGGCAATGGCTTCCTTCTGCTCCTCGGCATCGAGGCTACCGACACATCCGAGGACGTTGACTGGCTTGTGAAGAAAGTGTCTGCCCTACGCGTATTCGACGACGAGAACGGCGTTATGAACCGCTCTATCATCGACGTTCAGGGCGAGGCATTAGTGGTTAGCCAGTTTACGCTATACGCATCATATAAAAAGGGCAACCGCCCATCATGGTTCCGTGCTGCAAGCCACGATATTTCTGTTCCGCTATACGAGGAGTTTTGTAACAAACTTTCAGCTGCCCTCGGCAAAGAAGTGGGCACTGGAGAATTCGGAGCCGACATGAAGGTAGAGCTACTCAACGATGGTCCAGTAACAATCTGCATGGACACCAAAAACAAGGAGTAAGCAATGAAGGATAGTACAAAGGATTATATATCTGTAATCGCATTCATCCTGAACTTTTTAGGCTTAGTAATGTTAAGCACTTCTAAGTCGTGGGGAGCAGAGATTGCATGGTATAAATTTACGGGATGTATGTTGATAATGATAGGTTTCAGTATTAATACCTACATTGATTTTCCCCACCCTTTCCGTGCAGCCAAGAGGTCGAAAAAGATAGGGGCAATATTCCGTATTTGTTTCATTGCGACGTTCGCCATATGGCTTGTATACATCCTATTTATGAAACTTATGGGATATTCGATGGAGATATAAATAGCACAATAAAGATATGACAATAAAGGAAGCGCAAGAGGCGGTAGACCGTTGGATAAAGGAGTATGGCGTGCGCTATTTCTCCGAGCTTACCAATATGGCTTGCCTTACAGAGGAAGTGGGCGAACTTGCCCGCATCATGGCTCGCCGCTATGGCGACCAGAGTTTCAAGGAGGGCGAATCGCACGACCCCTCCGAGGAGATGGCAGACATCCTTTGGGTGCTCATCTGCCTTGCCAACCAAACCGGTGTCGACCTTACCGAAGCCCTGCAAAAGAGCTTCGACAAGAAGACAAAACGCGACAAAGAACGCCATAAAAACAACCCCAAACTATATAAAGAATAGAATCTATAATATATAGAAAGCGAAGTAAACAACAAACCAAATAAAAACAGAAATGGGAATTATTAAAGACATTATCCTGAACGATCTGGAGAACCAGAATGCTCAGCAAACCCCGAGCAAGTATGAAGAGGCGCTTGCCAAGTACAACACTAATATCGACGACCAAGAAGTACGCGATGCCGTACGCAAGATTATCGCCGAGAAAGTACCCGAGAATGATAACATGGACGTTAAGCGTTTTCTTTTCGGCAGCATTGAGCTTACAACCCTCAAGACCACCGATAGCGACACAAGCGTATTGGCATTCACCGAACGTGTAAACGACTTCGACAACGAATATCCCGATCTACCCCATGTAGCTACAATATGCGTATATCCTTGCTTTGCCAAGACTGTAGCAGAGTCGCTTGAGGTAGACGGTGTAGAGATTGCTTGCGTATCAGGCTCATTCCCTTCTTCTCAGGCTCGTATCGAGGTAAAGGTAGCTGAGACATCGCTTGCTGTTGCCGACGGTGCTACAGAGATTGATATCGTTATGCCAGTAGGCAAGTTCCTCTCTGGCGACTACGAAGGTGTATGCGACGATATTGCAGAGCTTAAGGCTGCCTGTGGCGAGGATGTTGCCATGAAGGTTATACTTGAAACTGGTGCCCTCAAGACAGCATCTAACATCAAGAAAGCATCCATCCTCTCTATGTATGCTGGGGCTGATTACATCAAGACCTCTACTGGCAAGCTTGAGCCCGCAGCCACCCCAGAGGCTGCCTACGTTATGTGCCAAGCCATTAAGGAGTACTACGACAAGACTGGCATACAGATAGGTTTCAAGCCCGCTGGCGGCATCAATAGTGTTATGGATGCACTTATCTACTACACCATCGTTAAGGAGGTTCTCGGCGAGAAATGGCTCACCAACAAGTGGCTTCGCCTCGGAACATCACGTCTTGCCAATATGCTGCTTAGCGAGCTTAAGGGCGAGCAGATAAAGTTCTTCTAAGAGATAAAAGATATACTATAAACACTAGATATACTAGAAACACTATAGACAATATAAAAAAAGAGCTAAGCCTCTTTAAGCCTTCTTACGCCCTATGGCTCAGAAAGGCTTAAAGAGGCTTAGCTCTTATATATAGAGGCTCACTCTCCCTCTTACTTCGTTCTCTTAATCACATAGTCCAGATAAGCCTGCAATGCCGCCTTAACATCCGGCTGCTGCACCTTATCATCCAAGAAACGCTGCGCCTCCGCATGAAACTCCCACATACGGCTCTCAGCATATTCAATACCACCCTTCTCCTTGGTATATTCAACAAGCTTGGCTATCTCCTCAGCCGACACCGCATGCTCCTTTACCTTAAGCGCGAGCTCTCTCATCAATTCATTGCCACCATTATTCACAGCATATATCACGGGTAAAGTAAGCTTTCCCTCAGCCATATCGTTACCGGTAGGTTTGCCTATCTCTGTAGAGTCGTAATAATCGAATATATCGTCGCGTATTTGGAAGATTATACCAAGGTTCTGACCGAACAACTTTGCCGCCTTGACATCCTCCTCCGAGGCTCCTGATGACAATGCACCAATACCCGAACAAGCTTCAAACAGCGCAGCAGTCTTCTGCTTAATAACGTTATAATACACATCTTCAGATATGTCCTTGCGTCCGATGTTAGACAGCTGCAGAATCTCGCCGTCCGACAACGTGCGTCCTAGCTCAGCCAAATAAGTCACAATCTCTTCCGAATGGGTGCGAGCCACACACAACAGAGCTGTTGATAGTATATAATCGCCCACCAACACAGCCACCTTATTATCGTACGTAGCATTAACCGAAGCTTGACCTCGTCGTTCACCACTCTCATCTACTACATCGTCATGCACAAGCGAGGCTGTATGCAACAATTCCAAACCCACAGCTGCGTTCTGCGTGGCATAATTTATCTGCCCAAAGTTCTTAGCCATTAGTAGTATCAGCATAGGACGCATACGCTTACCAGCACGCTTGCATATATGCTCAAGCGCTGAACCTAGCAAGCCGTCCTCATGCGATAGCGACTTATTAAAAAGACTGATAAAATCGGCGAGCTCCGCCTCTATGGGTTGCTTTATGATTGACAGATAATCCATTGTATTATAATATTTCGTACAAAGTTACTTATTTTGCCTGTATTAGTGACATTTTTTTTGTAATTTTACACCAAAACAATATTAAATACAATGAACAAGCTATTTCTTCTCGACGCCTATGCGCTTATCTACCGCGCATACTATGCGTTCATAAAGAACCCACGTATAAACTCAAAGGGTATGAACACATCTGCCATTATGGGCTTTGTTAATACCCTTAACGAGATTCTTACAAAAGAGCAACCTACTCACATAGGTGTTGCTTTCGATCATGGAAAGACATTCCGCGACGAAGCTTTCCCTTCATATAAAGCACAACGTGAGGAGACACCAGAGGATGTACGCGCCTCGGTGCCTATCATCAAGCAGATAATAAAGGCCATGCACATACCCGTGCTTCAGGTTGATGGATTCGAGGCCGACGATGTTATTGGTACACTTGCAACCAAAGCTGGCAAAGCTGGCATAACAACATATATGCTTACACCTGACAAGGACTACGGTCAATTAGTATCCGACAATGTCTTTATGCTCCGTCCCCGACATGGTGGCGGATACGAAACCATGGGACCATCTGAAGTATGCGAGAAATATGATCTCTCCTCTACTTCTCAGGTTATCGACCTTCTTGCACTTATGGGTGACTCTGCCGACAACTTTCCTGGTTGTCCTGGTGTTGGTCCAAAGACTGCCGCTAAACTTATAGCCGAATTTGGAAGCATTGACAACATGCTTGCCAATTCGTCTAAGATCAAAGGCAAATTGCGGGAGAAAGTAGAGAGTGCTGTAGACGACATACGTATGTCTAAATTCCTCGCTACTATTCGTACAGATGTACCTATCGACCTTAATCTTGATGAGCTTAAAGTAGAGGAACCCGACTTCACCCAACTTGCCGAAATATTCACAGAGTTAGAATTCAAGTCGCTTTTAGACAAGTTTATCAAAAAGCCTCAACAACAACCCAAAGTGGCCAATATGCAACTCGATCTCTTTGCCGAAAATCCGACCAATGATGCGGTTAATGCAGAATTTTCGAGTTTTGAGAGCTTAAAAACCACCCCTCACGAATATAAACTCATTGAAACAGAGGAAGATGCGCGTAAATTATTTGACTTTTTTATTACAAAACAAATTCTTTGTTTAGATACAGAGACTACTTCTATCAATCCTATTGATGCTGAATTGGTAGGTTTAAGCTTCTCTGTTGAAGAAGGCAAGGCATTTTATGTAGCTATTCCAGCAGAACGTAAAAAAGCGGAAAGAATTGTTAATATATTTAAACCTCTATACGAGAGCACCAAAATCCTAAAAATAGGACAGAACATCAAGTACGACATGGAGGTGCTGATGAACTACGGTGTGCGACTCGCCGCTCCTATGTTCGACACCATGCTTGCCCACTATGTACTGCAACCTGAGCAGAAACACAACATGGACATACTTGCAGAGACATTGCTCAACTATCAGACCATACACATCGACGAACTCATCGGACCCAAGGGTAAATCGCAAAAGAACATGCGCGACATCTCCCCTGCCGACATCTGCGATTATGCAGCCGAGGATGCCGATATCACGCTGCGTCTGTATAATGTACTGAAACCACGACTCAAGGAAGCCGATGTCGAGGATTTGTTCTACAATATCGAAATGCCGCTTGTTCCCGTGCTTGCCGAGATGGAGATGAACGGAGTGCTGCTCGACACGAATGCTCTCGCCGAGACATCCAAGGTGTTTACAGATAGAATGACGCAGATTGAGAAGAACATCTACGAACTTGCCGGACACCAGTTTAATATAGCGTCGCCCAAACAAGTTGGCGAGGTGCTCTTCGGTGAAATGAAGATTGTCGACAAACCCAAAAAGACAAAGACTGGCCAATACGTCACTTCCGAGGAGGTTCTACAACAGCTTCGCTCTAAGGCTCCTATCGTAGACCATATCCTCGAACACCGCGGTCTTAAGAAACTCCTCGGCACCTACGTAGATGCCCTACCCAAGCTTATCAATCCGCATACCGGACATATACACACCTCTTTCAATCAAGCGGTTACAGCCACAGGACGCCTCTCCTCTTCCGACCCTAACCTACAGAACATCCCTGTTCGCGGTGAGGACGGTAAAGAAATACGCAAGTGCTTCATTCCCGAGCCTGGATGCCTCTTCTTCTCTGCCGACTACTCGCAGATTGAGCTTCGCGTTATGGCCCATCTTTCTGGCGACAAGAACATGATTGAAGCCTTCCGCGAGGGTTATGACATACATGCAGCAACTGCTGCACGCATATACAAAGAAGATATAAATAATGTTACACGCGACCAGCGCACCAAGGCCAAACGTGCCAATTTCGGTATAATCTACGGCATTACTGTCTTTGGTCTTGCCGAACGTTTGGAGATAAGCCGCGATGAGGCTAAACAGCTCATCGATGGCTATTTCGAGACATTCCCGCAAGTGCACGACTATATGGAGAAGGCCAAGCAGATGGCACGAGAACACGGCTATGCCGAAACCTTCTTCCATCGTCGACGCTATCTGCCCGACATTACCTCGCACAATGCTACCGTGCGCAACTTTGCCGAGCGCAATGCCATAAACGCTCCTATACAAGGCTCTGCAGCCGATATCATCAAGATTGCTATGATTAGAATATACGAGCGTTTCCGTCGCGAGGGCATCAAGTCGAAGATGATTCTGCAGGTGCACGACGAACTCAACTTCTCTGTTCTGCCTGAAGAGAAAGAGCAAGTTGAAAAGATTGTGCTTGAGGAAATGCAGAATGCCTACCCGCTTCAGGTTCCGCTCGTGGCAGACTCTGGATGGGGAAATAATTGGCTTGAGGCACACTAGTAGCTGAGGTCTCCGGCCTCCGCAGCAACCAATAATACTAACACTACAATTACCCATATTTTGTGCTAGTCTACTTGCTGCGGAGGCCGGAGACCTCCGCTACTAAATTAGATTCTCTGCAAAATACAAAGAAAATGAATCTTTTGTAAGATTACGTGGATTATTATAGATATACTTCAGAATATTCTGATAATGCTGTTCATCCCTAATAATTCTGTCAAAACTCTCCTTCTGCCATACTTGGCCAACACGACCTAACAAACGATTAATACGCAAAGCAGAATAATGCTTTATTGACTTAATTATATCCTGTACCATCCATTCGCCATAAGGCATCAACACAACATGTACATGATTTGGCATTATTACATAAGAGACAATCTTATATCGTACATTATCAAAATGTAATAAAGCCTGAGCTACTATATTACGACATTCTAAATTATTTAAAAAACATTCACCATTTCCTTTATCAAGATATTTCTCTATTCTATTATATTTCTCCCATTTCAACAATTCTATCTCTTTCTTGTCATATATACATCTATTTAAAGAAAGCTTCTGCTCATACTCAAAGAGAATATCATCAATAACCTTTTTAGGAATCGAATCATAAAGGCGAAACGTCACAAATGTCATTTCTCCAGTTTGATGCCAATGTGGAAGACTACCTTTTGTTGCATACACCATCCCCCATTTGTCAAAGAAATGTTCATTCATATTAAAGTAGTCTAATGTTAATAAGTAGCTGAGGTCTCCGGCCTCAGCAGCACCAAGCCTTTAAATTACATAGATATAGCTTGCTGCGGAGGCCGGAGACCTCCGCTACTTTCCCTCTACAACCATTTCATCAGTATATCCCACACGGCTACTATATGGCATACCGAACCGGCGAGTACGAAGAAATGGAAAACTGTATGCATGAAGCGACGCTTGCGTAGACAGTAAAACAAGGCACCGGTGATATAGCACACACCCTCGGCTATTATCCATATTACGGCAGACGGACCCACACTATGAAGAAGCGGACCGAAAGCCACAAGCACACTTAAGCCCATTACTACATAGCACACCGTCTCTACATAACTATGCTCCTTAAGTCCCATGAAACTCTTTACGGTTCCAGCTATCGCCGCAAGCCATATAAAGATAAAGAGCGCCCATCCCCAATAGCCATATTCACGCAAGGCAACAAGCGTTATGGGCGAATACGATCCAGCTATGTGCCAATATATAGCAGCATGATCCCACTTGCGCAATCTCTCCTTCCAAGGCGACCATGCCGATAAAGCATGATATACGGTGGATGCTATGTAGCTCGACAGCATACCGAAGAGATATAATATGATACCTGCCGTTGCCCAACCATTGCGAGCCCAGCCACACCAAACAAGGAAAGCGGTACCTACAACAAGGCCAAGAATTATACCGGCACCATGCGACCACGAGTTCCAAATTTCTTCCTTATGACTAAAGTAGATTTTCATACACAATTTTTTTCTGATAAAAAAATACGGATATTATGGCCTTTATGCCACATATCCAAGTTATAGCTTGCTGTGCACAAAGGTAAGCATAAATTTCAATTATCAACTCTTTAGTTTCAAATAAATTAATTACCTTTGCAACCGCAACGGTTCGCCTTCACGTATCATTATGTGCGAGAGGCGATTAAAAGGGAATGGAGTGGAAGTCTCCAACTGTCCCGCAGCTGTAAGCCGCCCTTATATCGGGCGCAAACAATATAGCCACTTGCCCAAGGTTGTTAAGCCAAGCATTATTAACAGCCCTAAGCTGGGAAGGCGTTTGCGTCTGGGCGACGAGTCAGAAGACCTGCCGAAAACATCCTGCATGGGGATGCTTGCTGAAAGAACGTCATCGATGTGCGCCTCGTGGATTGGGCGCGTATGACAAACGTATACCAAGACATGTTTATTACACACGTTTTGCAGGTAAGCAAAAAAAACTTACATAACATTTATATAAAGCTTATGAGACATTTTAACTTCTCTAACATTCTGTCGGCAGTACTTCTTATTGCCGGCCTGTTCGTCACTACATCTGCCTTTGCACAGCAAAAGCAATATACCAATGGTGTATTTATGCTGAACGAGGGTCAATTCGGCACACAACGCGCCACTATCAACTTTCTCGACCAAAACGGCAAGTGGGAATATCGTCTGCCTATCACCATGAACAACAAGACTATAGAGCTTGGAACCACTGGATGCTATGCCACTATCTGCGGCGAGAATATGTACATTGTAAGCAAAAAGCATAAAGTCAACGACCTTGACACTTTCGACCCAACACTTGTTGTATGCAATGCCAAGACATTGGAGGCTTATGCTACTATCAACTCCATTAAGACCGAATATGGTGCTGCCGATGGACGCGCTTTCTTGCCTGTAGCCGATCTGGAGAAGGGCTATCTCAGCACTACTAATGGTGTATACGTAATAAGCCTTCAAGAAAATTCGGTGTTGTCGCACATCAAGGGTACTGACGGTATTGCCAACAACCAAACTGGCAATATGATATACCGCAACGGTAAGGTGTATGCCGTAGATCTTAAGCGTGGATTGCTCGTTATTGATGCCGAGAAAGACGAACTTATTAAAGCCATTAACAACGAGAAAGAGGGTTACACCTACTGCTCTATCGTCGAGGCTAAAGACGGCTCTATATGGCTAACAGTAGGAAAAGGTGCAAGCGGCGAAACTGCCGATCATCTTGTGAAGTTCGACCCCGAGACCGAAACAACTGAGAATATCGCTTTGCCCGAAGACGTAAAACAACCTACCAACAACTGGGGCGCTTGGAATCCCGACTGTTTTACGGCTTCTACTACAGAGAACGCTCTCTTCTGGAATGGTGCAACAGGAGCGTGGTACAACGGACAGCACATCTACAAGTTTGATGTCGACACACATGAGACTAAGCTCTTTCTCGACTTCACTGCCGATGCCGACCCTAAGCCATACGTATATGGTGCTGCTTGCCGCGTAAATCCAGACAATGGCGACCTATACCTCAGCGTAACAAAGGGTAGCGCATGGGGCGACGAGTCGGAGCTGCGTGTTTACAACTCTACCGACGCTACACTTAAGGCTACATATCCAATGGAGAAGAACTATTGGTTTCCTGAGATGCCAGTGTTCTCGCTCAAGAGTTCTGCCACATCTATATCTTCTATTTCTACAAACCTCCACGAGGTAGCTCGCTACACCGTAGACGGACGCCGCATCAACCAGCCGCAAAAGGGCTTGAACATCGTCAAGTTCTCGGATGGTTCGGTTAAGAAGGTTGTGGTAGAATAATATACGTATATTATCATCCAATCCAAATATAATAGGTTAGATTCTATTAAGCGGCTGTACGCGTGAGCGCATAGCCGCTTTGTTTTTAGCCTGTAAATACAGGCAAAAATACATTTGATAGCAAGCAAACGTTCATTTGATAGCAAGCAAACGTACATTTGATAGCAAGCATAGATACATTTGACAGCAAGCAAAGAGCCAACGCATATATTATCTACGGCATACAAATACAATAGAAACACCGCAATAATACATGCTATAATATTAGCGTTAATTACACGTTTATATATTAAACAAACATTATACTGACACCCCATACACGATATGAACATTCTACGCCCATTTACAGCCCTCGCCATAGCAATGTTGCTCCCCCACTCCACATTTGCACAGCGTCTCGACTCCATCCATACTCTTAAGGATGTAGCCGTAGTAGGCGTGCGCCCTCATTATCTCACACCATCCCAAACTCTTAAAGGTTCGATGTTGCAAAACCTATCCACCACCTCCGTAGCCGATGCTCTTAAGTATTTCTCTGGCGTACAGATTAAGGACTATGGCGGACTTGGCGGACTTAAGACTATTAATGTGCGCTCATTAGGCTCACAACACGTGGGCGTATATCTTGACGGTATACGCATAAACAATGCACAAAACGGGCAGATTGACTTAGGACGCTACTCGCTGTCTAATATGGAGTCGGTGTCTCTATACAATGCCAACCGCAACGAACGCTTGCAGTCGGCTTCCGAGTATGCCTCGGCTGCCACCGTGTACATGCAGACTAAACGCCCTACAGAGACAACGTACATGCTTGAATACGGCAATGGTTCCTTCGGCCTCAACAAGCTAAAGGGATACTTTGCCTTGAAGAATCTGCTCTTTATTGACGCCGAATACCAACATACCAAAGGCAACTACAGTTTCAGATTCCATTCGGAACAAGAGGATACTACTGGCACCCGGCACAACTCGGATATTACATTCTACCGTATTGAGGCTGCCGCATTCTATAAGGGTTTGTCTACACACATCTACTATTACAACTCGGAGCGCGGACTGCCAGGACCCGTTATCCGAAGACTGTCCGACCAATGGGATTCTACCGACCGTCAATGGGACCAGAACTTCTTTGTACAATCGTCGTATAAGCACTCATGGCAACACTTTGGTCTTAAGGCCAACCTAAAGTATGCTTACGACTATCTGCACTACCTACAAGACCCGCAGACCAATGCCTCGACAATGTACTGCAACAATCACTATGCACAGCAAGATATATACGGATCGGTAGCCGGAGCATGGAACACACGCTATCTGTCATTAACGGCAAGCACCGACCTGCGCTGGACCGACCTAAGGGCCGATGTCTACAAGTTTGCTTATGTCTATCGTATCGACTCCAAATCCCTACTGTCTGCCATTGCCTCGTATCGTGGATTCGAGGCCAATGTAGCCCTTCTATACACCCATATAGCCGACCATACACGCTCGGCTGCCGCACCTTTGAGCCGACTTACACCTATGTATCTTGCTTCATGGCATGGCGGACCGTGGACGGTACGTGCCTTTCATAAACGCATATTCCGTGCTCCTACAATCAACGACCTGTATTATACGCTTGTGGGCAACACGCAACTTAAACCCGAGTATACATCCCAATGGGACTTGGGAGCCGACTATAAAGACCGTCATCTGCATCTGGCTCTCGACCTCTACTACAATAGGATAGAAGACAAGATTGTGGCTATACCTATGAAATGCCAGTTTAGATGGTCGATGGTCAACTTCGGATTGGTTAAGTCTATTGGCCTAAGCACTACAGCTGGCTACGACCGCACGTGGGGCAAATTCGCTCTATCAGCCAATGCCAACTACACTTGTCAGCAAGACCGCGACTATTCGTCGCCCTTGGACCCAGAATATAAGAACACTATACCCTACTCGCCCCTACATTCAGCATCCTTGATAGTCGACCTTAGCTACGATGGCTACTCGCTCTGTACGTCGTGGCTGTACACAGGCAACCGTTTTGCGCTTATTTCTAATAATAAAGAGGATATGCTCGGTGCATGGCAAACCGTTGACCTTAAGCTGAACAAAAGGTTCTGTATAGGCCATCAGTCGCTACAGACTACTATCGAATGCAACAACATCACCAATTCAAGACACGAAGTGGTAAAACGCTACCCTATGCCGGGACGCAACTGGAAACTTAGCGTGCAATGGAGTTGGTAGAACAAAGCTATATTGTTCATTCATGATATGGGTTAAATTATAAGGGGGTACGGTTTGTAGACCGTACCCCCTTATTTTTGTGCCTTATGTTGTATAAACGTTTGTTTATTAGCGTGTGGCATAGAAGCAAGCTCCGCTTACAGCCATACGAGTCTCAAACAAGCCAGCTGCGTCTGGTGTAACACGTATAGTGCTGCCATCGTTTAGATGAGCCTGAATGGTTCCATCGTCATTAAAACGGAAAACCTCAGTCTTCTTGCCATCCTGAATCTGCGACCACGAATTGTTCTTCTTGTCGTATACAAAGCGTATTATCTCACCCTCAGGATTCTTTATCTCATATCCGTCCTTCAATGTAGTAACGGCATAATAGCGTCCGTCCTGACCCATAATGTCCTGTGTTGTGCCTACCTTCTGCGCCAATGGGTTATTGCCTGTCCAGAATTCGATGGTATTGAGTACAAGAGCATCGACAACTGTACACACTGCATATGCTGGAGATATAAGCAAGAAGATGATTTCGTTGAGGAATTTACAGTTGGTTGCGCGCATGTTCCACTTTGCCACGCGGTTGAACAATGAGAAAGAGCCGACGCAAGACGATGTCAACAAGGCTGCTGTCATAAAGAGAGCCGACACTTTAAGATGCTTAATTTTCATAAGTTTTGGGTTTAGATGTTAGTATTGTTGTGACATATTGTATTTATACGGCTGTAAAGTTAATACAAATTGTTGGATGTACAATATGTTTTGCTTATTATTTGCCTTACCAATGACGAAATAGCTCAAAACCTACACGTACGGTAAATCCATCCACACGCCAATTGCGTTGTCCTAAGAAGGCTGCCAACGAGAAGGCACGGCACGAGAATCCGTAACCATACTCTACGTATGGATGCAGATGTCTAACACTAAGAGCATTGACGTATAGGCGTTCCTTCTCCACAAGACGTCCGGCTATAGGTACCCACGACAGCAATAGCAAAGGCGATTCGTATGCCACATTGGCTCGCACATAATACTCTGAGGCATTGTACCATCCACTATTCAGAAGCTCAAAGGAGCAAGCCCAGTCGTCATTCCATCCACCTGGTATGTTCTCCTCTCTAAAGTTTCTATAGTCAAGAAAGTAGCTGTCCTTGCCCTTATGCGTGTAGAAACCCGTTCCGGCACGCATCTGCAAATAGCTAAGTGCAGACAATTTATACTTGTATTGCCCGTCTATCTCCACTCGCTCGTATGCAAGGTTTGAGCCCCAAAAGCCTTTTATGCTACGCTCGTAATCGGCTGTAAAGATTGGTCCGTTATATCCTATAGGGCGATATGTAAGCTCAAAGATAGGCGCTACTGATGTATAAGCAGCCGGACGACCTGCCACATCAAACGCACTACGGTCTATTGCTGTGCGCTTGTGTACAAGCAAACCCGTCTCCAAGCCCAATTTAGGCGATGGATCATAATGTGCTGACAGACGGAACATATGGTCGCGAAAGTATTTAAGGTTCAGCTTGTCCCAGTCGATACTGTCGCCACGCTCGTTCTTTATCGCATCCACCACCTCCGAATTGGTTATATGCCTGCCACTCGCCCATTCTGTGCGTATATAGGCATCATGCTTGCGGTCAATATAGAATGTGAATGGAAAGTCGAAGTAGAACTGTTTCTGCTTGAAGGCATAACCCAACTTAAAGCGAGTCTCCAACATCTGGTTGTTGCTGAAGTAATAATTGCCACGAATGTCAAGACGATAAGTCAGTCCACGCTGCGAACTATAACTGAAGTAAAGCGGATTAAGCAGCGGACTAACACGGAAGTGTCCCTGGTCTTTTGAGCCAAAGCGCTGGTTGGTACGCTGAACCATATTGCGTGCCAAAGCATACCACATGCGTCTGCCAAGTATGCCCTTGCTGTCTTTTTGGGATGTTGTGTCGGCAGAAGCACGGTTGCGGCGGGCATAATACCTATCAAAGAGATACTGCTCGTGGCTATTTAGTGGTATCGGGCGTATACGGTTTATAAGTGCCGTATCTCGCCTGTTTGTTATAGTGTCTGATATTATCTTGGGCAATCCATACACACCTGTATATTCGGCAGTAATGTCATTGCCCATAAATAAGAAACGTGAGTTAAGAGTACAGTCGCGTGGAAACAACGATGCCTTGCCCTCATCGCCCATAGTAACTGCAAGATGAAACCTCACCATATCATATTCACCATCAAAAGCCGTCTCTATCACACGTCCAGTCTTAGTCTCCACACGTGCCCAACCTTGCACAAGCTTTGTATTGTTAAGTCTTGGTCTGAAGCTTACAAGAGCCACACCTGGCGAGAACATTGTGATACGATAACGATAGAAACGACGGTTGCGATAATGGAATGGCGACACAATACGACCGTCTATCAACATCTCGTCGTAGATAAAGGGCGTAAGATACTTAAGTACCGTAGGCATAGTGCGCATCTCATGTGGCACAGTCGAACGTTCAAGCAATCGGGTTGCATCAAATTTGTCAGGATGCGCGTTGTTCACACGGCTATAAGTCTCGCCTACATGCTCGCGGTCGCCACCGTGAGCCACAGCAAACATCGTAGGAATAGCAAGCAATATGGCATTGCGCTTATTGGTTCGTATGTCGTATTTAACGTAAGCATAGCTCCCGCCTTTGCCCATACCGGTAGTGTCAACCGAAGCCGCATAACCAAACACACGCTTCATAGTCTGAAGCGTGTATCGCCGGCTTGCCCCTAAAGCAGGAGTTGCGGCACATAAAGCCACAACCATAACGCAAGTCCAAACCAATATGTTATATAGACGTTGTCTCAATATCTTGCAGTTGTTTGTTCTTCTATTGCCGTTTATACATTTATTTCTGATTGTTCGTTTCGCTGTTTCACTTTGTTTCTTTTCTTTGTCTCTAATTGTTTCTTTTCTTTGTTTTTTTCTTTATTCTAAATGTTCCTTTCTTGGCAATATACTTGCAAAAGTACAGAAAATAAACGTTTCCTCACATTTTTATTCTAAAAATTTGGCGTTTTCCTCAAAAAACACTATCTTTGCACCCGCAAACTTATCCCATAAGGGCATAAGTCGGACTTGTAGCTCAGTTGGTTAGAGCAACAGACTCATAATCTGGAGGTCCCTGGTTCAAGCCCAGGCTGGTCCACATTAGAAATCAAGCAGTTACGACAAAATCGTAGCTGCTTTTTCTTTTTCTTGGAAAACAATGGGAAAACACATTGCTTTTGAAAACTCCTTGATTTTTTGATATACTTGGCATCATATCATTCCAAGTAAAGCATGTAAACAAGGTTTTTCTGAATATCAGAACAACTTGGGAAAACAACAATTTTATAGAGAAGCAAAAGCCACAAGACTCTTTTTAGGGTTTTGCGGCTTTTGTGCTTTATGGCATTACACTCTTTGAAGTTCTCCTGTCTTTTTCTCCATAATACCATGCACTTTCGTTAACGTCTGCTAATAAACCATACATAAAAAACTCTCTCTATTTTTGGCGCATAGTATCTATGATGTTCCTTTATACCAAACGAACTACCTTTGCCCACGGATTTTCAATCACGGAAATTCAAAGATGGTTCATGAGCCAACAACAGATGTTTAATCGGACTGTCAGGAAGTACAACTGTCGGACCACAAAGCAAAAAATGTATGACAAGACTCGTTACAATAGAACAATTGTTAGAGAAGCCTGTCTGCATGATGTCGGGAGAAGAATTTGTATTGCTCCTCCAAAATGCAGAGAAAGGAACGGCAAAGGTACCTGCCGAGGTGGTGCCAGAGAGACATTATGAGCATGGTATCGCTGGAATAGCCAAAATATTTGATTGTAGTATTCCTACTGCCAACAGAATCAAGAAAAGCGGAGTGATAGCCCCGGCCATCACTCAGGTTGCTCGTAAGATAGTGGTTGATGTAGAACTGGCTTTGGAACTAGCCAAAAAGGCTGGTGGCTTTACTTCTATAAGAAAGTAGTATGGAAGAAGATTGGAAAGACAACTTAGCCACCGACAGCAAAGGGAATGTGTTAAAGACCATTAGCAATCTCAGAATGATTTTCACGCATGACGAGAACCTCTGCCAGATTCGCTTTGACACCTTTTGTCAAGACGACATTTCCTTTTCGCCTTTGTTCCGCAACGTCAATGGCAACAAGGTGGATGAAGAATCCGTAGGGAAGATTCAAGACTATCTGGAGCAGCGCTACGACTTGCGGCTTACTCAGAACAAAGTGTTCGAGATGTTGAAGACTACGGCTTCCGAGCGTAACTTCAATCCTGTGCAAGACTACATCTGTAAGGAGAAATGGGATGGCACACCTCGCATTGAGACTGCCATCATTGATTACCTCGGTGCGGAAGATACACCACTCATCAGAGAACAGACCAAATTGTGGTTTGTGGCAGCTGTTGCGCGTGCCTTTGAGCCTGGTTGCAAGTTCGACAATGTGCTCACTTTGCCAGGCCCACAAGGTATTGGCAAAAGCACGTTCTTCAAAGTTATTGGAGATAGATGGTTCAACGACTCTTTTTCGTTCGCAAGTGGTGACAAGGAAAAGGTTGAGACTATCACGAATGGTTGGATTATCGAGATAAGCGAGCTAAACGGTATGAAGCGAGCCAATGATGCAGAGGCGGCAAAGGCTTTCCTTAGCCGTCGTAGCGACTGTATGCGCCCTGCTTATGGTCGCAAGCCAGTAGAGTATCTGCGCCACAATGTCTTTGCTGCCACCACAAACGAGACCAACTTCCTGCAAGGCGACAATGGCAATCGCCGTTGGTGGATTGTGCCAGTTCAAGGCAATGGTCATGTATCTGATTGGCTCTCTTCCCTACAGTCTGTAGTACATCAACTATGGGCAGAGGCATACACCTATTATAAAAGAGGCACGAACCTCTATTTGTGTCCAGAATTGGAAGCAAAGGCTAATGAAGTGCAGATGTGTCATTCAAGCATTCTCAACGACCCTATCCTTGATGACATCAGACTCTACTTGGAACGTCTTGTGCCTAAGGCTTACGACACTTGGAGCATTTCCATGCGTGCAGCCTATCAGAAAGGTGCATATACCGAAGCGACACCCAACAGCAAGCCCGAGGTTCTACTCAATATGGTCTGCGCAAGACAGATTATCGAAGAGCTGCCCAACGACCTTGTGCGCAGAAATCCTGCCAAGTACACCGCACAATACATCAATCGGCTCATGTCGTTGGTGGACGGATGGGAACGTAGCGAGCAGGAGAAGGTCAAAGGGTTGCACCCTTCATATTGCGACAAGACGGGAAGGACGAAGCATCCTTGGGTGAGGACGAACGACGTTCAACAAGAACAAAAGGGAAAAGAAGAAGTTTTCCAGCAGGACTTACCATTCTGATAGTCCCTTATCCATTCACTTCATGTCCCTTTGTCCCAAATATACTTGCCAAAAAAGAAAATTATGGAGTATAGGATAAATAAAGAATTTCATTCTTTTACTGAGGGACAACTTGGGACAGGCGTTTAGTAGGCATTGCGCTCGCCTATGGCAGGAACCATCACCTTTCGATGGTGTGAGGGATGATTTTCTTTTTCCCTTTCTTTTCGTCAGTGGCCAGTCTTAACAGATATGCCACACCAGAGTCTGTACCTTTGTTAGCCGTAGTTTTTCTGGAGGTCTAAACAAGAAGTACCAGTGTCAGACGGTTTCGCTTCGCTCGCCGCTTTCTACTGGCATCCTTGAATGTTCGCAGGCTCACATTGCCAATCCTCTTATATCGGAGTATAAACTTTCAAAAACGCATTTACAATGACAGAAGATAAACACAACAACTCAGAAAAAGCTTCAAGGAAGAGACCTCCGAAGAGCCGACATATTGATGTTCGTTTTACAGAAGACGAGTTCAACATAGTTTTGAAGTACGCCCGAATGTCGGGAAGAAGCAAGAGTATCTATCTTCACGATGTTGCTCTTGGGCATAAACCATCTCTGCCAATGACCGCAGAACAGCAGGAAGCATTGAAAGGTTTGATTGGCGCAAGGGCGGAACTGATAGGCATACGCAATGCGCTTCATGCTTTGCCGCAGGAAGAAAGGAAGAAACTATTCAAGAGAGCCGACTTCATGGCGCGGTGGATGCAAGGCATCAATTCCCTCATTGAGGAATGGAGCCACATCAGAGACAATTTCATCAATATGGTATGATAGCAAAAGCAACAGCAATTCAACATGGTCAGGCAATGACCAATTACGCAACAAAGAATAACCGTGCAGACATAGTCAAGACCAATCATCTTAGCGATGGTCTGCCTCCTATGGGTATGTGGGACGAAATGGTGCTGCACCAGTCCTTATTCAAACAGAAATACGCCAAGAAGCCCATTGAGTTGACATCCATCCGCTTTGAGCTTTCCCCATCTGAGGAAGAAGCACGAAACTGGACAATGGAAGATTGGCAAAAATGCCTTGACGAGTTTATCCATGAGATAGACCACATCTCCAAGGTGAACCACATTGGCAAGAGAAAAGGCAAGGCTGCAACATCAGTCAAGCCAACCAATATTGCCAGCTCTCAGTATTTTGCCGCCCTTCATCGTGACTCAAAGAGTGGTATTCCTCACTTGCATTTGGTGGTGAACCGCATTGACATGAATGGCAATCTCAATGATGTGAAGTTTATAGGCGAACGTGCCGTTATGGCTGCAAAGGCTGTCAATCAGCATCATGGTTGGAAAGACGCAATGGATATTCGTGAGGAACGCATTGAGAAGATAACTAATGTTTGTATGGACGTGCTACGCTCCATGCCAGTCTTTGACTGGAACGTCTATGCCGACAAATTGAGGACGGAAGGATATGACATTGAGTTAATCCGAGACAAGACAGACCAAGCCAAGGTGCATGGCTATCGCTTTAAGTTTGGCAGAAGCACCATCAAAGCTTCAGAACTGGGTGTGGGTAGAAACCTCACGGTATCGAAAATAGAAAATACTTTTCGTAGGCTGAGCCCACAGCCAACACCTGTTGCAGTTGGTCAAAGACCTGCTTCATCCGTTCTAAGCGCTACCACAATGGACAGCCAAAATGCGGCAGTTTCAAGTGGTCGGTCTCGGACATTCAATGATGGCAAACTTGTCCTTCCTGCCAGATTGAGGAAGATTATTGAAGTCGATGGCGAGCGTTTCAATATAGTCATGCCGAGAACTGCATACGACACAATGAACAGTTGTATCGAAGTCCCTGAGAATGGATCTGCAAGCCACAATGACATTCTGAATGTGGCGATGCTGCTTTTTATGAACTACCTTGATGCTGCCACCTCTATGTCGGAGTCATGTGGTGGCGGTGGTAGTCCTGGTAGTGGTTGGGGACGTAACAAGGACGAGGATGACCGTGGCTGGGCGAGACGCTGCGCAAGACAGGCAAGCAGTCTCTGTAAGCCGATAAAGAGAGGCATGAGACGATAACTTTCAAACATAAATGATATGGGAAGAAACAAGAAAGATGCCACACAGGATGTGCTTAATCTGTACAATCAGATGCAGGAAGACGAGAACATAGAGAGTGGTAAGGACGAAATCAAAGTAACTCTCGAAGAAATAGAATCTACCAAAGAGGTACTCAATAAAGCCAAGGAGGAACTGGACAATGCCTATCAAAAGTTGGAATCAACAAGAATAGCTCTTGTTGCTGCCCAAGAGAGTACGGACAACATCGTTGGCGGAGTCTGCAATGCCATTATCAAGGCAGAGCGAAGCAACCTCAAAGTTGGTATCAATGATGAAGGACTTGCCCAGTTGAACGAGCGGAACAACACCGCCATTACAGCCTTTAAGCAAGCCCTTGATGAACATGAAAAGCGAATAAATGTCCTATTCACTCACCAACAGAAAGAACTAAAGCGCATCCGAAACATTGAAGAAGGTGCTTACTTCAATGGTCGCACCTATGCTTGGATGTTCGGCTTGGCTTTTATAAGTTGGGCAATTATCCTTGTGGGAATCACCATCTGGATATGTATCAAACTTTTTTAGCAAACTTCAAAACATAAACATTATGACAGACAGCGAATATATCAAGACAAGAAAAGCAACTGCCGATGCCCTTATAAACTGGGCAAAAACTGGCATTAGACAGTTCGCCATGCGTGAAGCTGTAAACGACTATCTGGAGGTGAGCGGTGCAAACCGCTCCTCCATCAGTGGCGAAGAGGCCATCCTCGCACACAGAAAATAGCAGCCAACCGACTGGCGATTGACTGCATATATGTGTTGTCTAAAGAGGAACTATCCAAGGTGGATAGGGAATTGGAATGGATTGCAAGTGACTTTCTGATGCAAGACCTCGGAATAAGAAGATAAATGTATGACAAACATTGTGGAGATACGTATATCTGCACGATAAAAATCCAAAGAATATACGAAAAGACTTTGTCTGCTAATTTAAGGTTATATACAAACTTAAAGCATAGTACAAGCTGCCAAAGCGAGGACAAAAAATGGTGCGTTGTTTTTCAAATCAGGCACATTCACCTTCTTCAACTCATCCACATCGTATGCAGGGTTGTCTTTAACCTCATCTCCCATAAATATCATTCTTTTACAGAGGTCGGCCTCCCAAGAATAAATATTATACCGAGAGCTATAATAATTACACCCCAAATAGTTCCAAACTTTGCAAGGGTTTTATACCTTTTGACGATATGTATATCATCAAAAATCTTCGATCCAAAGATTTTATCCGATACTTTCTTCTCGCACACCCCAATTTTACAAGGTCTGGCGATACAATAGGTTATGTCAAAGTTTCCATAATTGATAGTCTTGTATTCATAAGTTCTCTCCTGGGAATGGTCACTTTCATAATAAATATCATTATTGTACCACATTTCATCTCCACCAGGTTTATGGCTAATTTCATAGTATTCATTCAATGGCCGATAGAAGAAATCATATGTAATATTATCCCGATTTTGTGCTTGATGCTCAAATACAAAATCTTGGAAAAAGTGCCTATATACATTTCGTAAATCCCTGTCTGGATTGATATTATCTGGAGAATAATATCTAATGCGATAAGGCTTTATCCAACCGTGATACAACACAGGGTCGTCATCTGTGGAAAAATTTTTATTCTTTGCTTCTTTTGCAAATATAACTTGATGTCCATAGGTATTTATATTGAAACACCTGTATATCCCCTTATACGGGGTCGCTCCCATCTCGAGATATGTTCGATAAGCAAAATTATTGTCAATCTTGTTTGAGGGTGTTTTATTGTCGCGAGGTTCGATTTCAGTATAAGATGGATACTCGTTCTGAGTTACTTCAATATATGAATTAGCATTGTTGACCAAATAATTCATACTTTCAATCGCCTTCTTCTCCAGCCTATCGTTTTTAATATCATAATATGTATAAATTGAAAATGGGAGCAATACACTTATGATAATACATCCAACTATAAAATCATTTCTGATAATTGTATATTTATCTTTGTCGATTGATTTTAGATATTTATAAAACTTATAACCGCACCATATTACACCTATGATAATTATTAAACATATTATATCAAATAAGGTTATTGGTTCGGATGTTTTTCTTTCTTCTGCGATATCATCAATAACCCACTGTTGTGCAAAAGAATTAATTGACGTGCATAACAGTACAACAAAAGAATACAATAATCTTTTCATGAAGATGGTAAAAAGTACGGACCTTTTATATTGCCCTTAATTCCGCAACACTATTATAACTTAAACTTTTTAAGTACCTGAACAACAAAAAGTTCTTGCTTTGGCAAGCGGCAAAGCCGGTTACTTGGACAAGCCAAGCGGCAGAGCCGAGCGGCCCAGGATTTTGTCATGTTGAAGAATTCACTTATCTTAGTGTTGCAAAATAAGCAAGAGAATTCAACGATAGACATGGCAAAGATACATATTAAATCCGAGAAACTCACTCCTTTTGGAGAAATATTTTCGGGTCGTGGAGCAATTTGACTCCACATTGTCTTCTGTAATCGACTCGCCCCTCGGTCTAAGGTGTAGATCGTTCCATTTCATGGCACGTTTTCTCGCCATGGCAGAGCTTAAGTAAACTTAGCTCTGCTCATCTGGCTTAACGAAAACCTTCGGTTATCGGTACAGCGAAATCATCTGTTCAAATCATCTGCAAATTCAGTAATGAGAGGATGTGTACACGCAAGAAGGACGTTGAAAGGCTTAGTTGCGGATTTGAGGATCACTTATTCTATTTTCTCAAACCTCTCAACTAACCCCGAAACAATCCTTCTCGCACGTTGCCACTTAGAGCTACTTGACACAACAAACTCTTTATGATTGATTGTGATGAACGAATCAACCCTTTGGGCTGGGTCATACTTGTATTCTCGACCAGAGAAATGATTTACAGCACGCAGGAAAGTGGCGAAAGACACATTGGGGGCAAGGTGGTTGGTACGCAGTAGTGCTGCCTTGATGTAAGCGGTCTCATATTCATGCTCCATATCATTGAGTGCAGATAGAATTGCTCCTTTCAATGCAGACTTATCCTCTGCGATGAGGATGTCGTCGATGCTTAGCTCTTCTTGCTGAATGATTCTGCGTCCATGCTTCCCTTTTGTATTGGCAAGAGCATTCTTTATGGTCTGTCGAAATTCTATGTCCTCTATTTCCTTACTTTGTTTTGTCCATTCTGCTTTCTTGTCAAGACCTTGCGTAACGCTGGTTTCCACAAGATTTACTATAATTGTTTTGACACTTTCACGCACGATGGAAATTTGTTTGTCGTTAAGACTTACTTTGCTCAATGCCGTTGCACTCTTGGGTAGTCCATGGTCAAAGCAGATATAATAGAGCGTACACATCAGCAATGTATTTCGTTCCTCAAAGATTTCATCACGGAGACGGAAAAACATTTCTGGGAGAGCATGAATGGCAGACAGCATTATTCGTTTTGATATTGTTGCAAGTTCTTCCGCTGTATGCCCTTTGCTGAAATTGAAAACAGCCATTTGCACGAGGGAAGGCAACGAATCCCAAAACTCTTTGGCTGAGACATTAGGAATATAAAGGTGTTCGGCATCTTCCTCACTCATATCTTTGTCAACAAGACAAAATTCCCTTATAAAGAATAGGTCTTCATTTGTTTCATCCTTATCCCCACCAATAACTTCGGAATATAGCCCCAACCGCAGATAACCAGTGAACTCCATCATTTCGTCAACAATGCGCACTGCAACGGCAGTCTTTTCATCATCAGACAGAATGGTATCTGTGTTAGGAGTAAGCAGTTTCTGACACTCAATAAGCACGGAAGTAGGCACATATTTCGCAGCCATCTTGAATATGCGTTCAAGTTGGCTGAAATCGTTGCGCATCATCTTCATCATATCCAATGAGAAGCGTGAGTAATCATCTTGGTGTTCCTGCTTCCAAGAATGCACTTTGTCAAGCGCATCCCTCATGGCGTTCTTTTTGAATTCTTTAATGTCCATCTGTTATATTCCTGTTATTAGGTGACAATTTGAGAACACGTTTCATTCACCCAACTGCTTCAACAAGAAATCTTCCAAGGTCTTTCTGTCTGGCAACTGGAGCATATAGGTGGAAACAAAGAGTTGGTTATCCATACCAGCGAGGGCATACTCCACCATTTTCTTTCCCTTTCGTGTACATAGCAAAATTCCGACAGGTGGATTATCACCAAGCTGCATCTCGTTCTCCTTATAATAGGATACATACGCATTGAGCTGTCCGAGGTTCTCATGCGAAAACTCTTCGTTCTTCAGTTCAATGATGACACCGCAATGCAGTATGCGATTATAGAATACAAGGTCGGGGTAGTAATACTCGTCATCAATAATGATTCTCTTTTGGCGAGCCTCAAAGCAGAAGCCTTTGCCTAATTCGAGGATAAACTCTTGAAGATGACTTATCAGCGCATCTTCCAAATTGTGCTCATCCACTGTTTCCTGCGCTTTCAGTCCGAGAAACTCAAAAGTGAAAGGTTGACGAATCTGTAATGCTGCCGAGTCATGCCCCTGCACCGATGGCAATGAAAGCATTTTCTCTGGATTGGCACTGATGCCTGCACGGAAATAGAGGTTGGTACTAATCTGTCGGCGAAGCTCACGAACAGACCATGTACACTTGATGCACTCCTGCTCGTAGAAGTAACGGGCAAGAGCGTCATCCACGCTCATAATCTCTCGTAGATGAGAAAAAGAAAGGCGTGAAACAATCATTTCTGGTGATGTTTGTAATTTATGCGACGCTGTCGCACAAATTGCATTAGTCTTACTATCAACAAGTTCGCTTATAAAAGAACTGTCAGTTCCCAATTTATTCGACAACGTTGAATAAATTTCATTTGGAACGAACAACCCTCCCATTTGTGGGTATAAGCCGTAGAAGTTTCGAGAAATCTGAAACAGAGTAACATTGAGTCCTTTTCTATTCACTCGTTCCTCCAACTTTTTTAGCAGTTGTGTTCCATACTCAGCCCTATCCTTGCCGTGCTGCTCAAACTCCACGATGTAATAGCCAATGAGCCAATTGCGCATAGTCTGCATACGGTTGATAGCCCTTACAGCCGAAGACTGGGCTGCATCATGGGTGGACTGAATGATGGATGCCAAGTCATTGAAAGAGTGGAGCGTTTTGCTCCAATCCTCAAAAGGAAGTTCCATCCCTTCGTGAGTGTATGTTGATATTTCGTTTGCCATGTTATACCTTTATATATTGAATGTGATTATTTCTTCGTCAAAAGTTTCAGAAGCATTGCTGTTTTCTGTTCTTCCGTCATATTGTTGATGTCCTCCTCCGTTATCTTTGGCTCCAAGTCAAGGAGTTTGCTATTATATTCAAATTGAGTCTCCAAAGGATATTGGGCGATATACCTATCTGTTATCGAATGATTGGTTGAATGTCCCATACTTTCGGATATATAACGCTGTTCCACACGTGCATGAGCAAGGTTTGTGCCGTATGAATGTCGGCACCACGTTCCCGATGGGCGCACTTCCCAATGAAGCACCTCTTGACAGATTTTAATGATTCTGTCCTGTACGTTGGAGTTCTCTTGTGAGATTCGCTTGCGCTTGTCTGCTTTCAATGTCGCACCTTGCAGAATCTCTGGAAATACAAAGCCATTGAGTACAGGTTCAGCGGCAATCTCGTCAAGAATCCTTTGAAGAGGTTCTATGATCGGGATAATCACCTCAGAGCCGCCCTCAGTGCGGTTTGTGGTCTTCACTCTTTTAAACTTGAAGGCTTTTCTGCCAGTATCAAAATAATACTGAGAATAGGTCAACTCTCCAGCATCGGCAAGATTGAAGCCATTACACAGATATTGGGCAAGGAACAATCCCAACGAATAGTGCGCTCTCTCAGCATATCCACTCTTCCAAGTATCGGAATAGCGTTTTTCTACAAACACCCGATACAATTCTGTCATTTGTTCCACTGTAAGGTAACAATGCTTTCTCGACTCCCCAACAGGAATAGATACCAATTTCTTCTTCTGGATATTGGAGAATGGGTATTCTTGATTGGTGAGGTAGCCCAAGGAGACGCACTCGTTCCATACAGCCCGACAAGAACGGAGGTATATTCCGCGAGTTGTATTGCTAATCTTGCCGACAAGGGTTCCTGTTTCGTCTTTTACGCCATGCATCATGCCGTTGTTCCAATACTCTATATCTTCTTTGTCAACCTTAAAACCTACAATAGGTCTGTTCCACATTATCTTCTGAAAGGACTTTAAGGCATACTCGTATGATTCTGCGGTGGTACAACGCTCACCATTATTGTCTGTAAGATAGAAATTAATCTTCTTCTCCCACACGCCAATGAAAGACGTTTCTTTCGTGGTATCTACCCCAGTAACAACAGCCTTGATGCGTTCGAGCGACAGACTATTGCCCAAACGCTCAATCATCTCGGTTTGGGCATCAAAGATAGCATCAAACTCCATCTTCTTTTCATAGAGTTCTGAACGCACTGCCTTTGCACTTAGCGTGCATACTTTTGCAAAATCTTCTTCCGTAAATTCGCCAGCAACAAAACTATACCATGATTTTCGGTCTATAGTATAGCGCATAGCGACAGGAAACGTCTCCCGGTCTTTCTTGGGGTGACGCTTGTCAAGGATAAGGGCATAAGTACAACTTCCGTACCTTGCGCTCTTGTAAGTAGTGTCCAGTTTCTTTGCCATTTTGCCAATAGTCTGTAGGTTTCAACTTGCCAATTATCTCAAATCTCGGAAAACAATGGGAAAACAAAGCCCACCATTTCTCTTATGAACGCCCTATTTTCCTATGCTTTTCGGGAAAACAATGGGAAAACAAAGACATTTTGATATGGGATTTCTTGGCATATCATAAACTGCCACAAAAGTAGCAAATCGCTGTGTATCAACGAAATTTATCAATATAAAAAATCATAA
>ERZ1035006.197-NODE-197-length-51413-cov-7.367460_pt1 | contig 51413 bp, 37 predicted proteins | sample MGYA00520694_ERZ1035006 | MGnify/ENA primary metagenome ERZ1035006 (study PRJEB33766, sample SAMN09781746) | gut metagenome | biome: gut microbiome | host: Homo sapiens | place: Madagascar | study: EMG produced TPA metagenomics assembly of the PRJNA485056 data set...
GCGGTAGAGCGTCGCATTGGTAGTGCGGAGGTCACGGGTCCGATTCCCGTCGGCAGCTTTTATTTTAGATATTATAGGAATAATCAGAGTAGATGCTCTGGTTATTTTTTTTATTCAAATTGAGTGATAAAGTGCTAATTTGATTGTAATTATTTCCTTAAAATGATATGATAAATAAATAACGAAGCCAACAGGCAGCATACAAGGAGGAAATATTTATGAAGAGCATGAAGAAGCGTGTGATGGCGGCTGTGCTGACCGCTGTCATGGTGATCGCAACATTTGCAAATGTTGTCCCTGCGGGTGCAGCGTCACTCACAGCCGATCAGTACCTGAACAAGATGACAAAGGCGGCGAATAAGGCAGCGTCCTATGAGGTGAAAACCAATGTTGTACAGAATGCAACGACAGATGGTCAGAAGCTCAACACAAAGGCAGTTTCAAATCAGATTGTATTTGTGGATCCGATGAAATCAAAGTCTGTGACAACAACGACGATTAAAGGTGCCGGGCTTGACGGCAAGACAAAGACTATAACATATGTGAAGCAGAATGCAAAGGGTAAGATCTACGCGTATACCTCTACGGATGGCTCTAAATATGAGAAGATGAATATGACCGGTATGGTAGACGATTTGAATGGTATGGAGATTGAGAATTACTCTAATGCAAAGATCGTAAAGAAGAACGTGAAGGTAAATAAGATCAGTACTGTTCAGATCTCAGCAGAGGTCTCTGGTGCAGATCTGGGAGAAGTACTTGCCGCAGCAGGTCTGGGCAGCACAGCTGATGATACCGAGATTGATTATTCAGCATTAAAGCCTGTCAAGGCAACGCTCTGGGTAGATCGTAAGACTTATCTGCCGGTTAAGGTGTCTACAGATATGACAGACTTCTTAAACAGCTACCTGCCGATTCTGTATCAGTCATTAGGTACGGAGGATGTGAGTGTAGAATATTCAAAGGCGATTTCTACAGCAACTTATTCAAATTTCAATAATGCAACTAATTTCACGATTCCGAAGGCTTGTAAATAGAAAATCGCACTATGAGCAGCTCCGGATTTAGCGGAGCTGTTCATTTTTATAGGGAATGAACGATGTATTATAGTTATGTATGTGATCTGGCGGTTGCGATATTGAGTGCAATCGTATTGTTTGTGATCAATATGGTTTATGTTCCGAGAAATCGTAGATTACTCTTTGTCAAATTTGCATTGTGCAATTTGATCTATGCATGTGTACTGAGCATGCTTTTTTATGATTATCTGTTGCCAAGAGTCGGTTCTGTCAATGACAATCTTGTGTATCTGGTACATAATGCGCAGCAGATCAGTCTGATCACGGAATTGCTCATTTTTATTCTGTATGTATTTGACCTTGTCGGTTATAAAAATAAGAAAGCATATTATGCGCTTGGAGCGGCAGTGCTGCTATTCTATATATTGGAACTGACGTCTGTAAAGACGAAGATCGGTTTTTATATTGACGGTAACACGGTACATAACGGCAGTATTACAAGCCTGTATCTGGTCTGGTATGTGATGGCGATACCGGTTCTGGCTGCTACGATTATACACGAAAACAGAATTATTATTAACCGTATTTACCATACAGTGTCAGTTAGCTTTGGGATCTGTCTGGCAACGACGGTATTGCAGTATCTGCGTCACACGGATACTTATACGACATTGACTTATTTTATACCGATACTTGTGATTGTATTTTTGTTCCACAGTAACAGTTATAATTCGACATATGGAGCGTTGGATCGGGAGGCGCTGAGAGGCAGGGTGGCAGAGCTGACCAGGCATCACAGCCAATTTTATTTTGTTTATATCAGACTTAATAATTTTGCGCGTATTGAATCGGATTCAAACGTGATTGAAGATTTTAAATCATTTGCGGAGCGGACAGATTATACAGATTATCTTTTCCGTTATGGAGAGGATATATTTGTTATGATCTATAATTCTGACAGATATCTCGGTACGCTGAAGCATACAATTCAGGAGCTGCATACGCGATATCAGCTGGCACACCGTGTGGTGGTCATACCGTCGAACGATGCCTGTCGGAAAATGAGTGAGTATACAGAGTTCTGCAGGTATCTGCTGCGGAAGCATGATGAGGATTTTTTCCTGGCAGGAGCTGCGGAAATTGATGATTTTAAAGATTATCTGATTATAAAAAAACAACTGGCAGATATCGCTGATCAAGCCAATCTGAATGACGACAGGGTATTGGTTTATGGACAGCCGATTTATGATGTCCGCCGGCATGCATTTACAACAGCGGAGTCATTGATGCGTCTGAGACTGCCGGATCTGGGTATGATCTATCCGGATGTATTTATTCCAATCGCTGAGCAGGAGGGGAATATCCATGCGCTGACCAGAGTCATATTGAATAAGGTATGCCGCTATCTGGCTGCGCATGATCAGCCAGACCGGATTTCGGTGAATTTTTCTATGTATGAGATCACAAAAAAGGAATTTTATGACGATGTCATGGGAATCCTGTCAACGTATCGGTTTGACAGAGCCAGAATTGCGTTTGAGATCACAGAGAGCCTGAATGCGGAGCATCTGGATGAGATCAGGGACATCCTGCAGAAATTCAGGGATCTTGGAATTAAAATCTATCTCGATGATTTTGGTACCGGCTATTCCAATCTGGAGCATATTACAAATCTGCCGATTGATGTGATCAAATTTGATAAGTCGTTGGTTGATTCGTCCGGATATAGTGAACGGTCTAAATATCTGGTCGAGGGTATGTCAAGTATGTTTCATACAATCGGATATCAGCTATTGTATGAGGGAATTGAGACTGCACCTGATCAGAAACGCTGTATCGGCATGCAGGCGCAGTATTTACAGGGTTATCGATATTCAAAACCGATACCGATTGAGGAGTTGGATGATTTTATCAATCACCCGCCAAAAGAGTGTATGGATATGGATGATTCACAGGATTAGAAAAACGATGGTTTATTTATGACCTTTTTTCGGATACTAATTTCAGAGGAAAGGAGAAAATCGTGGAAGAAGAATTATTTGTGCCGGAGCGCCCGGATTATGAGGCGGAGCTGTTAGCGATCCTTGATTCGGATGCCAAGCCTTCTGAACTGCGCGAACGGTTGGATGATTATCATGAGAATGATATCGCATCGCTGCTGCAACATCTGGACAAAGATGCGCGCAAGCGATTGTTTATGCTGCTTAGCGCGGAGCGCATATCGGAAGTCTTTTCCTATGTGGAAGAGGATGAGATCAAAGGCTATATGCAGGAGATCAGTCCGGAAAAACTGGCTGAGATCATGGCATCAATGGATGCGGATGAGATCAGTGATATTCTTGATGAACTCGATGAGGACGAGCGTCTGCAGGTAGAGGCGCTGTTAGATATTGAGACAAAAAAAGATGTTGACCGCATCGCGTCCTATGATGAGGATGAGATCGGCAGCTATATGTCTACCAATTTTATCCTGATCAGCCGGGATCTTTCTATTAAGGAAGCGATGAAATCGCTGGTTGAGCAGGCGGCAGATCATGATAATATCTCAACGATGTATGTCGTAAACCGTGATGGTACCTTTTACGGTGCACTCAGCCTGAACGACCTGATCGTTGCACGTGAGCATGATGAACTGGAAGATCTGATTGCGACTTCTTTTCCATATGTGTATGCGAAGGAAAATATCAGTGATTGTATCGAAGAGTTGAAAGATTATTCGGAAGATACCATACCGGTACTGGATAATGATAATCGCGTCATCGGTGTCGTAACTGCCCATGATATCATCGAGATGGTCGATGAGGAAATGGGAGAGGATTATGCGATGTTCGCAGGTCTGACTGCCGAGGAGGATCTGAACGAATCTCTGCTACAGTCGATGAAAAAGCGTGTACCGTGGCTGATTATCTTATTTGTCATGGGACTGGGTGTGTCGACGATCACGGGTCTGTTTGAACATGTCATGTCGGAGCTGACACTGATTGTGACGTTCCAGTCATTGACACTGGGTATGTCCGGTAATGTCGGTACACAGTCGCTGGCTGTGACACTGCGTGTGCTCATGGATGAGAATCTGGAGGGCAGACAGAAGTTATATCTTGTGTGGAAAGAGATGCGCGTCGGCATGGCCAACGGGATGCTGTTAGGCAGTATCGCTTTTATATTTATTGGTGGTTATCTGATGATTGCAAAAGGACAGCCTGCAGTGGCTGCATTTCCTATTTCCGGATGTATAGGTCTGGCACTCCTGGTAGCCATGACGATCTCCAGCATGACGGGTACCGTTATTCCACTGTTTTTCAATAAGATCAAAGTAGACCCGGCAGTGGCATCCGGTCCACTGATCTCCACGGTGAACGATTTGGTGGCAGTAGTGACCTATTATGGGCTGGCGTGGATATTGCTGCTCAATGTGCTGAAAATAGTGATTGTGTAAGGAGCGAAGAAATTACGATAAAATATAAGAGGTTGCAGGTGGGAATGAATAAATATCATACTTTGTTTCATAAATTAGGTATGCTGCTGTTGATAGCGGTCGTATTGTTTGTGACTCCGACGGGTCTATTGGCTGCGCAGACAGATCCTGGTGTTATGCAGAATGCCGAAATGGAAAGATTGTCGTTTACACGCAGCACAAAGACACTGAAAGCCGGAAAAACGTATCAGTTTAAAGCCAATATAAAGGAAGGCATTCGATGGTCAGTGGGCAATAAAAAGATCGCATCTGTCAATAAAAATGGGCTGGTGCGTGCAAAGAGATACGGCAAGACACGTATCTATGCAAGCGTAGGAACACAGACGGTATTGGTACTCTTACAGGTGAAGGGGAAGCAGATTGTAGGCATCGACCCGGGACATCAGTCGCACGGCGACAGCAGCACAGAACCGAACGGACCAGGATCTACAACTTATAAAGCAAAAGTGGCAGGTGGAACGAGAGGGACGTCTACCGGCAAACCGGAATATCAGCTGACACTGGAAGTGGCGAAAAAATTGAAAAAAGAATTGTGGAATCGTGGCTATCAGGTCGTGATGACCCGGACGAAAAATGATGTCAATATCTCCAATAAACAGCGGGCGTTATTGCTCAATGAAAGTGGGGCAGATATTGGTATCCGTATACATGCAGATGGCATATCGAATACTTCTGTGCGGGGTGCCAGTGTATTATGTCCATCCGCTTCTAATCGCTATATTAGCAAATTGCACACAAAGAGCAAGAAGTTGTCAGAATGTGTGCTTGCATCGTATTGTTCTGCAACCGGACTGCGCAGCCGTGGGATCTCCTATCGTGATGATCTGACTGGAACCAACTGGAGTACAATACCGGTTACGCTGATTGAACTTGGTTTTATGACGAACAGTACAGAGGATCGCTACATGGCCTCAGCAGCGGGACAAAAGAAGATGGTGCAGGGAATGGCAGATGGGATCGATGCATATTTTTCAAAGTAGACGTTAGAATGTCGGATGGAGAGATGGTTTGCAAAGTGCGATATTTCTTAATATGATAAGTTAATTAAGTTGACACAAGCGTTAGTAAAAACTAACGCTTGTGTTTTGTAAAGTGATAGAGTATAATTTTTCGTGACTGTTGGGCGGATTTATTGTGATCGATTCGTCAAAATATACGAAAAGAGGACAACAACTATGAAAAAAGAACCTTTTGTAACAAAGGAGCAGTTGGATGCGATTGTGACAGAATATCCGACTCCCTTTCATTTATATGATGAGAAGGGCATCCGTGCGAATGCGCAGGCAGTCAAGGATGCGTTTGCCTGGAATAAGGGATACAAAGAATATTTTGCCGTGAAAGCGACTCCGAATCCGTTTCTGGTAAAAATATTACACGAATACGGCTGTGGCTGCGACTGTTCATCCATGGCAGAATTGGTGTTATCTGATGCGTGTGGCATCCGTGGTGAAGATATCATGTTTTCTGCAAATGATACGCCGGCAGAAGAATTTGTCAAGGCAGAGGAACTGGGAGCAATCATCAATCTGGATGATTTTACACATATTGCATTTTTGGAGGAGACACTCGGACATATTCCTGAAACGATCAGTCTGAGATACAATCCGGGTGGAGTCTATGAGATCAGCAACGGTATCATGGACAATCCGGGTGATGCAAAATATGGCATGACCAAGGCTCAGTTATTCGAGGGTTATCAGATTCTGAAAGAAAAAGGAGCCAAGCGTTTTGGCTTACATTCATTCCTTGTGAGCAATACTGTGACGAATGATTATTATCCGACACTGGCGCGTACTTTATTTCATCTGGTCGTAGAACTCAAGGAACAGACCGGCATCGAGATCAGCTTTATCAATCTCTCTGGTGGTGTGGGCATCGCATACAAGCCGGATCAGACACCGAATGATATTGCTGTGATCGGAGAGGGTGTTCATCAGGCGTTTGATGAGATCCTCGTACCGGCAGGACTCGGTGACGTAGCGATCTATACGGAGATGGGACGTTTCATGCTCGGACCGTATGGCTGTCTCGTGACCAAGGCAATTCATGAGAAGCACACGTATAAGGAATATATCGGTGTAGATGCATGTGCAGCCAATCTGATGCGTCCGGCAATGTATGGTGCATATCATCATATTACCGTGATGGGCAAGGAGAATGAACCTTGTGATCATATGTATGATGTGGTAGGTGCGCTTTGTGAAAACAATGATAAATTCGCGATAGACCGTATGCTGCCGAAGATCGATAAGGGAGACCTGTTAGTCATTCATGATACCGGAGCACATGGTTTTGCGATGGGATACAATTACAATGGAAGGCTCTGGTCATCTGAGATCCTGCTACAGGAAGATGGTACACCGAAGCTGATCCGCCGTGCAGAGACAATTGCAGATTACTTTGCAACCTTTGACTGCTTTGATGAGTTCAAGGGTAAATTGCAGTAAAAAATGCTTGCATTTGAATAAAAAATATGCTAACATATGCTTTGTTGAGCGCTTTGTTCAACAAAGCATCAGCCGGCGTGTCGGAATGGCAGACGATGCAGACTCAAAATCTGTTGGGTGTACGCCCGTGCGGGTTCAAGTCCCGCCGCCGGCAGTTATGAAAAGACAGGACGTTTGTCCTGTCTTTTTTGCATGTAAAAAGAGCAGACATCATGTCTGCTCTTTTGGTCAACTATGTATTTTCAGATTACTCAGTTACTTCTACAACAGTTACAGGGATATCCATACCCATGACATTCTTTGTAGCAGATAACTTAGAGAAATCGTCTGATTCAACAGTTAAAGTCTCGGTTACAGTAGAACCGTCAGCACCCTTTACGGTGATTGTAACAGTTTTTCCTGCGAGAGTAGCAGTGTAAGTACCGGCAACATCTTTCATGCCCATGGTGTCTGTATCTAACATCTTACCGGTTACATTGCCCTCAGCGTCAAAGCTTAACAGCAAAGCATCCATGGTTGTTCCCATTGCTTCTGCAGTTCCCTTATAGGTCTTGCCTGCGAGCATCTTGGTGATATCCTGTGCCTTTGTATCTTCCTTGGCAGCCTTTACGGTAACGTTGCATTTTAATGTCTTTCCAGCTTTCTTTAAAGTAGCGCTGACAACAGTTTTACCAACTGCTTTTGCGGTTACTTTTCCTTTCTTGGATACAGCAGCGACAGATGCCTTCTTGCTGGACCATGTGATCTTATCTTTACCTGCATTCTTTACGGTCAGTGTAGCACTCTGTCCAACTGTCAGAGCGAGCTTTTTCTGGCTCAGTGCAGGCTTTGCTGCTGCGAATGCAGGAACAGCTGCGGTTGTCAGTACCATTGCTGCGGTGAGTGCGCCACATAAGATTTTCTTGTAGTTTTTCATTGTGATTCCCTCCATAATTCGTTTGATTGAGTTTTTTGTGTAACTCTTTTTTTGATCTGAAAAGATCATAACACTTTCCGCGGAAAATGTTGCTATACAAAATCCGGCCTGTGTATAGCAAAACTGACACATAAAAATATCTGTTTAGGTTGTGTCTACAAATCACAAAAAGAGTTATATATGCATGGGAGGCACAAGCTACAAAATGAGAAACATCACATGCTGCTGCGATAGACACTGGGGGTCTTACCGTACTGCTTTTTAAATGCGCGGTTAAAATAGGAGAGATTGTCAAATCCGACATCCGCAGCAATTGAAAGGATTGTATCATCAGATTGCAATAGCAGTCTCGCTGCGATCGTCAGGCGGTAGGAATTCAGGTATGCTGTAAATGAGGTGCCCATTGTTTTTTTGAAGAACTTCATGAAATGAGACTCAGAAAAACCGGCCAGATGCGCCATCTGTGTGATACTCATCGGAGCTGCGTAGTTTAGTTCTACATATTTAATTACGGATTTGAGCTTTTCAATATTTTTCTGTGCAGTACCGGATCGCAGTTTTTCGCAGTGACTTGTATAGAGGGCAAAAAAGAGAACGAACAGGTTTCCTTTGATCGCAAGTGGATAGCCGGCGGGAAAACGAGAGCAGATGTGATCGTTTTTATCCAGACATCCGCGCACGGTTGCATAGGCACTGTCTGTTTTGGACAGGACAGTCGGACATGCGACCTGCAGGGAAAAGATCGGCTGGAGGAACAGCAGATAGCTCGTATCGGCACCGGGGGATTCGAGCATACCCGGGTGGAAAATAATATTTTCGTACTCCATAATCTGATGGTCGATGCCTCGGATCTCATGCAGCTGGCCGGGCTGGATCAGGACGATATCCCCGGCGGTTACCGGATATTCCGTCAGATCTACGCAGACGATCCCCTGTCCTTTCTTTATATAGATAAATTCTACTTCGTCGTGCCAGTGGAGCGGCACCTGCATAAAATCAAGCGGGATCGAGCAAAGGTAGGTATTATATGGAAAGTCTGCATCAAAGTGATGCTTTTTTTCATGATAGGATTCGTATTCAGGAATGTTCATAATCGATACCTCGTTGCAGATAAATATTATTGGATGATAGGATTGTACTATGTTTTCGTAGAATACTGCAAGCATTTTCTGATAAAAAGCAGATATACTACATACAGTTGAAACAGACAGCATGCAAATTGCATTCATCAAAAGGAGTAAAATCATGACAGTCAACGAATATGTGAAGAAAAGATTTGGACGTTATATGGATCAGTGCACAAATGAAGAAATCTATGTGGCACTGCTGGAGTATGTAAAGGAAGCTGCAAAGGAAAAAGAGAGCAGCGAAGGTAAGAAGAAACTGTATTATATTTCAGCAGAATTTTTGATTGGAAAACTGTTATCGAACAATCTGATCAACCTTGGATTATATGATGAAGTAAAGACAGAACTGGAAAAGTGTGGAAAGTCACTGGCTGCGATCGAGGAGATCGAGGCAGAGCCTTCACTCGGAAATGGTGGCCTCGGCCGTCTGGCAGCATGCTTTCTCGATTCCATTGCTACGCTTGGCCTGAACGGAGACGGCGTAGGATTGAATTATCATTATGGATTGTTCAAACAGGTATTTAAGAATTATCTGCAGAGTGAGACCCCGAATCCATGGATGAGTGCGAATAGCTGGCTGCGTCCGACAGATGTTACCTATGATATTGAGTTTGGTGGTTTCCAGTTGAAGTCACGTATGTATGATATTGATGTCGTAGGGTATGAGAACCGCACAACCAAGCTCCATCTGTTTGATGTAGAGACTGTGGATGAGTCGATCGTAAATGCAGACAATATCGGATTCAATAAAGAAGATATCGCCAAGAACCTGACGCTGTTCCTGTATCCGGATGACAGCGATGATGCAGGACGTCTGCTGCGTGTGTACCAGCAGTACTTTATGGTCAGCAACGCAGCACACCTGATTCTCGATGAGGCACAGGCAAAGGGTTCTAACCTGTATGACCTGTATGACTATGCTGTGATTCAGATCAATGATACCCATCCGACAATGGTGATCCCGGAATTGATCCGTCTGTTACAGGAGCGTGGCATGACGATGGACGAGGCGATCGGAGTCGTATCAAAGACCTGTGCATATACGAACCACACGATTCTCGCAGAAGCACTTGAAAAATGGCCGGTATCATTTATGAAGAAAGTCGTGCCGCAGCTGATGCCGATTATCCGTGAGCTGGATGCACGTGTCAATAAGAAGTGCAATGATCCTGATGTAGCGATCATCAACAAGGATGACTGCGTATGCATGGCTCATATCGATATCCACTATGGAATCAGTGTCAATGGTGTAGCAGCACTGCATACGGAGATCCTGAAGAATACAGAGCTTCATAAATTCTATGAACTCTATCCGGAGAAGTTTAATAACAAGACAAACGGTATCACATTCCGCCGCTGGCTGCTCTATAGCAATCCGGAATTGGCGCAGCTCATCGAAGAACTGATTGGTCCCGGATTCAAAAAGGATGCAATGGAGCTGACGAAGCTGGAACAGTTCTTAAACGATGATGCAGTATTAGAAAAGCTGCTTGCTGTAAAAGAGGCAAGAAAGGCAATTTTAAGAGACTATATGAAGCGCACACAGAATATTGATCTGGCAGAGAATGCAATCTTTGATATTCAGATTAAGCGTCTGCACGAGTACAAGAGACAGCAGCTGAATGCGCTCTATGTGATCCACAAATATTTCGAGATCAAGGGCGGCAAGTTGCCGAAGCGTCCGATTACTGTGATTTTTGGTGCAAAGGCAGCGCCTGCTTACATTATCGCAAAGGATATCATCCATCTGATCCTGTGTCTGCAGGCACTGATCGCGAATGATCCTGAGGTCAGCCCGTATCTGCAGGTTGTGATGGTAGAAAATTATAACGTGACACTGGCAGAGAAACTCATTCCTGCGTGTGATATTGATGAGCAGATCTCGCTGGCATCCAAAGAAGCATCCGGAACAAGTAATATGAAGTTCATGCTGAATGGAGCAGTGACGATCGGAACGATGGACGGAGCAAATGTAGAGATCGCAGAGCTGGTCGGAAAAGACAATATCTTTATCTTCGGTGAGAGCAGTGAGACTGTGATTGCCCGTTATGAGCGCGGTGATTATGTATCTAAGGAATACTATGAGAAGGATGCGGATCTTAAGAAGTGTGTCGATTTTATTGTGAGCGATGAACTGTTAAAGATTGGTGTGAAAGAAAATCTGGAGCGTCTGTACCATGAACTGTTAAATAAAGACTGGTTTATGACCTTCCCGGATTACGAGGACTATGTAGCAACAAAAGACCGTATTTTTGCAGCTTATGAGGATCGTAAGGCATGGGCAAAGATGATGTTGAAGAATATCAGCCAGGCAGGATTTTTCTCATCTGACCGCACGATCGCACAGTATAATGAGGACATCTGGAAATTAACAAAATAGTGTATGTATGGGAGCGCCGGCTGCGATGCAGCTGGCGTTTTGTATGGAAAAAAAACAATAACTTCTTGACTTTCAAAATGAAAAAGACTATAGTAACAATCGATTAAAAGTAAGTATTTACAGAGAGGAGAATAGCAATGGGCAGGCAGCATATGGGTGTGATCAGACTGACAATTTTTATCTGTTTGTTCATAATAATTGTATGTGGATGCTATTCGCAGACAGACAACGGCATCAGTTACATTGTCCACAATGAATCCTCCCAGACAGTATTCCGACAGGTAAAGATACCCATGGCCACATTCCCGGATCTGTTGGATAACGGACAGTGGATATCAAATGATGATGCGTCCCAAGCGCATTTTAATGATCGGAAAGCTATATTTGTACATAGGGCAAATGCACCGTTGCCATTATTACATCAATTGCTGGCAGGTCTGGCAGCGCTGTTTGCGATGCTGTGTGCAGGTCTGTTTCATGACAGTACCTGTCAGACACGTGAATTGATGCGGATTGTGTCTTATATTCAGGCACATGATGGTGTGAAATGGCACTTTCCTTTTTCACGTATATGTAATATATAAAAAGATAAAGAAAAGAGAGGAACATCTATGGTTGCAAAAGTTTTAGCACTGATTATTTTCCTTGTGATGTTTTTGCTGATTGTCACAGAGAAAATTGAGCGTCAGTATGTAACATTAGGCTGCGGAGCGATTATGCTGATTGTTGTATTTGGCATTTGTATGCGCAGTCCGCAGGCTATTTTGAACACATTGAATTTTCACAGTATTTTTACACCTGATTTCTGGCATGCCACGGCAGAGGGTGGAGAGGCAACGGCCGGCATCAACTGGTCAACGATCATCTTCATCGCAGGCATGATGATCATGGTAGAGGGTATGGGCAAGGCAGGATTCTTCCGGTGGCTTTGTCTGAAGCTGGCAAAGATGGTTAATTATAAGCCGGTGCCTATCTTTGTTGTATTTATGCTGATGGCAGCATTTTTGTCCATGTTTATCGACAGTATTACGGTTATTCTGTTCCTGGCAGCCGTTACGGTAGAGTTGTGCCAGCTGCTGAAATGTAATCCAATACCGATGATCCTATCCGAGGTATTCTGCGCGAATCTGGGTGGATCGGCTACGATGTGTGGAGATCCGCCGAACATTATCATCGGAACATCTTTACATTATGCATTTATTGACTTTTTGACGAATACCGGTGTGATTGCAGGTATTTCCCTGATTGCCGCAGTGATCTATTTTTATCTGTGCTTCCACAAGGAATTGTCAAAATCTACAGGAGCAAAACCGGAGCACTATCCAGACCCGAGCGAAGCGATCACAGATAAGAAGCTGTTTGGTTTAAGTATCGCGATCTTTGCAGTTGCAGTTGTATTACTGATTACACACGCAAATACAGGACTGACAGTGGCATTTATTGGTGTGTTTGTCGCTGTACTGACGCTGATTGTACATCATTCCGATATTCCGGATCTGCTAAAAAAGGTAGACTATAAGACACTGTTATTCTTTATCGGATTATTTGTCGTAGTCGGTGGACTCGAGCAGACCGGCGTACTCGTACTGATCGCAGATGGCATCAGCTATATCTGTGGTTCGAACGCAAAGCTTGTGATCGCAGTGATCCTCTGGGTATCTGCTATCGCCAGCGCATTTGTTGATAATATCCCGTTTGCAGCTACGATGCTGCCGGTTATCCAGACGTTGTCACAGCTGCAGGGTATTGATCTGTCAATTCTGGCATGGACATTGTCTATGGGTACTGATATCGGAGGCAGCGCGACACCGATTGGTGCATCTGCAAACGTTGTCGGTATTTCAGTGGCTTCCAGAGAAGGTTATCCGATCGGATGGGGCAAATATTGTAAGTATTGTGCACCTGCAACGATTATGGTTGTATTGATCTCTATGGTGTGCATTTATGTGAGATATTTCTAAAAAAGGAGGAGCGATACTATGAGCGATTCACAGACTATTATCTCCATCGGAAGAGAATATGGCAGTGGTGGACATGCGATCGCAGAAGAGCTGGCAAAGCGTCTGGGATTGAAACTGTACGACCACAATATTCTCGATGAAGTGGCACGGGAGAAGGGTGTAGACCCGGAGACACTCCGCAAATATGATGAGAAACCGCACAAGCTGTTTTTGTCAAGAAGTGCAAAAGGTTATCACAGTTCGGCAGAAGTCAATGTTGCGTATATGCAGTTTGATTATCTGAAGAAAAAGGCGGAAAAAGGAGAATCCTTTATTGTGGTTGGCCGTTGCGCAGAGGGAATCTTTGAAGGAAATCCGGCATTGATTTCGATTTTCATTCTCGGAAACAGGGAGACAAAGTGTAAACGTATTATGGAGAAATACCATCTTTCCGAGCAGGATGCGCTTGAGAAGATGCGGCGTCATGATGAGTACCGCAAGCGTTACCACAACAATTTCTGCGAGGACAAGTGGGGCGATTCACGTACTTATGACATTTGTATCAACAGCAGTCTGAAGGGGCTCGATGCGACTACGGATATTTTAGAGACATATATCCGTGCGCGCAGGGGGGACTCTGACCAGAAATAAAAAGAATTACAGCGTCGACAGATGTCGGCGCTGTTTGCGTATACCATAGTTTTTATGGACAATGGCAAAACGAAAGGAAGCGATGTATGAAAGAATGTAAATGGATAAATTTTATCTTCCTGACACTGGCAGGAATTGTAAATGCAGTAGGTGTTGTGATGTTTCTGTCACCTGTAAAGCTTTACGACAGTGGAATTTCAGGAACCTCTATGCTGGTCTCGCAGATTACGCCACCGTGGATCAGCCTGTCACTGCTGTTACTTGTTTTAAATATACCGATTTTTCTGCTTGGGCTGAAGCGGGAAGGGCTTGTTTTTACCGTCAGCGCGATCTACACGGTAGCGGTATATGCGGTTGTTGCATGGATCATCACTGATATTTTACCGGTAGATGTCAGCTTTGTATCACCGCTTGCCGGCAGCGATTTATTTTTGTGTGCGATTTTTGGCGGCATCATCTCCGGCTGTGGCAGCGGATTGGCAGTCCGTTTTGGCGGGGCGATGGATGGAATTGATATTCTGGGTGTCATGTTTTCAAAACGTCTGGGTATCAGCCTTGGCAGTTTTATTATGATCTATAATGTGCTGCTGTATGTGATCTGTGGGATTGTAATCGGCAGTTGGATTCTGCCGCTGTATTCGATTGTAACGTATGCGGCTGCCTCGAAGACGATCGATTTTATTGTCGAGGGATTTGACCGGTCTAAGGCGGCATTTATTGTCACAACACAGGCAGATGAGGTCTGTGAGAGGCTGTCTGCGGCATTTGAGAATGGAATTACAATGATAGATGCCAAAGGTTATTATTCCGGTACTAATCAGACGATGATCTATTTTGTTGTAAACCGGTTTCAGATCGGAAAACTAAAGATGATTGTGCATGAGGTTGATCCGTCTGCATATATTACGGTCAATGAGATCGCAGATGTCTTGCATGGAGACAGAAATGTGTGATATGCTATAAAGTAAATATGAAAAGATGTAATGACCGTGGGAGATAGATTGGAAATGAAGTTTGGTTTTATCGGGGCAGGCAGAGTCGGCTGTTCACTTGGAAAATATTTGAAGGAATCAGACACTGTCTGGAAGCTGTTCGGCTATTATAGCCGGAGTATACAGTCAGCAGAGGAGGCTGCTGATTTTACACAGAGTATGGTATATACGCACTTACCGTCGCTTGTCAGGGACTGCGAGGTACTGCTGGTCACGACACCGGATCATGCAATCGCTTCTGTCTGGGAGCAGGTGTGCAGCTGCGGTGAGTGCCTGTCAGATAAGATCATTGTGCACTGCAGTGGGTCTATGGCTTCTATGGTGTTCGAAGGTGCAAAGGAGCACGGTATAACAGCCGCGAGCCTGCATCCGTTTTATGCGGTGGCAGATCGTTATCACAGTTATCCGGCATTGAAAGATGCATTGTTTACACTGGAGGGCAGCGGGGAACGGTTGGAGGAGCTGGATCACAGCCTGCGTGTTGCAGGGCTGACGATCCAGAAGATCCAGGCACAGTCCAAGACACGTTATCACGCGGCTGCATCCGTTGCGTCGAACCTCATGGTTGGATTGACAGAGTTGGCGGTCGACTTGCTGTGCGAGTGCGGATTTGACCGGGAGCATGCACGCATGGCGCTGCGGCCGCTCATGCAGGGCAATCTGGATGCTATCATGGAGAAGGATACGGTCGGGGCATTGACCGGACCGGCAGAGCGTGGAGATGTGCGTACGGTGGACAGGCACTTGCGGGAACTGGGTGGAGACGATCGCGAGATTTACCGGTTGCTGACAAAAAAGATCGTAAAAATAGCGAAAGTAAAAAATCCGGAACGTGATTATGCACAGCTGGAGGAGCTGCTCACACAGATAGATTTATAGAATTATCATTTGAACGATGATCCGGCTGTGGATGAAACAAAGGTTCAAAGTGATGGAAGAGGAGAATATGATTATGGTAAAAATTATATCGGACAGCACCTGTGATCTCTCACCAGAATTGGTAGAGCGTTATGGGATCAGCATTCTGCCGTTGCACATTTTGCTTGGGGATGAGGAGTATGAGGATGGTAAAAGTATCACTCCGGAGGAGATTTTCCGCTGGTCTGATGAGCATGAGACGACACCAAAGACTTCTGCGCCTTCCATAGAAACGACTGTGGCATTGCTGCGTCCATATGTGGAGGCTGGTCAGGAGTGCATCTGTTTTTGCATCTCAGAATCAATGTCAACTTGTGGAAATATCATCCGTATGGCAGTTGCGGAACTGGAGGCAGAGCATCTGGTTACGGTGATTGATTCTGAAAATTTGTCGACTGGAATCGGATTATTGGTGATAGAGGCTGCGATCATGGCGCAGCAGGGATTGACGGCGTCAGAGATTACCGGACGGATCCATGCACTTCGTCCGCATGTGCGGGCAAGTTTTGTTGTGGATACATTAGTCTATCTCTATCGTGGCGGCCGTTGTGGAGGTCTCGCGGCAATGGTTGGCGGTGTATTAAAGCTGCATCCAAAGATCGTTGTGGAAGATGGTGCGATGCACAGTACGAAAAAGTATCGTGGAAATATCCGGTCCGCGGTGTTGTCCTACACAAAGGATATGGAAGAAGATCTGCGCCGTGCACAGCCGGACCGCGTATTTATTACACATTCTGGCTGTGCACCGGAGGTCGTAGAGCCTGTGCGGAAGTATCTGGAGAGTCTTGGCGTATTTTCAGAGATCTTAGAGACACGCGCCGGGGGAGTCGTCAGCAGCCATTGCGGACCCGGTACACTTGGTGTGTTGTATATTGTATAGCAGGCACGCTGGAATTTCGCGGACGCTTCTGCGAGATCGGCTCAGGCTGCAGAGCAGGGTTTAGTACCGGATAAAAGAGGAATCCGTGAGCACATCACCCGTATAACTCAATTTGAGGGAGAAAAAACGGTCGTTTTTCAATAGTTCCCGTAGAAAAATATGGTCACCCTCCCATAGATTTAACTTTAAAACATCATTTTTAGGCACCCATGCGAGTTCGCCTTCGTTGCAGTCGCACAGGGTGCCTTCGTATTTGTCCGCTGTAAACAGATGCATGTACTCGCCTTCCCATTCGTTGGACAGAAAGGTGACTATGCCGCGGAAACGGTAACGTGTGAGTGTGAGACCAGTTTCCTCGTATACTTCACGCAGCAGACATTCCTCCGGCGTTTCGTCAGCTTCGAACTTGCCGCCGACACCGATCCATTTTCCGGCATTCAGGTCATTTTGTTTCTTTGTGCGGTGGAGCATGAGGTATTCACCGTGGTCGTTTTCAATATAGCAGAGGGTAGTTAGCTTCATAAGGACTCCTTTTTCAATTTACTGTATTAGGCGTTTGCGAAACTATTTAATCATTGGGCTACATGGCTGTGGGCGCAGTGGTATTCTGATCAAGCTGCTCCGATTGCCCGGCGGTGTCTCACTGTCTCTTCAGCCTTGGCTCGATGTGTCCTTCAGTTCCTTCGCACACATAGCCTGCGGCTTTCAGCTATGACATGAAGTTCGTTTACGAATCGCTCGCACTTCGCCGGACAAAAGTCGCAGTTGACAGAATCCACTGTGCCCACAGCCGTTAGCCCTGCGGCATATACTGTTTGCGAAACATTTTAGTAGGTGAACGGAACATGCAAGCACTATCAACTCAGATGAAGAAGTAGCAGCGCGAGCAAAACAGACATGCTTGCGGGAGCTGCGGACTCTTGATCATGTGCTTGCATGTCCCAAAACCTGACAAAAATAGTTTCGCAGACGCCTCTTTCCTGTATGTCCACAGTATACGACACAAAACCAATTACTGCAACCACGGTATGAAGCCCCACAGATCAGGATATACTAAGGAATGGCAGCAGGTTCTGTGCTATTTGTGAGAAGTGCACAAAAAAAATATATAAAACTTGGCTATTTGGCATATTGCGGAAACGTTACCGGAATGCTAATATTAATTCAACGGAAACGTTACCGGAAACCATACCGAGAACGCTACCGGAACTATTGAACGACTCAAAAATGGAGGACGAAAAATGAAAAAGAAAATTGTGTGCGCAATGATGTGTATGGCAATGGTAGCAACTACACTTGCAGGTTGCGGATCAAAGGCCGATGACAACACAACAACAGACAATGCAGCAACAGATGATGCAGCAACAGATGATGCAGCCGATGCTGCAGACGAGACTACAGATGCTGCAGAGGGTGATACCGCAGCAAGCGGTGATGGCAAGGTATACTACCTGAACTTTAAGCCTGAGCAGGCAGATGACTGGGTAGAGCTGGCAAAGCAGTATACAGAAGAGACCGGTGTACCGGTTACTGTAGAGACAGCAGCATCAGGAACTTATGAGCAGACCTTAAAGTCAGAGATGGCAAAGAAGGATGCTCCCACCTTATTCCAGGTAAACGGACCGGTTGGTCTGGCTTCATGGAAGGATTACTGCTATGATCTGAAGGACAGCGAACTTTACAAGCAGGTAAAGAGTGATGACTTCGTATTAAAGGATGGAGATGCAGTAGACGGTATCGCATACGTTATCGAGACTTACGGAATTATCTACAATACAGCATTGATGGATGAGTACTGTCAGACAGATGGAGCAGTTGTTTCTTCCGCAGATGAGATCAACAGCTTTGATAAGTTAAAGGCAGTCGCAGATGATATCCAGGCAAAGAAGGATGAGCTGGGAGTTCTCGGAGCATTCACATCAGCAGGTATGGATTCATCTTCTGACTGGAGATTCAAGACACATCTGGCAAACCTTCCGATCTACTATGAGTACAAGGATAAAGGAATTGGATCTACCGATGCCATTGAGGGAACTTACCTTGACAACTACAAGCAGATCTGGGATCTGTATATTACAGATTCTACCTGTGAGCCTACCATGATCTCTTCTAAGACTGGTGAGGATGCAGCAGCAGAGTTCGCTATGGGCGATGCAGTATTTTATCAGAATGGTACCTGGGCTTATGGTGATATCACAGCCGATGGACTGACAGACGAGGATCTTGGTATGCTGCCGATCTACATCGGAGCACCCGGAGAAGAGAATCAGGGATTATGTACAGGTTCTGAGAACTACTGGTGTGTAAACAAGAATGCTTCTGAGGAAGATATTCAGGCAACACTTGACTTCCTGAACTGGTGCGTTACTTCTGATGCCGGACGTGATGCTATTGCAAATAAAATGGGATTTTTGACACCTTTTGAGAGCTTTGATGATGGATATATGCCTTCGAACCCGTTAGTAGCAATCGCAGATGGTTATATCGCAGATGGCAAGACTTCTGTATCATGGAACTTCTCATCTATCCCTTCAGAGCAGTGGAAGGATCAGGTAGGATCAGCTTTGACAGAGTATGCACAGGGAACTGGCGACTGGTCAGCAGTTGAGGATGCGTTCGTCAACGGATGGGCTACTGAGTATGCAGCAGCTCACGCAGAGTAATCTGTGACCACAGACAAATGAATAATGGGCGGTTTTATAACCGCCCATTTTTACTACATACGATACGAGAAAATATGTAGTAGACAGCCAATTAAAGGGAGTGAACCAGACTATGAACACAAAATCAATGAAAAAATATTCGCCGATTTTTGTACTTCCGACATTTGCAGCGTTTATGATCGGCTTTGTGATTCCGTTTATCATGGGAATCTATTTATCATTCTGTAAATTCACGACAGTTACAGATGCTAGATTGGTAGGTTTTAGCAATTACCTGAAGGTCTTTCAAGACCCGACCTTTGTACATTCGCTGTGGTATACAGCATTATTTACGGTCGTATCCGTGATCACGATTAACCTGTTTGCATTTACGATCGCAATGTTACTGACGAAAGCAATAAAAGGTACAAACGTATTCAGAACCGTATTTTTCATGCCGAACCTGATTGGTGGTATCGTGTTAGGTTATATCTGGCAGCTGATTATCAACGGTGTGCTGTTATACTTTGACCGTACATTAACATATAGTGCTACTTATGGTTTCTGGGGACTTGTCATCTTGATGAACTGGCAGCAGATCGGATATATGATGATTATCTATATCGCAGGAATCCAGAATATCCCCGGGGAACTGATCGAGGCAGCCGAGATTGATGGCGCAAGCAAGTGGCAGATTTTGCGCAATGTGACGATCCCGATGCTGATGCCGTCCATTACGATCTGCAGCTTCCTGACACTTACCAACGGCTTCAAGCTGTTTGACCAGAACATGGCACTGACAGGTGGTGCACCGTCTGATAAGTCACAGATGCTTGCACTGAATATCTTCGATACGTTCTACGGCAGAACCGGATGGGAAGGTGTCGGACAGGCGAAAGCTGTCATCTTCTTTATCTTAGTTGCAGTGATCGCATTGGTACAGTTACGTGCTACCAGAAGTAAGGAGGTACAACAGTAATGGAAAAGAAGAATAAAGTTACATTTGCCACAATTTTTTTCTCGATTCTGAGTGTACTGTGGTTGTTCCCGATTTTTGTAGTATTGATCAATTCGTTTAAAAAGAAAACTTATATCAGCAGAATGCCGTTTTCAATTCCGACAGACAAAGCGTTTGTAGGTCTGAAGAATTATGAAAATGGTATTAAGAAAATTGGATTTTTCCAGGCGTTCGGATGTTCACTCTGGATCACGATCGCTTCAGTAGCAGTCATTATCCTGTTTACATCCATGTGTGCATGGTACATTACACGTGTGAAAAATAAGGCGACCAGTTCCCTGTATTATCTGTGTGTATTTTCTATGATTGTACCGTTCCAGATGGTTATGTTTACACTGTCCAAGCTGGCAGATATGATGCATATGGGTAATCCGTTTGGTATTGTTATTGTCTATCTTGGATTCGGAGCCGGACTTGCGGTGTTTATGTTCTGCGGATTTGTGAAGTCTATTCCGATCGAGATTGAGGAAGCAGCGATGATCGATGGATGTAATCCACTCGAGATCTTTTTCCAGGTAGTGCTCCCGGTATTGAAGCCGACCTGTATTTCCGTGGCGATCCTGCAGACGATGTGGATCTGGAACGACTACCTGTTACCGTATCTGGTATTGGATATCACAAAATATAAGACGATTCCGATCGCCATCCAGTATCTGAAGGGTGGATACGGAGCAATCGATATGGGAGCAATGATGGGTATGCTTGTATTGGCGATTATCCCGATCGTTATCTTCTATATGTTCTGCCAGAGATATATTATTGAGGGCGTTGTGGCAGGCGCCGTAAAGGGTTAAGAGGAGAAAAGAAATAATGACAAGAAGTAGTGGCATCTTATTACCGGTGAGTGCACTCCCGGGAAAATACGGAATTGGCTGCTTTTCCAAAGAAGCATATGCATTTGTAGATTTTCTGGAGGCTGCGGGGCAGAAGCTGTGGCAGATTTTACCGCTCGGACAGACGAGTTATGGTGATTCGCCGTATCAGTCGTTTTCCACTTTTGCCGGTAATCCGTACTTCATCAGTCTGGAGGCATTGATCGAAGAGGGCGTTTTGACGCAGGCAGAGTGCGATGAGGCAGATTTCGGTGATGACGAGACGAGTATTGATTACGGAAAAATGTATGCAGCACGTTACGTGATTCTGCGCAAGGCATTTGAACGCTCACATTTGGAAACAGATGCAGACTATGCGAAATTCTGTGAGGAAAACAGTTTCTGGCTGGATGATTATGCATTATATATGGCGGTCAAAGCTGACCATGATGCAAAATGCTGGAGTGAGTGGGAAGATGATATCCGTCTGCGTAAGCCGGAGGCGTTGGAAGCATACCGTGAGAAGCTGGCGCAGGATATCGTATTCTATCAGTATCTTCAGTACAAGTTCAGCAGACAGTGGGAACAGTTGAAAAATTATGCAAATGAAAAAGGTATCCAGATCGTCGGAGACCTGCCGATATATGTCGCATTTGACAGCTCGGATGCATGGGCCAACCCGCAGTTATTCCAGTTTGATGAGGACTGTAAGCCGATTGCTGTAGCAGGCTGTCCACCGGATGGATTTTCTGCGACCGGGCAGTTGTGGGGGAATCCATTATATGACTGGCCTGCACATAAGAAGACCGGATATGAGTGGTGGATCAGACGCATGGCTACATGCTATAAGCTATATGACATCATACGGATTGATCATTTCCGTGGATTTGATTCTTATTATGCAATCCCGGCCGGTGCACCGACTGCAGAGTCCGGCGCATGGGAGGATGGACCTGGATATGAGTTGTTTGAGACGATTGAAAAGCGTCTCGGCAAGTTGAATATTATCGTGGAGGATCTTGGATTTATTACGGATTCCGTGCGCGAACTTGTCGCTAAGACCGGATGGCCGAATATGAAAGTACTGGAGTTCGCGTTTGATTCGAGGGATGATGCCGGGGCAAACGATTACATTCCTTATGTGTACAATAAGAATTGTGTGGTATATACCGGCACACACGATAATGAGACTCTGTATGGATGGTTGGATAATATCAGCAAGGATGATCGCAATATGGTAGAGGCTTATCTGGACGAAAAAGGAGCTGACAGGAAGCGTCTGGTTCACTCCCTGGTTGCTCTGTCAATGTCTTCGGTAGCTGACCGCTGTGTGATTCCGATGCAGGATTATCTCTGCCTGGGAAACGAGGCTCGTATGAACGAGCCTTCGACCCTCGGCAAAAATTGGAAATGGCGTATGAGAGCGGGAAAGACGACAGACGCGCTCGCAAAGGAGATCTATGGGATGAGCGTCATCTATGGCCGTACAAAGCGCAGGCAGTCTGCGAAACCGCAGACAACGTCACAGGAGACTAAGAGCGAAGTATAGAAGTAAGTTACTGTTCACAGGCAGGCATTTTCTGAACTGAAAATGCCGTATGATACAGTGGTGGTAGCAGATTTTGCCGATCTGGAATGCGAAGCATCGGCAAAATCCGTTACTGGAACGAGGTACGAGTGAACAGTAACGACAGTAACATGAGACTGGGGCAGCTATGGAGGTTGCCCTTTTTTCATTGATGTGTTATATTTTGATATGTAAAAAGCTGCGTAGCAATGAGACGATGAGTAGTAGTTGTATATGGCAGACAGATTGTGGAGCAAAAAATGGCTGGATTTACAATTAAGGATGTGGCGCGCATATGCGGTGTCGGTGTAAGCACGGTATCCCGCGCGATTAACAATCACCCGGATATCAATCCGGAGACAAAAGAGAAGATTATGAAAGTGATTGAGGAGAATCACTATATACCGAATAACAGTGCACGCAATCTGAAACGCACCGAATCGAATACGATTGCGATACTGATCAAAGGAATTGACAACCCATTTTTCCTTGCAATGTTTAAAATATTTGAGCAGGAACTGGGCTATCAGGATTACACCTTTATGCTGCAGCGTGTGCAGCAGGAGGAAGATGAGCTGGCTGTTGCCCGGGAACTGGCCAAGGAGAAACGCCTCAAAGGGATTATATTTCTCGGGGGACGCGTGGACCGGGAGGCAAAGGAGTTCCGGGCGTTGGGAATCCCCTATGTGCTCTGTACGTTTGCGCCGGATAGATCTATGCTGACTCCGGAGGTAAACTACGTCTCTATCGATGATGATGAGGAGAGTTACCGGATCGTGGATTACCTGTGCAGCCTCGGGCACAGAAAGATCGCGATTATCCGCCCGACCTATTCTGACCGTGGTATCGGTCGTACCCGGTACACCGGATATGTACGGGCATTGAAAAAGCATGGCATAGAGGTCGATCCAGGTCTTGTGCTGTACATGAAGGACGATATTGAAGCCTTTACTCCGGCAAACGGATATGCAGTGACTAAGGAACTGCTAGAGACAGGCAGGGAGTTTACGGCATTATTTACAATGTCTGATACAACGGCAATCGGTGCCTGTAAGGCACTTTTAGAAGCCGGAAAACGTGTGCCGGAGGATTATTCCGTTGTCGGGTTTGATGGAATAGAGATGGCAATGTACTATCATCCTTCGCTGACAACGATCTGTCAGCCAAAGGAGGAGATGGCACGTGCATCGATCAAAATGTTACTGGATCTGATCGAAGAGCATCCGGTGAAAAACAACCAGCAGATATTTAAGGCGGAACTCCGACCGGGGGAATCGACCCAGAAAATATAAGGAAATGCAGGTGGTAAAATGGCAGGATTTATGAGAAAACATAGAGTACTTACAGCGATAGCGGCGGCAACATTATTGATACTGATCGGTTTTGGCTGTTTCTTCTATGCCAGGGTCAGACATTACCGGACTCATTTTTTCCCAGGAACAGTCATGAGCGGTGTAGATGTGTCGGAGCTGACGGCGGAGGAAGCAAATGATAAAGTGGCACGTTTTGTGGCTGATTATCTGCTGACAATTGATTGCAGAGAGGATCAGAAATACAATATTACCGGGCCGTCCATCGGCTATGCGTATGTACCGAACGGTGAAATCGAGCAGATCCTGGCACAACAGGATGCAGCAGACTGGATCAAACAGCGGAAAACGCAAAAAAAACAGGATATCCGTCTGGATACGACATTTGATGAAACGTTATTAGAGCAGGAACTGAGAAATCTCCCGTGTATGCAGGAGGATCAGATGACCGCACCGGAGAATGCGAAAATTGACTGGGTGGATGATGGGTATCAGCTCGTTCCGGAAGTTATGGGAACAACGCTTGTATTCGATCAGGTACTGCCTGCGGTCACACAGGCTGTCAGGGATGGTGAGACAGAACTGGATCTGGAAGCATACTATGAAAATCCGACCGTGTACAGTGATGATGCGGCGCTCAATACGTGTATGGACACAATCGAAAAATATTATGGTTCGAGCATTACATACACGTTTGGCAAGCAGGAACCCTATGAACTGACGAATGAAGTGATACAGTCCTGGCTGGATGTAGATGATGATTATCAGGTGAGTGTCGATGATGAAAAAGTGACGAATTTTGTCCAGATGATGGCATCTGCCTATAACACTTACGGAGACAGGCGTGAATTCAAGACCTCGCTCGGAGATACGCTTCAGGTCGGCGGTGGAGATTATGGATGGGTGATCAATAAGGAAAAGGAGAAAGAACAGATCTATGAAGATCTGGCGGCAGGCGGACATATCGAACGTGAGCCTGTTTACCAGCAGACTGCAAAAAAACACGGTGCAAATGATATCGGTTCTACTTATGTGGAGATTGATTATACGAACCAGCATCTGTGGTATTATAAGAATGGGGAACTTGTGATCGATACGGATATTGTATCTGGTAATCTGAACAGGAATAATGGCTCACCGGATGGTGTGTTCAAGATCGTATACAAGCAGCGGAATGCGACACTGGTAGGAGAAGGCTATTCTTCACCGGTCGACTATTTTATGCCCTATGCATACAATGTCGGCATTCATGATGCATCTTGGCGCAGTAAGTTCGGAGACCAGATCTATCTGACATCCGGGTCACATGGCTGTATCAATGTACCACCTGAAATCGCTAAAAAATTGTACGATGTACTGGAAGTCGGTACACCGGTTGTGACATATTACCGGGAAAAAGTCTATCTGACAGCAGAAAATGCGCGTATTTCCAACGCATATTCATATATCAGTGAGGATAATTATAAGGAACTCTTAAAAGAAGATCCTACGGCGGTGAATCCGAAACCGGGAAAAACAAGGCAGTAAGCTATTATGCTTTCATCATAATTGCCGATATGTATTATAGGTACAGTTTTTAGAATGATAAGGACATAGAATGATACCTATGGCATGAGGGAGGCATATATTTTATGAAGGTGAGCGGAATCAACAGTGTGGGCTTAGCAAGTGCGTTGTATGAGTATACGTCAACGGATCATAAAACAGATCAGGACAGCGGTTCAATAGAGAGTCTGCTGTCATCCAACATGGCGGCCAATAATAAGGCACTGACAGCCTTGTCCGGAAAATCAAAAAGCACAGCAAGCTATCAAAAGACCTTAAAGGCGGCAGATCAGACAAACGCGTTGCTGAAAACGCTGACGGATCAGAAGAAGAGCTTGTATGTAAAAGAAAAGAATGCGACAGATGATGAGGAAAAAGCTGCTTATCAGGCAGAGGCAAAGAGTCAGGTTTCTTCGTTTGTGAGCAGCTATCATACGCTGGTTGCAAATCTGGCACAGACTGGTGGAAAGACGAATAAGAACTTCCTCAGTGATCTGAATCAGTTCATGGCAGATCATGAGGCAGAACTTGCAAAGGCAGGTGTGACCAGACAGGAGGATGGCACATTGTCACTGGATGCAGCGACACTGGCAGATGCCGGTATGGATACATTGTCTGGTATTTTCGGACCGGATGCATCGTTTGTTACGGAATTAAACAAAAAGGTGGATGCGATTGCAGAGCGCACGGCAACGACGGTCAATACTTTACAGATCTACAGCACTGCTTACAGCAACAGTGGCAGTTACAGCGAATATGAATACATCAAGGGATTGTATGATTCACAGGCATAAAAAATAAAGAGCCGCATATGCGGCTCTTTTGTTCGTTTTTGTGCAGGTTTACAGCAAACTTTAATAGTTGACATGAAATCCCAGATCAAATAAAATAAAATAATATGATACAGAGAGTATCGAAATATAAACCGTACATCATGTAAATTAGGTGTATCATGGATCATTTGTAACTGTTCAGAAGGTAGTATCCGCGAGGTGTTTTTGGCATGTTTTTTGCCAAAATCCCGAGGCATACAAGTCAAAATGCCATCACCGAAGGTGATTTGGAATGCATTTTGACTCGTAACTGTGAGGGTACTGAACAGTTACGATCATTTTGTGATCAGATGGGGGTATCAAATGGGTGTAGAACGTGAAAATTTACAGAAAATGAGGTCGGAACAGATTCATCATATCCTGCAGCAGGATGAACAGCTGGGCAGGGAGCAGTCGATGTTTCAGGATGTGGGACAGATGCAGGCAAACCGTGCGGTGATAGACCAGGCGCTGATGAAGTCTGGTGAGTGGAAGCTGACAGACAAGGAGCAGTACCGCCTGCGTGCGATTCAGGGGAGAACGATCTCACACCTGCTGCTGAACCAGAACCAGTTTTCGACTGACAGCCCGGAAATGTCGTTGGTGAAGCAGAACGTGGAAAAACTAGAGGAAATGCTCGCGCGGGAATGGACTGCGCAGGATGCTGCGGATATTGTCGTCGAATTGGAGGGCGCATACCAGGCAGCGATTGCTGCCTGCCAGAACTATTGTGAACATAAAAAACCGACGTTCCGGAGCGGAAAGGAACGCAAGCTGATGGTGCAGGAGACGTTGCAGCAGCTCCGTACAGAGTCCGGGCAGATGCGTCTGGCAAAACAGATGATCGAGCAGGGGGAGCTGCCGGAGCATGTACAGCGTCAGAGAGATCTTTTAGTAGCTGCACAGGATTATCAGGGCAGGCAGACTGCCCTGACGGACGATGTCGCGCAGCCGGTTGGTATCACGGCGCTCACCTATGCGGATTTTGCGTCAATGCTGGGTACACATAACCGCGGACAGATCGAGTTTGCCGGTAAGGGGCTTCGGATGATCAATAACCATGCCCTGTCGGTATCATCCGGTACGGCATCTGAGGATCATTTTCTGGTGCGTGAGCAGCTTCTGGTCCGGGCTGCGGAGAAGCTGGGAGAGCAGGCGACGCCAGAGTTTGTCCTGCATTTACAGGAGGTACTTGGACTAAATGCTGAGAGCCGCGTGTCGAAACCGCTGTCGAGAAAGGAATTATATGAGGTGATCACCGAGGTCAATCTGCGTGCATCCAGACTGGCGCAGACACTCAAAGCCGGTGAGGGCGCACCGGAGAGCAGGCGTGTGTTTGCCCAAAAGGTCAATCAGCTGATCGGTGGACAGCTCGGCGAGTGGGATGTCACCTATACGCCAAAACAGGTGGAACGGCAGATGAAACAGACGCTCTCAGACCTGTTCCGGATGGCACAGGAGAATGGTGCACGGATGCCAAAACTGTCCACACACCAGATGGATGTCTTAGTCAAAGGCAACCTGCCGCTGCTGCGTGATAACCTGTTTCAATCCATGAACACGGTGTATGATGCGATGTGCCGTATGAATGAGGGACAGGATGTGGATGTGCAGATGGTGTCAGACAGCGATACACTCATTTACCAGCTATTGTCTTATGAAATATCAAAAATAACGGCAGAGACACCTGAATTGCGTGAAATCGCTGGGCAGGAACAGCGCGCATACATGACCGGAATGGCGTTTGTCATCAGTGAACAGATGCAGCTGGGCAATGATTTTGCAGAGTCCAATGTCGGTGATCTGGCAGTGGGAGGTGCACAGGGACTGGAGGAGGCTGCGCAGCGCCTCTGGATGGATAGTGGAAGCTGGACAGCAGATGAGAAAAAACAGATGCAGCGCGGATGTGATGCGCTGGGCACTCTGTGCACGCAGCTGCAGACACTCTCGCGGCTGCAGGAGAAGGCGTTGTATGAAGGTCTGGATGAGACGGAGCGCCTGAATATGAACCAGATCGCAGCACAGATACAGCAGGTGCTGCAGGAGAAGGATGACAACAGCTCAGATCCGCGTCTGGCTGATATGGAATATGCAGCAGGAAAACTGGCAGGCACCCGTTTCGCAGAGGGACTGAAGACGGCAAAACAACGTGTGCGTGAGCTGCATTTTTCTTTTACAGAGGCATCGGAGCGGATTTCAAGACAGGTGCGTCCCCTGCAGCATAACAGGACACTGGCGCAGCGCGTAAATGGGCATGCTGATATGGATCAGACCGTATCCAACGCAAAGCAGCAGCAGGAACACCTGAGCAGTCAGGGACAGAAGGTGCTGCAGATCTTTATGCTGGAGAAGAAGGCTTCGGATCTGGTGAAAAAGAGTAATGATCAAACTGCCGGCGAGATCCGGGAGCTTCGGAAGATACTGCGTCAATTTCAGGTGGGCGTGCCACAGATGCAGCGCATACAGCTCGCGGGTGCAGATATACAGCTGCTGCAGGATGAGACGGGTACCTTGTCGATGATAGAGGGTCATGGTACGATCCTGCTGCCGTTTTCTGCGCGGATGATGGCAGACCGCCTGGAGACGGAGATGGTGGAAAATGAGTCCAAGTACGGGGTATCCGAGATCGAAGCGATCCTGCAGTCAGTGGATACCCGTGAGTCAGCGGATGTGAGTGGTGGAACCATGGTGCGTGGGCGCAGTCTGTGCCTGAAGCTGTTGCAGAGCAGAACCGGCCAGCCGGCAGCTTTTTTTAACAATGTGCCAGTCAGAATGCTGAAGAATTATGCATTACAGCTTCTATCCGGTGAGATTCAGGGCGAAGCAGTCATCAGGGATGTATGTACACTTGAAAACAAGGCGCTGATCAATGGAGAAGAAGCGCTTGCGCTGCTCAAAAAAGGTGAGCAGATCCGCGCAGAGGAATCGCATGTACAGCTTGCAAAGCAAAAACCAAAGGCAGATACCGCAGATGGACCGCAGTGGGAAGAACGACAGCTCAAGGTGAAAAATATGCTCTCAGACCTGGTCTTTTCCACACAGACCTGGGAACTGGATGAGAACGAGCGTGCGACGGTGGAGAAGCTGCGGGAAGCAGAAGCATCCCAGGATGAGGAAAAAATCGCACAGATCCACCATGCACAGTCTGCTGAGCGGATGCGGCGGGTGATACTCAATCATCCGCAGGCATTGTATGCCATCTTACGTGATCCCCAGCTTTTAAATGAGATGGTAGACAAACTGCCATTTCCCGGTGGGGATGGCGAAGAGGCAGGCGGCATGAAAGAGTCTGTGCGTGTCCTGGTACAACAGATCTTGGCGATGCCGCAGCTGGAAAAGTTCAGGGAGATGGCGCACGGTCCGTATGAGGCCATAGCAAAGATGGGATTCCAGGTGTTCATCGGCCCGCTGTTAAGCCAGCCGGATGCGATGGAACATCTGGCGCAGATGGATGAACAGATCAATGAGATGGTGGAGACGAGTATGGCCAGCATCCAGCAGATGATCACAGAGTCGGTGTCTGTGGTGTTCAAATCAGAGCATGCAGACGGTGAGCAGCCGGAACATGATGTGCGCAGGGAAAAATACGGTGATACACCGGAAGAACTGGCAAGATGGCAGAAGGACTCCAGGGAGCAATTGAACCGTATGCTGCGCGAGGCTGCAAACGGCGACCGCGGACAGGGATTGTTTACAAAGAATGTCTTTCAGAATTATTTTGGCGGCGTGACGCGCATGGATCAGCGTGCGATGCTGGCGAGTGCATTGCGGAATGCGGGACCGGTGGAGGCAGCAGATGGGATGTCCGAGCAGGAGCAGGAAACACGCCAGAAAAGGATTATGGGTAATTATCTCGGCGGAATCTTAAAGGGTGCCGGCCCGCTCCTGCAGAAAATGATGCAGGGTATGCCGCTCGATTCCATGCCGGAGGAGCTGAAAAGTGCGCTGAAGGATATGCGTTCGAATCTGGCGCCGATCCCGGATGAGATCGTGAAAGCACAGCTGCGCAGTATGATCGAGCGCTCAAATGGAAAAGTGACGGATATCGTGGTAGAGCGTGCGCTCGGTGCAGCATCTGTTGGCCAGGCATTCCTGTGTACCTTGAAAGGACCGAACCTGCCGCCGGAAGGCAAAGGTGTCGTTGTAAAGCTGCTGCGTCCGAATGTGCGTAATTACATGATGCGCGAGAAAGATATCATGATCAGGTGCGCGCGTATGACAGATGGCACACAGGATCTGCCGCCAGAGACGATCGGCGGCATGGAGGCTACTTATAGAGGGCAGTTGCTGCGTATCGAAGAAGAACTGGATCTGACGATCGAGGCGCGCAATGTCGAGACAGGCCAATTGTACAATGAGGGTGCGCAGACGGTTCAGGCGATGAAGCTGAATCCGCTTGTAGAGCCGACTGTGAATGCAATGGTTGTGGAAAAAGCACCGGGAACGACACTGGATCAGTATGTCGGACAGGTGCGTGCGGACTTCCGCGAGAAAATGGAACCTTTTTATAAGAAGAAGGCAAACGGTGAGATTATGCTCAATGGGGATGGTACACCCCAGATGGAATTTTCGGGAAATGCAGATTATACAGCTGCATATTCCGGGCTCTGCGAGATGTATCAGCAGCTATTCAGGCGGCAGGAATATCTGGTGGCGCTGGCAAATAAATGGGTGACGGAGGGAGTGTTTGGCAGAGGCTTTTACCATGGAGACCTGCATGCGGGCAATATCATGGTAGATGATGACCGCATGACGATCATAGATTTCGGTAATGCGACGAAGCTGGATACAAAACAGCAGTCACATGTGGTGAAGATGATGCTGGCTGCCGGATATGGTATGGTGGATGATTTCCGGCACAGCTTCCATATGCTGCTGCAGAATACACCTGAAGAAAAATATCAGGAAAAGCGTGAGGCACTGGGCAAGATGCTAAAAGAGGTGTTTGAGATGGGTTCAGAGCAGGATACGGGTTCCCGTATCGCTGTGGTATTGCTCAAAGCGCAGGAACTGGGACTGGAGCTGCCGCCTGCAATCGCGAATTTCTCACAGAGCCAGATCCGTCTGCAGCAGACCATTGATGAGATCAATACGATGATCAGTGAGGTGCGGGATGCGATCCTGGCTCTGCGGGCAAAACCCATAAATCCCAACAACCCGGTGGATGCACTGGAGAGTTTATTATCTGTGGTGGGTGATTCGGATCGTATGCTGCAAAAGGATGTGTTCCAGAAGCTGATGCCGATGGATCTGAGCCGTGAGCAATATATGGCAGATCTGTATGGACACAACACAGAGGAGGAGCGGGCAGCATTTGAAGAGAAGAGCGTTGCTGCACTGCAGCCCAAATCCTTTTATATGAGCCGGATCGATGAGCTGATCGCAGCGGCGACACCGGATATGATACGTCAGATGCGCGCAGATAAGCCTGCCGACCAGCAGTATAAGAAAAGTCAGATCGATGATATGGCATTCCGCGTCCGGATGGAGATCAATGCTATGGCGGATAAATATGGAATGCAGGATGATCCGGAGATCAAAGAGCTGAAAGACGCTATGATACGGGCGGGCAGGGATCCTCTGGCTGCCGACTTTCAGGAGAATCTGCGGTCTGTAAAAGCTAGACTGGAATCGTACCAGCAGATGGAACGACAGGAGGCAGATGCGTATATCGCAGGCTATAGGGACAGACTGCATGAGCTGTGGGCGTTGAAGGATCGACCGGATCATTCGCAGGCAGAACTGGAGCAAAAAGAGGCGGCATTCTATGACAGCTTTATGAAACGTCAGGCAGAATTGCTCGCAGGCAATACAAGCATCAGAAGCGGTATGGATATGTTGTTTGATGACCATATGGAGAGAAAGATCCTGCTGCTGTGTGGTGATACTGCTTATCTGGGACCGCAGCTGCGTGAGGCTTATCAGAGTTACCGGGAGGCAAAGACGCAGAATCTGCCGGAACTGGAGCAGCGGAAGGATCATCTGCAGAGTGTGTATCTGCAGATGCAGTCACGAAACATGAGAGAATTTGTGGAAGCGATGGAACAGACTGTGCCGGATCGATTGCTGGCGACTAATCCGGACACGTTCTTTGATGTGATGGCGGATGTTATTATGACGAATAAAAAGGCGGCAGCGAACCGTCTGGGCATCTTCTATGCAATGAAGGTGATGTTCCGGTAGTTATACACGAAAAGAGGTAATTGTCAATGAAAATCACACGTTTGGAAAAGTCACAGCGGGAACTGGTGCTGGCTCTCGATCCGTTTCTGATGCTGGACCGGCTGGAAATGCCGGGTTCTCTGGCATTGGTTGCCGCTGAGTCAGAGACGGCGACAGGGGATGAACTGCCGGTGGGACTGCTGATTGCAACGAAGCAGAGCGGGCAGCTGACGATTGACTGGCTCTATGTCATGCCCGGACACCGGATGCAGGGTGTCGGGGAACAACTGCTGGTCACGGTATTTGAACATGCCGCACAGACAGGAATTCCGAGATTATGTGCCTATTTTAACGAAGAATATGGGCGCAGGGAGATCTGTAACGATGAGAAAGCATATTTCCGTGAGCATCTGTTTGTGGAGGAACAGGTGCTCGGTGGTGAGTGGATGACTGATGTCCGGACATTGGCAGCGCAGCCACCGATGCGCGGGCAGACAGAGGCTGTCGTGGCATTTCGAAAACTCAATGTGACACAGGCGGAAGAAGCGATTGGGAACCTGTTGTCGCGAGAATACTGTGAGACATTGTATCCGGTCAATCCAAAAGAGCGCTATTTTGATCCGGATCTCAGTTTCCTGTTATGGGATGGAGAGACGGTGCGGGGTGGACTTCTGGTGCAGCGGATGACACGGAGTGTGCCATATGTGAAAGGGCAGACCATCATCCGTGAAAGGGAGGAGGTGCTCTATCCGGTACTGTGCTGTGCACCGGATGATGCCGGTATGCAGACGCTGGCTGCGGCAGCCTGCAAGAGTGCATTTGTAAGATGTGATCATGGTACGGAGGTGCGTATTCTATTGAAAAACAGCCGTTACGCGGGCGGGATGAACCGTCTGCTGCCCAGGCAGGGTGTGAATAATTGGCTGCTGTGTGCGCAGGTGAAGGATTATCTGTATTTGCAGAAGGATGACAGCAGGGAGCTGGGACAGCGCAGATTGCTCCAGCTTGGCTAGTTCAAAAAAAATAAAATATAGGCGAAATCTGTCCAACTTTTGTCTGTATTTATTCGGTATAGTAATAATATAAGATTTCAGAAGGTGTATGCAGGGACAGGCTGCCGGGTGAACACCAGATCTGTTTGGCAGAGACAGATAAAATACTCATATGTATCTGGCAGCCTGTATAAGCTATTAGGGGTGGGCGATAGCTAATAAATTCTTTTCAAAAGTATTGTACATGATCGACATCTTTTGATAAAATTAGACATGAATGTAATACCAACAATATTTCACCAGGGGCGGGAGAACAGATATGAACAATAATCAATTATATCCATTTGAAAGAAATCGTTATTATTCCGGCAAGATGCTTACCAGCGCAGATTTTCAGGCAGAGCAGAACTACTTCAACAACAAGCGTCGATTTGTAAATAATCTGATGTACGGCTCCGGAATCGTATGTGGCTGTGGTGTTTTCAGTCTGGATGATTTGTCGATCTTAGTTGAGAGCGGTGTTGCGATTGATGGTATGGGCAGAGAGATCGTAGTGGATGCCTCTGTTGTAAAAAAATTGTCAGCAGTCGATGGTTTTGAACAGCTGCGTACAAATGAGGCGAGCCTGTGCCTGAAATATAAGGAAGAAGAGGTTCATGCAGTCTATGCGGTGAACCAGAAAGAATCCGATAAAGAATACGAATATAACCGCATCAGCGAGGGCTACCAGCTCTTTTTGATGGACACGGAGGATATTCCGGAAGAATTTGAGATGGAGACGGAATTCCTCACGGGCGGTGTGTTGTTAAATGATGATCATTTCCGTGTGGAGCTGGTGATGCCGGCGACTGCATGTAAAGGTAAAAACATCAAGGTTGTCCTGCGGGTGACCAAATTGACTGCAGATGTGAAGAGGCTCAGCTATCACTGTATTTTGCAGATCCCGGCATTTGAGACAGCCGATGGAGGACATGAACTGGAGATCGGCATTGAGGATGCAGCGTTGACAGAGGGAGAGATCCTGGAACGTGAATTCTGGATGAACACACAGCAGACGGCAGCTGTTGACACAAATGTGATCTTAAAGAGCGGATCTGCAAGTGCTTATGTAGATGATGTGGCAGTTGCAGCTGTGACGGGATTTTCGGTAAAGGTACTGCTGGCTGATTGCAAGCCGCGGGAGCTGGTCAGCCGCGAGATCGGACGTATGAGCCTGGAGATGAAAAATATCGGCGGCACAAGTGATTTTATCCGGCTGGCAGATCTGCGTCTGGTGCGCACCGAGAGCGCTTATATTATAGAAGAAGTAAAGGAAACAAATATCAAGAAATACATCACGGCTCCGGCGCAGGAGATGCTCAGGGATGAATATCTGGATTATTTTGAGAAAGAGGTAGCGTTAAGCGCTGACAAGAAATACACAGTTGCCGCCAAGGAGAGCGAACCGCAGCGTGCTTCACGGACCAATGTGCCGGAGGTAGCGACCGGTATCCTCGAGATCCCGCTCGGAGATACGGCGCGTAAAGGAGATATCTGCTATTCCGGGGAGATCATGCATGGGCTCGGAAAAGGCAATGTGTATGTCGATATCGGTTATGAATACATCTCGGAGGATGCAGCACTTGGAGCGAATGCCAAGAGTACTGTATATGGCAATCCGGAACTGTTCCGCGATGGCGCGAATCTGGCAGTAGATGCTGAGACGGCGGTAAAGGTACTGAATGATAAGGGAAGCTTTGTGGTAGCTGTCAAGCTGCTCCAGAATGTAGATTATCTGGTATTGTCTTACCGTTGGGTAGCCATCAAATTCCCGGCAGGCAATGACCTTGGCATACCGGAGGATATGGAGGGTAAGAGCATCTCTGCAGAGACACCGACTGTAGTGATGGGAACCAAGGAAAGCCACTATTTCGGCGTGAAGTACAACCATATGGATAGCTGCAGTATCGTGTACGAGCTGACGGAGCCGGGCAGCGGTGAGATTAGTTCCGACGGAATCTATACGTCTCCGGCAAAGGAAGGTGTCTATGAGATCCTGATTTATTGTGCAGACTATCCTTCTATTTGTACATATGCGTATGCGATTGTCAAGAAGAAGGGCTTAGATGAGTCAGAGGAAGCATAAGGAGGGCTGATAGGATGATATATCAGTCGCAGAAAATGCGGTTAAAGTGTATACGTGTCCTGGAAAAGACCCCGGCAAATGATATTCTGGTCTGTCAGGATCTCAATGCCACAGAGGAGGGACTGTATACCGTACTTGCGGTCTATGATCATGAGATTGTGCGCAGATTCCTGACTGTGTATGAGCAGTCGGAGTATGACAGAAGTGCATCCTGTGTGGAAAGCTTCTCGGATCAGGGGGCATTTTTGATTGTGTATCCGTACTTCAGGGAGCGTGCACTACAGGATTTTTATATGGGGAATGCCTATTCGCTGAGTGAGTGTGAGGATATTTGTATCAACACCATACTGGCATGTATATCTGCTGAGATACCCTATCCGATCCTGTATCTGATCTTGCGGCAGAAACAGCTTCATCTGGCAAAAAACCATAATGTCTATCTTGGATTTGCAATCAATCTGGAAGAACTCGATGAGAAAATGACTGAGCGCGACTGCGCGGTGCAGTGTGCCAAGATTCTCCGGGAACTGCTGGAGCCAAAGGCATCTCAGAAAGCGATCAGCTTTCAATTGCTGGATAAGAAGATTTCGAAAAAAAGTTATCATAAATTCACGGAGTTGTATAAAGACATACGGATTGCTGCCGCTCCGAGGCAGCGTAACAGTATTTCGGGACGTTTCCGGGCATGGTTTATGAGAAACCGCGACCAGATCTTCCGGATCATGCTGCGGATCTGTATTCTGCTTGTGATACTGGTACTTGCCACGTTTGTGACGCAGGCGATCTTTGGTGATATACCGTGGCTGCGTTTATTTATCAACGGATTTAAAAAGATTGGAACAGAATCTCTGCTTCAATAAATTAGGAATGCTGGGAGAAAACATATGAGTAAAAAAACACCGGTTATTATCGGGTTGGTATGGTTGCTGGCTGCCACCGCACTATACGGATATATTGTCTGGAACGGACAACCGGACGGTGTGTACACCTATAATAATGATGGGTGCATGCTGGATCAGAAGGTATACGTGACAGATAATGAAAAAGAAGAAGGTCTGATCTATGCGATGGATCTGTATGGAAAGGTATCAGATTTCTTTTCGACAAAGGATCTGGAGGATCGGGCACAGATTTTGCAGATTACTGAATATGCGAATGAATTGTATGCAGTGATGGCGGTACCGGAGCTGGCAGATGCAGCTGCCGGATACAGTTATAGAATCCTTCAGTTTGACCAGGGATTGAAGCTGGCTGCGCTGACACCTGCAATATCGATCTACGGGACAGATGAACTGACAGATCTTATCGCAGATGAGAATGGCATGTATCTGGCATGCGTTGAGGGGGATGGAAGTGCTGCCTGCGTGTATGAGATACCTTATGAGCAGTTGCTGGGCAAGGAGGAGGCAGCCCCGGCTTCTATTAAAATAGAGAGTTTTCTGCGGCAGGAGGCAGAAGCAGGACATATGTATGTGGATGCGAGCTATGAGATGGGAGCGATCTCGGTTCGTAGTGATGCGGATCTTGTTTCCGGACCGTTTGCCATCGACGACAGTATCCGTTATACATATTCACTGTGCCATATGAGTTTCGGGCAGCTGATGTCTTTACATGGCAGCTACAGGATTTTCTGGCTGATAGGCGTATGTGCAGGCTGGCTGATGATATTTTTGTTATATGAGTTGTTCGATAACCGCAATCGCGTGGTGTATCTGGCGTTTGTGCTGGAATGCATCCTGTTGGTGGTCATCCTGGGCGGCAGCGGCATGTTTGTATATCGACAGGTAAAGCTGGAGGAGGCTTCAAAGACAAAGTGGATCTCCAGCATGCTTGGTGAAGTGCTGGCCGATGTCGGCAGCATATCAGATCCTGCGTTTACAGATGCAGGCTTCTATACATCGGAAGAATATGTACAGCTTTGGGATCGTCTTGAGGCAGCGTATACACAGACGAAAGCGGATGGGTGTACGGATCTGTTTCTGGCAGATGTTTCGGATTTGTGCATATATGTCAGTGCAGACGGACATAACCGGGAGACTGTGGATGCCCGTTATTTTGCAGCAGGGTCAAATGAGGCGGGGGAGCTGGTTGTTGCGAACAGTATCGTGTCCCGGAACTTCACGCTGGATGGTCAGAAGTACCAGATCCTTGCGGCGACAAGAGGCGATCTGGCGAATGGTGGTTATACCTTGTTTGGCGTATACCGTGATGATGCATGGAGTATGGCTGACTGGCAGCCGCAGCTGGTAACAGCGCTCATTGTTTTTGCACTCGCGAGTATGGTCAGTATCCTGATTCTTTCCTTACAGTCTTCTGATCTGGGAAAACTGGCGCGTGGCATGCAGCAGGTCGCTGTAGGAAAGACAGATATCGAGCGGCCGCGCGTGTATGGTGGAGATATGCGCATGCTGTGGAATGCGCTCGGAGAGATCCAGAATAAGATCCGAAAGGTGAATTATTCCAAATTTCTTGCGTTTGAGGCTTATTACCGGTTTGCACCGAAGAATATCGAGCGGCTACTGAATAAGGAATCCATCACGGAAGTCACCAGTGGCGATGTCACAAAGCTGCAGGGAACGATGGCGATGATCTCTACGGTAGGTCCCAGAAGCGGCAGTGAGGAGGAGATCGGGCGTCTGAACCGCCTGATTGCACTGATTGGCAGATATCAGGAAGAAAAGGATGGTGTATTTATATCGAATGACGGTGCGTTGTCGATGTTGCGGTTCCTTTTCATGGATAGTAACAAAAATACGTTAAACAGCGCAGCTGATTTTCTGCGGGAACTGGCAGAGCAGGAAGCAGCCAGGGCAAAGAGCATACCGCGTACAACGATCCTGTTACACTATTCTTCCTTTGTGTACGGTGTGGCAGGCACGAACCAGCAGAGCAGTACATTTCTCGTATCGCCGGAGACGGATGAGATCGAGCATTTTGCGGCATGGTTCCGTGAACGGGGATTGCGTCTGGTGATCTCAGAGACTGTAAAGGAACGCGAAAATTATGACGGCCTGCTGCGGTATATCGGCTATATCCAGATGACTGGCAGCAATAAAAAAATGGATATGTATGAAGTGCTGGATGCACTGGATGTCCGTGAGCGTGAGAAGAAGCGCGCGGTCTGTGAACGCTTTTCACAGGCATTGGAATTGTTTTACCAGCATGATTTCTATCTGGCACGTAGTGCTTTCTCCGATATTTTGAAAGAACTGCCGACAGATGAGATTGCAAAATGGTATTTGTTTACATGTGAGACGTATCTGAATATGGAGCATGCAGAGGATGTGCCGTGCTGTCTCCGTTATGAGGAATAAAGATCAGAAAGACAGGGGTAGATAGAAGTGGGAAATAATCTCATTCAGGTGCTGCTCGCCTCGATAAAGGCAAAGATTACACCGCTTGTTACAAAATTCAGACAACTTACGAGTGAGAATTTCATTCGTGCCAGATTGATTGCGAAGATCCGACAGTTCTTCGTGATGATCTTTGATGTCCGGCCAAAGAACAAAAAGGATTATTATGAAGTGGGTGGCTGGCTTGTCAGTAAGAAACTGGCATATGCGGTCGTGATTGTGGTCGGTGTCCTCAGCATGATCTATCTGGTCAGCATCCGTTCCATGTATCTGCCACAGAAACAGGAAGGCGGCATCAAGACCTATGATTATGATGATGTGATGCTGCGTTTCGCCAAGGGAAATGTGCGTATCCGCGGCAAATCCGGCTATCTGGCTTATGATGGGGAGGTAGAAAAGGGAAGCGTCACCGGATATGGCAATCTGTATGGCGTAGATGGAACACTGCTCTATCAGGGCAATTTTTCCAAAAATAAATATGAGGGCAGCGGAACCCAGTATTATGCGGATGGCACAATGCATTATAAGGGTAATTTCAGTGATAATCTATATGAAGGCACCGGCAAACTGTACCGGGAAAACGGTACGCTTGCATATGATGGGGAGTTTGCCAGAGGAATGAAGGATGGCACCGGCAAGCTGTATGCAGCTGGGGATAAACCGGTGTATGAGGGCAGTTTTTCAAAAGACCAGCTCGTTTACAGTGCGTTGCTTGGAAAGTCTACCTCGGAGGTCGCACAGGCATACAGCGGTTCGCGGGTCATCTATCGCAGCGAGAGTGATTTTACGGTTCTGATGCCGGATATACAGGCACTGTATATAGGTGTCACCGATGAAGAGAATCTGGAAGAACAGGTGATGGTTGACAGTGTTTATGTACTGAAGGATTCGATCATGCTTGGTGACCGGCAATGTACTACAATCAATGACTTAAAAGAGGTATTTGGAGAAATCGTCTATGAAGGTAACTCGATTGTGACTCTGCCGGAAGCAGTAGCGATCAACTATCTGAATACGAAGAAGCAGACGATGAATGGCAGCGTTGAACTGGAGACAACGGATGAATATACGGATGTCATGACGGTAGACCGGATACAGGATGATTATCCGGTGTATCTGTATTCGTTCCGCAAGGACGGATTACTCTATACATTTGTATGTAAGGATAAAAACGATACGTTTTCATTCTACTCGATCATGGGTGAGGAGGGTGCTGAATGAGAATAAGAACCGGAGAGGGACAGACAGGAAAAACTTCACATCACATCTGCGTGCGGGCTTCCAAACTGAAACGCGCACTGGCACTGGTGCTTGCATCGGGAGTACTGTTCACCTCGGTGGTTACTTCGGATATGACGGATACCTCCGCACAGGTCAAGACCACTTACACGATGGAACAGGCACGGGCGCAGGCTTACCTGAACAGTTCAAAAATGGAACAGTTGGAGGGTCGTCTGGAGACAAAAGAGGTGCAGTTGACACAGGCGGTCAAGACGATCAAGATGAAACAGAAAAATATGTCTACGTTCCGGTGGAGTCCATTGCTTTCATTCAAATTTCCGACGAAAGCGGATTTGTCAGAGGCATTTGAGTTTCAGTTTAAGCCGACATCGATCCAGTATGAGATCGACATTGTGAAACATCAGATTACAGACCAGAAGTTTACAATTTATGAACAGGTCAATACGGTATATCTGGATATTGTGATGCTGGAGAAGGAGATTGACCTGAATCAAAAAAAGCTGGCTGCCATCGAGGAGTCCATCCATAGGAGCCAGATTAAGCTGGCGATCGGCCAGGCAACGCAGGCAGATATTGATACGATGACTTCCAAGCGCAATTCACTGGAAGCAAAAATATCATCTGCTACGCGTAACCTGAATTCGAAAAAGAAAAAACTCGTGAATCTGACAGGAAACACGTCTATCTATACAGATTATACGTTTGAAAATCCGTTGGTCATAGCTGATATGAAGCGGAGCGAGGTTTTAGCTGCACTGCTCCAGAATACACTGGATAATGATGAGACCTATTATGAAGCGAAGGTTGCCGAGACATCTGCCAGAGTTGCCCTGACGACTTATTATGAACTGATGAGCCGGCAGTATAGCAACAAAGACATGTCGATGATCCGTGATTATTATAATCAGGCGTTGAATGGGCAGAAGCTGAACACACGTGCATTTAAACAGAAATATAAGGAATTTCTCCAGGCAATCGACCGGCCGTGGGATGGAAAAAAGAAGATCCTGTTCTTTAAATTCCCGAAGGTGTGGTTCAAGGGGGCGATTGATGGTTCACGCTATGTAGAGGATGAGCCGTATGCGCTGTACGAAGCAGCGTTGGAATATCAGGAGGCCAGACTGGAAGCTGAGAGTGTAAAAGCGGATCTGACACAGCAGGTAGAGGATGCATTTGACAATTTTATCTCTGTCAAAAATTCTTATCAGGAGGCTGTGGATCAGGTGGATGCAGCCAAGGCACAGCAGGAGCGTGATCTGCTGTTGAACCAGCTGGGGACGCTGACCTATGCGGAGTATGAGTCATCGCTGGATAATTATGAATCACTTCAGAATGACATGCTTGAAGCCATGCAGCTGTATTCCAGCACATTGTATGAGTTCGACCGTCTGACCTGTGGTGCAGTGTCACAGTACATGGAGAAGGGAACTCTGGATGTGAATGCAGCCGACGGTGGCGAGAGCTCCCTCATTGAAGAAAATGTAGACGGATCTCATTATTATATTGAACAGATTATACAGAATGAGGAATTTCGCCTGCGGATACAATTGGCGGATGAACTGAAGGATCAGATTACAGATTATGAATTGTGGTGCGACCAGACCCAGATTGGTGCGCGGACACCGATCGGACAGACGCTCAGGCATCTTGCATTGGCGTTGAAGGGCGTGGATGTAGTAAAGATCCGTTTTTATAACGGAAATGATTTTGTGAATGATTGCGAGATCGATCCGAGTTCCCTGAGTGGGGAATTGTCGATCACGACCGGATATCACGTGCAGGATGACACATCCGATTCGGCGATCGGCACGTACAGCTGCAATAAAAATGATACGACAAAGTGCACAGAACTTAAGTTGGCACCGGATGCACAGGAAAATATTGCATATTACCGGATCCGTACTTCGGATGGCAAATACCTTCGTTCAGAGGAATATGTCCCGGTCACGGAGACATTCCAGTATTTGTCTATTTTGGAGCCGGATCTGGCAAAGGTGACGATTGAATTTTATGATTCAGACCAGAACAAGTTGTATGAGGGATGCTTTGACACATCGAACCTGGGACTGCTCAAACAGCAGGCAGAATAAGAGGGAATGCAGGTATGAGAGAAGAAAGGACGAAAAAATATCTGAATAAAAAGAAACTGACTGCGATGGTGGCAGCGTTGCTGGCGGTCGTGGTACTGGTGACAGGTATTCCGGCAATACAGGCATTGGCGGTCTTTGATGAGAGCTCGGCTGTGCGGTTCCGTACCTATAAACAGTCACATACGATCGGTAATTCGGTACTGTTTATCGGTACGCATCTCATACATCTGGAAGGTTTGACGGATGAACTGTATGAGAAAGCAGTTCAGTCGCAGTCAGATTCGGAACAGCAGGAGATCTATTACAAATCCGAGCTGGCAGACGGACAATGGTACAATATTACAGATGCAACCGGATTGTCTGCCATCACTGCGGAGGGAACACCGGTTGAGGAATCAGAACTGGATGATCTGTATGTCGCGTACGATACCGGGGCAGATGGGTTGACGAAAGACGCGAAAACCGGAGCTGTTGTGTGTATTTTTGATGATCCGGATCCCTATGACCTGATGAAGATGACAGAGCTTGAGACGCTGCGCCAGATCTATCAGGATAAGTATAATGGTACTACTTCGGAAGAAAAATCATTTAAATATCTGAGGGATGCGCTGAATTCCTTTTTCGCACAGAACATGAGGACAGAGACAACCAATCAATACGACCGTATACTGAAAAACCTGCAGAAATGTTATGAAGCATTCGGCACAGCAGGGATGAATGAAGAAGCACAGGTTGTCATGACTCTGATGGAGGGCTTTGATGCGGCGAGACGTGCGGATGTGTTTGGGCGGCTGTTGAATGATAGTGATCTTACGGCTAACGTGACGATTACAGATATGAACCGGCTGTCGGGCATCGTGGGTGGTGAATACTATTCTTCCAAGTCGCATAACGATGAATCAGATTCTGATGAGGTCGATCCATTCCAGATGGATAGTACCCTGGTGGAGAGCGTCATGAGCAGCATCAGCCAATGCAGCGATAGTTACACATCGTATAATGCCAAGGTGCTTTCACCCGGAGGTTCGACGATTCAGGCATATGTCTATGCGCAGGGCAAAGAGCTGGCAGACCGGTGTGACAGCAACAGCAGTATTTCGACTGACCGCACAATCATTGCGCTCGTAAACAGTATCAAATATGCACAGAATATAGAAAATGGCATCGTTGGGGATGCTGAGGGTGAATGCAAACTGATTGATGAACACTTCCTGCCGGATGCAGAAAGCAGCTTTAGCAGTCAGCTGAGTAAAGGTGTCTCACAGGAATATCAGTCAGCAGCAGAGAAAAATCAAAGTGATGCGGTCAAAAAGGGCATTCTGGATAATGACAAAACCGATGTAGAAATCGCGCGCAGTGAACTGGAATCCATGATTACTGCCAGAAAGGAGCGTATCTCATCTTCGGACGCGTTGAATTACGTGTATGAGCGTATTACATGGGCGCAGGAGCAGGAAAAAACGATTAAAAACGATGATTTTGCCAATAGTGCAAAAGAAGTGCTCACGGCACATATTGAGTGGCTGCGGACGCTGGGACAAAAGATTGTAGATGCAGATGCGAGCCTGATGTCGGAGCTTGACCGCTTGAAGGGGTTGTTGTCTGATTACCAGCAGAAACAGCAGGATGCACTGGATGAGGATAATCTGAATCTGGCTGCCCAGTATGCAGAATTGATCAGTGACACGAGCAATAAGATCGCTGCTGAGGAGGCGCGGCTGAATGAGATTATCAATTCGAATACAGCTACAGAAGCAGAAAAAGCAGCTGCACAGATTGCGCTCGGGCAGAGTGGATTGCTAAATGATATCGAGAAATTGAAACAGCAGGCAATGAGTGCTTTGAATTCCGGCACGACAAATGGCTTGGGTGATACATTGGATATGTTAGGTACGCTCGGTGCAGAGAATGCGCTGCTACAGATCAAGGATGCATTGGCTGATTCCAGTCTGAGTGTATCAGATCAGGAAAAATGGGGTCAGAAGATTGACGAGGCAATCGGTGCAAGTAAGGAGAGCAGCCTGCATGATCAGGCAAATGCAAGCACATCCGATAGTGGAAGCGGCAGTGGAACCGGAAGCGGCAGTGGAAGTGAAACCGGAAACGGCACAGGAAGCGGAGATGGCAGTGGAACCGGAACCGGCAGTGGAACCGGAGACGGCAGCGGAAGTGGAAGCGGCAGTGGAAGCGGAAGCGGAAGCGGCACAGGAACCGGAGGCGGCAGCGGAAGCGGAAGCGGCACAGGAACCGGAACCGGCAGTGGCAGCGGAAGCGGAAGCGGCACAGGAACCGGAGATGGCAGTGGCAGCGGAACCGGCAGCGGCTCCGGAACAGGAAGTAGTGCAACGAATCCGACAACAATGAGCGAGCAGATGCTCAAAAATGCGATTGAACAGGCACTGGGAGGTTCCTTTAGCGAATTGGGTACAGATGGCAAGGTAGCGGCTGCGGTGGCAATGGATCGTCTGTATGATAATTACAGTAATGTCAACGCGAAGACACTTGCGAAACAGTTTATTACAACCTGCGCATCTGAGAACAGCCCCTATGTATATGCAAAGCTAAGCGGTCATTCAGAAACAGAGTACATCTCACTGGCGATTATCGGAAACAGAGTGGTTACGCCGTACAGATATGTATACAGTGACTTCCGGGAAGAAGCAACCATGACGCATGGATCAACCTCTTACCGGTTCCGTGTCGGGGCACGGGTAGTGACGTTTTCAGATATGACGACCCAGTCAATTGACCGGTACAAGGTGGAATTCCAGACAGTACCGTACATTGATGAAGATACCGCAAAGACATATTTTGGCTGCGAGGCAGAGTACATTGCTGATACGAATTACAGTGTTTGCGTGAATAAGAAAGTCGCAGAACAGGCAGATCAGTTGTACAATACACTGACCGGACAGCAGTGATGGAATATGTATGAGGGAAAAGGGTTTTATGAGGTGACGAAATGGCAGATTATACAATTATATCGGATGTGAGCGCGTACATCGTCCGGACGCTTCGTGAAAAGATGTGTCCGGAGCCGATCCCTTCGCCAAACAATATCGAGATCTCTTCTCCGGCAGATCAGGATGTCGACTATATTGTCGGACTGTATCTGTACGATATCAGGGAAGAGAGCGACATCACGCAGCGGCCTCTGATGCAAAGAGGCCAGGTGCAGTTACAAAAACCGCCAAGACCATATGGCTTATACTATATGGTATTTATCAACGGCTCCTCCCAGATGGGACTCAAGGCGCCGGATATACAAAAGATTATCGGAAGGGTCGCACAGATTGTCAATGACAACAGTTCCGTCCTTCCCAATCAGCTGCAGAACTGGCTGGACACACAAGAACCTCCGATCGTGCTATCTCAGGCGAAGATAAGTCTGGAGGAAAAGGTCCGGGTATGGCAGGCGATCAACAAGCCTTATCAGATCAGCCTGTTTTATAAGGCGGCACCCGTATTCCTGTCCAGTGAGGTGATTATCAATACACCCCGCGTTGCGGAGGCAACGTTCGGACTGCACATTACAGGAGAAGGGAGGGAGTGAGTATAAGTGGAAGCATCAACGATCCACCACAGGCTTGACCTCGTCATCCAGCTCGTCGATACGACGACCGGAGTGGCAGTGGAGGAACCGGATGTACGTTTTTTTATCGAAGGCAGACAATGCTGGCCGATTCCAAGAGGCGGCGGTAATTTCGTCTTTATCAATACCGGGCGCAGGGACAGTACCCTGACGATGAAGGTATATGGCTATGAGACTGCCGTGGTAGATGTACAGTATGAACAGCTGGATAATGTGATGCCACTAAAGCAAGTGTTCCTGATACCGTCAGAGAAACTCGCAAAGGGAGAACGTCTCTGCTCACTTACCGGTACACTTCAAGGCCTGGAGGAAATTGAGGCAGTCAGCCTCTCACAGTCGAATCTTTGCTACAGCGAGTTCAACGAGAAGAAATGTCTGTTGAAGCTGTTTTTGGCGAGAGGCAGGCTGAGCATGGAGAACGTCCATTATGGTCTGATCAGTGAGGACCGGGGGCATTATGAGCATTTTGAAGTATTAGAGGAAGTGCCGCCCAATATGGTGAAACTGAAAGAACCGCTGACAGAGACGTTCACAGTAAATTCGCCCATTGCCCGCGTAGTATTCGGTGATGTATCACCGGATGGCAGCTATTTACTTCGCGTCAGGGATGATGCACAGATGGTCAGATATCTTGTCCGGTACCGTATCAACGGGGAATATAGATTCCAGACAGTCGATTTTCATCAGTGCGCAGACAATGAATTGCGGTAAGGAGCAGTGGATATGGGAGAGATTGTAGTTACAGGAGCGTTGCTATCGTGTCCGTTTGGGACGATACCATCGAATCTGAAAGTCACGTCACAGGCAGTGTGCAGTGTCGGCGGGCAGCCGGCTGCAACGATACAGGATGCACAGGGAATGGTGAACATACAGTCCTTTGGGATGTGTACATCACTGGCTAATCCACAGGTAGCAGCGGCAACAGCCGCAGCCCTCGGAGTGCTGACCCCGCAGCCATGTATGCCGATGACAGCCGGTATGTGGATACCCACTGCCCCGGCAACATTGATCGGCGGGAAACCCTGTCTGACGAATGACTGTAAATGTGTCTGTACCAACGGGGCAGGTACCATTCAGGTGACCTATCCGGGACAGATGCTGGTAAGTACAAAGTAAGTACGAACAAATTAAAAATGAAATGATTTTTCAAATGTAAAAATGAAAGGAGAAATATACAATGGCTGAATATTTGTCACCTGGCGTATATGTGGAGGAATATGATAATTCTCCCAGAAGCATTGAAGGAGTAGGAACAAGTACTGCAGGTTTTGTCGGATTGGCAGAAAAAGGACCGTCGGTTGGAGCACCCTCTTTTGTCACAAGTTTTAAGAGCTTTACCAAGCAGTTTGGTGGATTTTTGAGCGAGTTTACTCATGGTGAGTACCGTTATCTGGCGAACAGCGTGGAGCAGTTTTTTGCAAACGGCGGAACCAGATGTTTTGTATCACGTGTTGTGCCGGCAGATGCGAAGTCCGCAGCTAAGACGGCAGGTATCCTGACCGTAGAGGCTGCCAACGAAGGTAAGTGGGGCAACCGTATCCAGGTCAGCTTCAATACCGTGACCAAGAAGAAAATGCAGCTGCTCTCTGAGGCAGGGGAAGGCTATATTGCAAAGAGTGTCGATGGTTTCCGTGAAGGAGATCTCGTAGTTGTAGGTGAAGAATACAACAAAATCAAATCTATTTTTGATAACGCAGTTGTATTTGAGCAGCCGTTTACCGGAAAGGTCGTAGACGATGCACTGATTCCGAAGACCGTTGTATATCTGGTAACAGTAGATGCAAGTGTCCGTTATAATGACGAGGCAGAGGTGTACACAGAGCTGAGCTTCAACATGACCTCTCCGAATTATATTGGTACAAAGCTGGCTGCCAGTGAACTGGTAAAGGTAACGGTAGCACCGATGAATGAGATTGGAAATCCTGTAGCGGCAATTCTCGGTGAGGGACAGACCAGTGGCATGATCACATTAGAGGGCGGCAGCGATGGTACGATCGAAAAAGTAAATGCTGCGACCTTTATCGGAGAAGACGGCGGCCCCGGCAAGCGTACCGGTATCCAGTCTTTTGTTGAGAATGAATATGTCAGCATGATGGCAGTTCCCGGTGTGACGATCCCGGAAGTGATCGTAGCGCTGGTCGGACACTGTGAGAGCTTAAAGAGCCGTGTAGCAGTCATCGATATGCCGAAGGATCTCTACAAGACCAAAGACCTGATCGACTACAGAAATATGATCGATTCCACTTATGCAGCGATGTATCATCCTTGGATCCAGGTATTTGACCGTGCATCCGGAAAGCCTGATTTTGTACCGCCTTCAGGAGCAGTTCTCGGTGTATATTCCAGAACTGACGTAAACCGTGGCGTACATAAGGCTCCGGCAAATGAGACGATTTTCTGTACCGGATTAAAGACCAATTATACAAAGGCAGAACAGGATATCTTAAATCCCGAAGGTGTGAACCTGATCCGTTCATTCCCGGGTCAGGGCATCCGTATCTGGGGTGCAAAGACTGCCAGCAGCAATACAGCATTCAAGTATATCAACGTCCGCCGTCTCTTCATCTATGTGGAGGAGAGCATCAAGGCAAACACCAACTGGGTGGTATTCGAGCCCAACGATGCTACGTTGTGGCAGAGAGTCAGCATGACAATTTCTTCCTTCCTGGATGGAATGTGGAGAACCGGAATGCTCGCAGGAAGCTCAGCTTCAGAAGCTTATTTTGTAGAGATTGGACCTTCTACGATGAGCCGTGACGATATCATGAACGGCAGACTGATCTGCAATATCGGTATTGCACCTTCACGCCCTGCTGAGTTCGTGATCTTCCGCGTGACACAGCATACCGCAGAGGCTGGCGGAGAAGCAGAAGAATAAGATCCAGGTTTTAAACGAGTAAAAGAAAAGGAGAGATAACTTATGGCAACATATGAAAGCAATGGAAAACAACTTGCATATCCGTTGACTAAAATGAACTTCCTCGTTACCGTTGACGGTGTGAGCGGAACCGCAGCCTTCAGTGAGGTGACCGGTGTGGAAGCAACTGTTGATGTGATCGAGTTCCGTCAGGGCAATGCGAACAGCCTTGCTCCGGTCAAGATTCCCGGACTGGTAAAGCATGGAAATGTAACCTTAAAGTTTGGTTACACACTGGACAGTGCTTTTAAGACGTGGATTCAGGAATGTGTCAGCGAGGTTCGTGGTGAGATGCCCCGTAATAATGTACAGATCGAGATGATCGATATCAACGGCGGTGCACCGCAGACCAAGCAGGAGACGATCACAGGTACACGTGTATGGGTATTGAGCAATGCATGGGTAACGAAGTATACAGCTCCGGATCTGGACGCAAAGACCAGTGACGTTGCAATTGAGTCTGTAGAACTGGCTTATGAGGAACTGATTATTCCCAACTAGGATTTGTTTTACGGCGCATGGGCGCATGGGGAGACCTGCAATATGCAGGTTTCCCGCCAAGATGAAAAGATGGCGGACGGTATAGGGCGGATGTTTTCCTTTTGGCGGGGAATCTGATACAGGGTTAATCAATATAAGAATCATAAAGAGAGGGTCAAAGGTATGGAAACAGTATTTGAATTTACACTGCCGAAGGGCTATATGGATGGTAACGGAGAGCTTCACCGCAATGGCAAGATGCGGCTGGCGACTGCAGGAGACGAGATCAGCGCAACGCGTGACCCGCGTGTGCTCAGCAATCCGTCCTATCTGACGATCGTTATTTTAAGCAAGGTGATTACCGAGCTGGAAGGTGTCCCGATGGTCGGTGTCAATATTATTGAAAAGCTGTTTACGGCAGATCTTGCATTTTTACAGGATATGTACCAGAGAATCAATGACATTGAACCGCCGACGATGGAATGTGTATGTCCGGAGTGCGGAGAGATCTTTCAGGTACCGTTAAATTTTACCGAGGAGGGATAAAGCTATATCCAAAGGAGGAGCTTTACCGGGAGATGTCTTTTATCTCGTATTATTTTCACTGGGGCATGGATGAGGTGATGAAGCTGGACCATACGAGCCGCAGACAGTGGTGCAGTGAGATTTCTGAGATAAATAAGAGCTTGAATCCCTCCAAGAAATCGAAGGAAAAGAGTATTTTAGATATGAAGCCGGATCGGTAACTAACGAGTTAAGAATCTGATGATGGTACAGACAGACTGTGAGAGAAAGGAAATCTATGGCAAGTTATGATGGTGGCACAAGCTGGGGTGGTGGACTGGATTGGGATATGACATCCAATCAGGGACTGACACCGCTTGTAAATTATAATTTTACCCTTCAGGTTGAGGGCATCTATAATCTGCCCTGCAAGTCCGTACACGTATTTCATCGCGAGAACGAGTATGAGACACTGCAGGAGGGCGGGTTGAATGATTATGTACATATGCTGCGCAAGCCGATCAGCAAGCCGATGACGTTCCAGGTGGAGCGCTATGTCGGGATCGATATGCTTGATCCGCTGGCACTTGGCACGGAGCTGATTCTGCCTGTACTGCTGCAGGTGAGCCGTTATACGGGTAATGGCGAGGTGCTGGATCTTGCCGATTCCATGCAGCGCGTCTACACGTTTACCGGATGCACGGTCATTGCAAAGGATTTCGGGGAACTGAGTGCCGAGCGCTCCGGACTGCTGGTGGAGACGACGACGATCGCATATCGGGAAATGATATGTGTGGATAATCCGTCAACAAAATCAAAACGTAAGGCATGGAGCATGAAGAAAGATCATGCAAACATGGAGCGTGACGCTGAGATTAAGAATAACAAGCGCGCAAATTACGGTATCAACGAGTTGACCAAGCAGGAGCTCGAAGAGCGTGCCCATATGTATGTGGATAAGAATGTCAAGGATATTCCGGAGCATGTGTATGATTATAAGGGCAAAAAGGTTCAAAAGGTAAAAGTGTCGGATGATCGGGGAATCGCGACAACAAATGAGATGGCACCGATTTCTGAACGTGAAAAAGCAGCAAAACGTTTCTTTATGCCGGGTGGGAAGTCATTGTCTGGCTATAAGGGCAGGAGCGGCAAGAGTGCGATTGTCAATAAAGACGAGCTCAGCCGTGAGGAAATGGAAAAGCGTGCACGTAAGGGTGGGGCGGATATCCCTACGATGAAGGCATCCGAGCCGCGCAAGGGTGGCGCGAAGATCCCGGAAATGAAAGCAGCATCCGGACAGCGCAGATATTTTATCGAAGGCTCCAAGAGCAAAAAGGATTATACCGGAAAGGTCGAGCGCAGCGCGGCGGTTTCCAAAGACGAAAAGCGCAAGAGTGAGCTCGAGGCAGCGGCACGCAAGGGTGGCGCGAAGATTCCGGAGATGAAAGCGGCATCCGGACAGCGCAGATATTTTATCGAAGGCTCCAAGAGCAAAAAGGATTATA
>ERZ1035006.202-NODE-202-length-51024-cov-11.106476_pt1 | contig 51024 bp, 46 predicted proteins | sample MGYA00520694_ERZ1035006 | MGnify/ENA primary metagenome ERZ1035006 (study PRJEB33766, sample SAMN09781746) | gut metagenome | biome: gut microbiome | host: Homo sapiens | place: Madagascar | study: EMG produced TPA metagenomics assembly of the PRJNA485056 data...
TCGCCGAAGCGACCCGCCGCAGGCGGAGAATCCTGCAAGCAGGATTCTTTTTTATGTGATCTACAGGTGGATGACAGAGGATATAAATAAAATTATTACGAAATGTTACAGAATTTTAAAATTTATTTCAATTTAGGGTTGAAATCTTTGCAGAGCTGTGCTAATATGTAGCAAGATTGATTGAAATATTGCAAACATGTTACGAAAACAAGTATTTAGATATTAATAAGTTATGAGGGTGATAAAACATGAAGAAAAGAATTTTATGTCTGACACTGGCGATTTTAATGTGTGGTTCACAGGCTGTAAGCGTAAGCGCAGACCGTGAGAGTGACTTAAGAGAAGCTCAGGCTTGGACAAGCCAGCAGCTGGATGCTACATATTCCCGCATGAGTGCACTGTGGGAACAGAAACAGCAGCTTGAGAGCCAGATCGAATCTTTGAATTCTGATCTTGTAAATGTGATGGTTTCCATTCAGACACTTGAGAACGATATTGCTGCAAAAGAAGCAGAGATTGAGAAAACACAGAGCGATCTTACCAAGGCACAGAATGCTAAGGCCAAGCAGTACAATGCTATGAAGAAGCGTATTCAGTACCTTTACGAAAAAGGTGGAAATAATGCCTGGTTTCAGATGATGCTTAATTCAGATAATCTGGCAGACCTTCTTACAAGAGCTGAATATACACAGCAGATGTATGAGCAGGATAGAGAGAGCCTCCAGAAATATGCCAGAACGATTGAGGAGGTTCAGAAGTTAGAAGATCAGTACGAGCAGGAGAAGGCTGAATTTGAAACCATGAAGCAGGAGTATGAAGCACAGCAGTCGAACCTTCAGTACCAGCTGGATGTAACAAGAGCAAACAGTGCAGACTGTGAGAATGAGATTGCATATGCACAGCAGCAGGCTACAGAGTATGCAAACCTTCTCGTAGAACAGCAGGCTGAGATTGAGCGCCTTGAGGCTGAGAGAATTGCAGCTGAAGAAGAGGCGAGACGTCAGGCGGAGGCAGAGGCAGCAGCTGCAGCCGCAGCAGCAGAAGCTTCTGGCGATGAGGATTACAGCGGAGATACTTCTTCTGAGGGTGGTCAGTATGACGAAGATGGAAATGTAGTAAGCGGAAGCTCAGACAGCTCTTCTGACTATGAATATGATGAGTATGGCAATGTGATTGATTCTGACAACACAGTAGATTCCAGTTCCTACACCAGTACATCAAGCTCTTCAGGATCAGGCTCTTCTGTAGTGGATTATGCAACTCAGTTTGTCGGCAACCCATATGTATGGGGCGGAACAAGTCTTACCAATGGTGCTGACTGCTCTGGATTTGTGCAGAGTGTGTATGCAAATTTTGGTGTAAGCCTTCCGAGAACTTCCTATGAGCAGCAGACTGCTGGAGTTGAGGTATCCTATGCGGATGCACAGCCAGGCGACCTGATTTGTTATGGCGGTCATGTTGCAATTTACATGGGAAATGGACAGATTGTTCATGCATCCAATTCCCGTGATGGAATTAAAGTCAGTGACAACGCTGCTTACAGAACGATTACATCTGTAAGACGTCTTGTATAAGATCATGAAAAAGCCCTCCCATTTATGAAAAATGGGAGGGCTTTTTGTGAAATGGAAGCGTGCTCAGCCTAGAGCGTGTTTGCATGGAAAATATAATAAAAAATATTTAAAAGCTGTTGACAAAAATATAACATAGTGCTATTCTATGGTCAGTATAATTCCATATTGAACGTATTGAGTGCTGACAGCATTAAGCTGGCAGAGAGAGGGAATCAGGTGAGAAACCTGAGCGATCCGGTCACTGTAACAGAGGAGCGATTCTCAGAGTCCATTGTGCGTATGCATGAGAAGGGGAGATGATGCGATGATTCTGGAGCCAGGAAACCTGCTTGGTATGGCGAGGTTAAACTTCCGACGAAAGTGTAACAACCAGTTTTAGGGAATCCGCAGCCCTGAGATGTTGTCCGCTTAGAAGTAAGAGGACATTTTTTATGGAATAGCGCCTGTTCAGAAGAATTATACAGATTAAATGGCAGGCGATACTACTTCGGATATTTCCGTTCCCTCCGCGTATATATGAACGGACATACTTCTACCCCGGAGTAGCGTCGCTCCCTCTTAGAAAAATAAAGAAGAACATGGAAGCCGCCTGAGCGGCATTTTTTTATGCAATAGGAAATTCCGTTGGAATCCTCTATTGCATAAAAAAGTCCTACCGGGCAGGATTGTACTGCGGCGGAAAGGCAGAAGTCGCTGAAGCGACCCGCCACAGGTGAAGAATCCCGCAAGCAGGATTCTTTTTACATAAACATAAATAGGGGACGGTAAATTATGGAAAAAAATGATTGGGAAGGTAAAGAGTATTCTTATTTCAGTCACAAGAAGTGTGAATTTTTTCCTTGCCACAAGGGAGCGGACTCGGAAGATTTTAACTGCCTTTTCTGCTATTGCCCGCTGTATGCTCTGGGAGAAAAATGTGGCGGTAATTTCCGATACACGGAAAAAGGAATCAAAGACTGCACCAACTGCCAACTGCCCCATAAGAGAAAAAATTACGGTTATGTAACCGGAAAGTACCAGGAACTGGCTGCCATGATGCAGAAAATGAGAGAACAAGATCATAAATAAAGAAAAACAGGAGCCTTCAGTCTGACTAAAAATCTCAGATTGAAGGCTCTTTTCGTTAGAGAGATCGGAAAATATACCGTATAGGCGGCGTATTACCGTATCTGCAGCAGCATTTTCAATTTCGGAATCTGGTTATTAAGAATTAGCGCTTCCGGGAACATGGCATTGTGTACGAACTCTGCAGAACACGTGAAATCTCCGATGTGCTCCTTTCCGTGACTGTCACTGGAAAGCACAATGGGAACCAGGTATTTGCGACAATAGTGCAGAATCTGGGAGCAGTTGTCCCGTGTATCACCCCGGTAGCCATAGGGGGCAAGAGAAGCCTCATTTATCTCAAGAATTGTAGAAGTTTCACCTGCTTTTTTAATAATTGCTTCATAGTCCACTGGATACTGGGTATTGTCACAGTGTCCCAGGATTTTCACGACGGGATTTTCCATCACATTTAAGAAGGCCTGTGTATTTTCCTCACAGCTCCTGGGCCGGAAATTCTGATAATGCATACTTGCAATGGCATAATCCATTTGATCCAGAAGCTCCTGCTCCAAATCTACTTTCCCCGAAATATCCAGAATATTAAGCTCAATTCCATATAATAATTCTACTCCGAACCGCTTCCTTGGGGAATAAAGGAGGCTGCGGAAATAAGAAGGAGTCCCGGCTGCCAGGGTGGCAGGCCCATGGTCCGTGATTCCAAGAAGCTTAAGCCCCTGAAGAGAGGCCTCCTTTGCCATATCGCTGATGGTGCAGCTGGTACCGTGCCCACTTGCAATAGAATGGGTGTGAATATCCGAAAGAAACATAAAAAACATCTCCTGTATAATAAGTAAACACGAATTGTCTGTTTCTTCCAGTATGGCAGAGTGAAAAATAGATGTCAATATAGAAATAAAAGAAAAAACATAAAACAAACAGAAACCAATAGGAAACACAGAAAAAACCACATATAAATATTGGAAAGCTGTTGCTTTTGGTTGACACTACAGAACGGGAACGGTATAATAAAACAAGAAACAAGTAAGGTCAAAAGGCCTCTAACACAGTATAAGCCGGTTTCTGAACCGGCTGTCAGATAGGAGGAACCAATGGGATATACAGACAATATGTCTCCGGAGATGAAACAGCGAATCGTGCAGGAGCTTGTTCCTGGTAAACAGATTTCACTGGCACACATTATAGCTAATCCGGATAAGATTCTTTACACCAAGCTGGGGCTTGACCCATCACTGGACTATTCCAGGGCTGCCATCGGCATCATGACAGTCAGCCCCGCAGAGACAGCAATCATCATGGCTGATATTGCGATGAAGTCATCTGGAATTGAGCTGGGCTTTGTAGACAGATTCAGCGGCAGTCTGATTATTACAGGAACAGTATCAGAGGTGGAAGCCTCTACCAGTGCAATCCTGGACTACGTTGGAAATAAGCTGGGATTCACCCTTTGCCCGATCACCAGAACCTGATATGAAGAAGATGGTACTCATCGGTCGCAGTGAATCGGGAAAGACAACGCTGACCCAGGCACTGCGAGGCGAAAAAATACATTATCACAAAACCCAGTATGTAAACAATTTTGATGTGATCGTAGACACCCCGGGAGAGTACGCACAGACGAAAGGTTTGGGCCACGCCCTGGCACTCTATACTTACGAATCTGATATTGTGGGACTGCTTGTGTCAGCAACAGAACCATACTGTCTCTTTCCGCCGTGTATTACCTGCATGGCAAACAGAGAAGTAATCGGAATCGTTACCAAGATTCATGATCCGGAGGCAAATACAAAGCTTGCTACATCCTGGCTTCAGCTTGCAGGCTGCAAGAAGATTTTTTATGTGGATTCCAAGAAGCAGGAAGGGATTGCAGAAATCCTGGAATACCTGCGGGAAGAGGGGGATGTGATGCCTTGGGAAGAAGAAACCACGGAAAACAACACAGTTATCCCGGAAAAACTCCACACAAAACAACATAAAACAACGGAAATACCTTGACTTATACTGTGGAATGGTGTAAACTGACAACATAACCAAAAAGTAACAGGCTAGTTATGCCTAGCCATGATAAGTTACCCGGTACGGTACTATAACTTACATAATCCACCGTACCTGAATGTGCTTAAGGAGGAAAAAAGCATGGTAAACGAATACGAAATCAAAAAACAGATTTGCGACATCGGAAGAAGAATTTACAACCGCAACATGGTTGCAGCAAATGATGGAAACATCTCTGTAAAGCTTAACGACAATGAGTTCCTTTGCACACCTACAGGTGTATCCAAAGGCTTCATGACTCCAGAGTTCATCTGTAAAGTAGATGCTAAGGGAAATGTCCTTCAGGCTAACCCAGGATTTAAACCATCATCTGAGATCAAGATGCATATGAGAGTATATGAGAAAAGACCTGATGTAGGATCTGTTGTTCATGCTCATCCGATTTATGCAACATCTTTCGCTATCGCAGGTATTCCGCTTACACAGCCGATCATGCCTGAGGCAGTTATCGCTCTTGGATGTGTTCCGATCGCTGAGTACGGTACACCATCTACAATGGAGATTCCGGATAACCTTGAAAAATATCTTCCATACTTTGATGCAGTTCTTCTTGAGAATCATGGAGCTCTTACTTGGAGCACAGATCTGAACGCTGCATACATGAAGATGGAATCTGTAGAGTTCTATGCACAGCTTCTGTATCAGAGCAAGCTTCTTGGCGGCCCGAAGGAATTTGATAAAGAGAACATCAAGAAACTTTATGAGATCCGTCGCAAATTTGGTATGCCTGGAAAACACCCTGCAAACCTCTGTCAGAACAAAGATGGCCTGAACTGCCACAACTGCGGCGGCGCTTGCCACAACGAAGAGTACAAACAGTTCCCAGGATACCAGTATGACTTTGTTGGTGGAAGTGATGCTCCAGCAGCTGACACAGCTAACGCAGATGCAGAGTTAGTAGCTAAGATCACAAAGCAGGTTATGGCTCAGTTGGGACTGAAATAATTAACTGGTAAATTAAAGGAGGAACAATCTCATGCCAATTAGCGAGAGCATGGTACAGGATATTGTACAGGAAGTTATGGCAAAAATGCAGATTGCAGACGCTCCGTCCGGCAAACATGGAATTTTCAAAGATATGAACGAGGCTATTGAAGCTGCAAAGGCTTCTCAGAAGATCGTTCGGAAAATGTCCTTGGACCAGAGAGAGAAAATCATTACCTGCATTCGCAGAAAGACAAAAGAAAACGCAGAAATCCTTGCACGTATGGGTGTTGATGAAACTGGAATGGGAAATGTAGGAGACAAGATCCTGAAACACCATCTGGTAGCTGACAAAACACCAGGTACAGAAGACCTGAGCACTACAGCGTGGTCTGGAGACAGAGGACTTACCCTTATTGAAATGGGACCATTTGGTGTAATTGGAGCGATCACTCCATGTACCAACCCAAGTGAGACAATCCTTTGTAATACAATTGGTATGCTGGCTGGTGGAAATACCGTTGTATTTAATCCACATCCGGCAGCAATCAAAACCTCTATCTATGCGATCAATCTTCTGAACGAGGCTTCCCTGGAAGCTGGCGGTCCGGACAACATCGCAGTAACCGTAGAGAAACCTACATTAGAGACAAGTAATATCATGATGAAACATAAAGATATCCCGCTTATCGCAGCAACAGGCGGCCCTGGCGTTGTAACAGCAGTCCTTTCCTCCGGAAAACGTGGAATCGGCGCTGGTGCAGGAAATCCTCCGGCAGTTGTGGATGAGACAGCAGATGTAAGAAAAGCTGCTCAGGATATCGTAAATGGATGTACATTCGATAACAACCTTCCGTGTATCGCAGAGAAGGAAATCGTAGCAGTTGCTTCTATTACAGATGAGCTTATGCATTATCTGGTAAGTGAGAATGACTGTTACCTTGCTTCCAAAGAAGAACAGGATAAACTTACAGCTGTTGTTCTTGCAGGCGGCAAGCTGAACCGTAAATGCGTAGGCCGTGATGCGAAGACATTACTTTCCATGATCGGAGTTAATGCTCCTGCAAACATCCGCTGTATCGTATTTGAGGGACCGAAGGAACATCGTCTTATTGCTACTGAGCTTATGATGCCAATCCTTGGTGTTGTAAGAGCAAAAGATTTTGATGATGCAGTAGAGCAGGCTGTATGGCTTGAACATGGCAACCGCCACTCTGCACACATTCATTCCAAGAACATTGACAATATCACCAAATATGCGAAAGCAATCGACACCGCAATCCTGGTTAAGAATGCACCTTCCTATGCAGCACTTGGATTTGGCGGAGAGGGCTACTGTACTTTCACTATCGCAAGCCGTACAGGTGAGGGACTTACAAGCGCAAGCACATTCACTAAGAGAAGACGCTGCGTAATGGCAGACAGCCTCTGCATTCGCTAACAGGAGGAAACATAAAAATGGATATGAATAACGTAAATATTGAAGAAATTGTAAAACAGGTTCTTGCTGGTATGGCTGGAACAGCACCGGCGGCTTCTGCACCGGCTGTAGCACCTGCAGCTGCACCAGCAGGTGCTATCCCGAAAACTGCACACGTTGCAGTTCTTACCGAGAAAGAGCATTTTGATATTAAAGAGTACCCGATCCCACCAGTAGGTGACGATGATATCCTTGTAAAAGTAGAAGGCTGCGGTGTTTGTGGTACAGATGCTCACGAATTTAAGAGAGATCCATTCAACCTGATTCCAGTTGCACTTGGACATGAGGGAACTGGTGAGATTGTTGCAATGGGCAAAAACGTTAAGACAGATACAGCTGGAAAACCAGTTAAGATCGGTGATAAAGTCGTTACCTGTATGATCTTTAAAGATGATCCGGAGATCACAATGTTCGACCTGAATAAGAAGAACGTTGGCGGTGCTGATGTATACGGACTCCTTCCAGATGATGATGTACATCTGAATGGATGGTTCTCTGATTATATTTTCATCAGAGGTGGAAATTTCGGAAGCACCTTCTTCAACGTAAGTGATCTTGATCTTGATTCCCGTATCCTCATCGAGCCATGTGCCGTACTTGTACACGCAGTTGAGAGAGCAAAAACAACTGGAATCCTTCGTTTCAACAGCAGAGTTGTTGTACAGGGATGTGGCCCGATTGGTCTTATCTGCATCGCAGTTCTTCGTACCATGGGTATCGAGAACATCTGTGCAGTAGATGGAAATCAGCAGCGTCTTGATTTCGCTAAGAGAATGGGCGCTACCATGAGTGTAAACTTCATGGAGCACAAAGGAATCGAAGCACTTACTGAGGCAGTAAAAGAGCAGTTCGGTGGACATTTTGCAGATTTTGCATTCCAGTGTACAGGCTCCCCTGTTGCTCATGCAAACATCTACAAATTCATCCGCAACGGCGGCGGTCTTTGCGAGCTCGGATTTTTCATCAATGGTGGAGATGCTACAATCAATCCGCATTTTGATATCTGCTCCAAAGAGATCACAATCGTAGGCTCCTGGGTATATACCTTAAGAGATTACGTTACAACCTTTGACTTCCTTAAGAGAGCAAATGCAATCGGACTTCCAATGTCTGAGCTGATCACAGATAAGTATCCGCTTGAGGAGATCAACGAGGCATTAAAGAAGAACCTTGCTATGACTGGTCTTAAGATTGCAGTCGTAAATAAATAATTGCCGGATAAAGGAGAATCAAGATGGCAGAAGCTGTAGGAATCTTGGAGGTGTTCGGACTGGCAACAGCATTTGTGGCAGCCGACGCCGGCTGCAAGGCAGCAAATGTCCATCTGGAGGTTTTTGATAAAAATAAACCTGCAAATGCGGACAGTCTGCCGGTACCGCTCCTTGTCTGCATCAAATTCCGCGGAAGCGTATCTGATGTAACAGAAGCTGTGGAAGCCGGAATCAGGGTAGCAGAGAGTATGACCGGTGTGGTACAACACTATGTAATACCAAATCCGGAAACCGGTACAGAAAAAATGCTGAAAATCAGCGCACTGGATAAGGAATAGTTATTGCGAACCAGTGACAGGAAGTCTATAATAAAATAGAACAGTCATGCGGAGCATGACAGGTACCTCACAGCAAGTACGCTGGAGCGTACTTGATAAGTTGAGATAATTCAGGAGGAATTCATTATGGCACAGGAAGCTTTAGGAATGGTAGAAACCAGAGGACTTACCGCTGCAATTGAGGCAGCTGATGCAATGACAAAGGCAGCAGAGGTAGCACTGGTTGGTACAGAGAAAATCGGATCCGGTCTTGTAACTGTTATGGTTCGCGGCGATGTTGGAGCTGTTAAGGCGGCAGTTGAGAGTGGAAGCGCAGCAGCATCCAGACTTGGAGAGCTTGTAGCTACACACGTAATCCCAAGACCTCATACAGATGTGGAGAAAATTCTTCCAAGCATCTAATGAAGGAAAAGGAGTTCGCTCATGAGTAAATCATATGGTTTTATCGAGATCACAGGTGTTGTAGCGGCTATGAGTGCCCTGGACATCATGTGTAAAACGGCAGACGTTGAGCTGGCGTCATGGGAGCGTAAGCTGGGCGGACGACTGGTGACCATTATTGTACAAGGCGATGTGGCAGCTGTCACGGAAGCTGTGGAAGCAGCGGCAGCAAATGCCATCAAGAAACCGGCAAGCTATGCAGTAATTGCCAATCCCCATGAGGAAATCGTCAAAATGGTGGAATTAAGCGCAAGTCGATGGAAAAACAAAAAGGGGGATGAATAATGGCTGACGAAGAAAAGAAAGAGACAGCGAAAAAAACAGCCCCTAAAAAGGCAGCCGCTCCAAGAAGAACGGCCAGAACAACAAAAGCAAAAGCGGCAGAGACAAAAGCAGCTGAGGTGAAAACTTCAGAAGCGGCTGCTGCAGATGAAAAGATTACCGAGAGTAAACATACAGAAGCTGGAAAGCCAGCAGTTCATAAGGAGGAAAAAATCATGACACAGGAAGCATTAGGAATGGTAGAAACCAGAGGACTTACAGCAGCTATCGAGGCAGCTGACCAGATGTGTAAAGCAGCTAACGTTGCATTAGTTGGAACAGAAAAAATCGGTTCCGGTCTTGTAACTGTTATGGTTCGCGGAGATGTTGGAGCAGTTAAATCTGCAGTTGAGAGCGGAAGCGCAGCAGCATCCAGACTTGGAGAGCTTGTAGCTACACATGTAATTCCAAGACCTCATACAGACGTTGAGAAAATTCTTCCAGTATTAAAATAATCTACTAAAAATTCTAGCTAGAGCATGTTTGGAAAATGCTTTCCGCAAGATGTACGTCACATTTTGTGGGACGAAGGTTCCGCAAAATGGGCGTTCGGATTGCCGGAATGATTTTTGTAACAGGCTCCGGAGCTGCACAGATGAGTGAGAGTGTTGCTCATCTGTACTAGAAGAAAGCGGGTGTACGTTTGGAAACGAATAATGTTGAGTTAATCACCAGAATGGTGCTGGACGCTCTTAATAAAAAAGAAGAAAAAGATGGCGGTTTTATGGTGCCTATCGGAGTTTCCGCAAGACATATCCACCTGACACAGGAACATGTAGAGGCTTTATTCGGACCAGGATATCAGCTTACCAAGAAAAAAGAGCTGATGGGTGGACAGTTTGCATCCAATGAGACGGTTACCATTGTTGGACTGAAGCTTCGTGCCATTGAGAATGTACGTATTCTCGGACCAGTCCGTAAGGCTTCACAGGTCGAAGTATCAGCTACAGACGCCATTAAGCTTGGTATGAAAGTGCCGGTACGTGAATCTGGTGATGTTAAGGGAAGTGCTCCTATCGCTATTGTTGGACCGAAAGGTGCGATTTATCTGAAAGAGGGATGTATCGTAGCAATGCGCCACATCCATATGTCCCCAAAGGATGCACAGGCAGCCGGAGTAAAGGACGGCGATATTGTTTCTGTCAAGGCAGACAATGAGAGAGGAACTATTTTCAATCATGTAAAGATCCGTGTAGACGACAGCTTTACACTGGAAATGCATATTGATACAGATGAAGCAAATGCAGCAAAAATTGCCACAGGCAATACAGTTACAATCATTAAATAATGAAATCTTCAGCCATGCAAGATCTTGCAGTACAAGCCCATGCATGGCTGAACTGGTATAAAATTTGGAGGTTCACATGATAGTTGGCAAGGTAGTTGGAAGCGTTGTTTCCACAAGAAAAAACGAAAAGCTCATAGGCAATAAGTTTATGATCGTGGAACCGGTTCATCACATGAAAGGTGACCTCAGCCAGATTGTTGCTATCGATATCATCGGTGCAGGAATCGGGGAATATGTATTGGTGGCACAAGGAAGCGCAGCGCGAATTGGCTGCGGCGTAGAAACAGCACCGGTAGATGCTGCCATAGTAGGTATCATTGATGACGGTGCAGGATTGGAGTAACGCCATGGATATCAAAGAATTACAGAATATTATACAGGAGAATGGTGTAGTTGGTGCCGGCGGTGCAGGATTTCCTACATATATGAAGCTGACAGACAAGGCAAATACCATTCTTATGAACTGTGCAGAGTGCGAACCTTTACTGAAATTACATAGACAGTTATTAGAGAAGCACGCTTACGAAATTATGAAAACTTTCCATATGGTACAGGAGACAGTTGGTGCTTCTGAAGCCATTATCGGAATCAAGAAATCTTATGTTCAGACCGTAAATGCTCTGAAACAGCATATTGAAGAGTTCCCGGGAATGCGCATTCACCTTCTGGATGAAGTGTATCCTATGGGAGATGAGGTTGTACTGATCTACGAAGCAACTGGTAGAGTTGTAAGACCTGGTGGACTTCCTATTGAGCAGGGAGTTGCTGTGTTTAACGTAGAGACCTTGTATAATATATACCAGGCAGTAGAGAAAAAAGAGCCTGTAACATCCAAATATGTGTCTGTTGTAGCCGAGGTAAATCACCCGGTAACCGTAAAGGTACCTCTTGGATGTACTATGGACGATGTAGTTGCCCAGGCAGGCGGAACTACTGTAAAAGACCCGGTTTACTTTATTGGTGGACCGATGATGGGAAGAATCGGAAAGGGTTCTGATCCTGTGACAAAGACAACAAATGCGATTCTGGTTCTGCCAAAAGATCATTTAATTGTACAGAAGAAGATGCGGACTTCTGCTATAGATTTAAAACGAGCAGCATCTATTTGCTGCCAGTGTAATACTTGTACAGATCTTTGCCCACGTAATAATCTGGGACATCCGATTGATCCGGCCCGCTTTATGCGTGCAGCCTCCAATCAGGATTTTAGAGACATCAATCCATACATCAATGCAAGCTTCTGCAGCTCCTGTGGTGTTTGTGAAATGTATGCATGTCCTCAGAGTCTTGCACCACGAACACTTCTTGCAGACATGAAGGGCGGACTTCGCAAGGCAGGTATTCGTCCTCCTCAGGGAGTGCAGCCAGTACCGGTTAAGGAATCAAGAGAATACCGCAAGGTTCCGGAAGAGCGCCTGATGGCACGCCTTGGTCTTACAAAATATGACAAAGACGCACCAATGGACGAGACACTGGTTGAAATTCCAAAGGTTAAAATTCTTCTTAGCCAGCATATTGGAGCACCTGCTCAGGCAATTGTTAAGGTTGGAGATCAGGTAACAAGGGGTCAGATGATCGCTTCTCCTGCTCAGGGCTTAAGTGTTGGTATCCATGCAACCATCTCCGGTAAGGTTACCGAAGTGACAGATCGCTGGATCGTAGTTGCAAAGAATTAGAAAGGACGTGCAGAAAATGAGTAAAGCAATCGGAATGATTGAATTCAAAACTACAGCTACCGGCGTTACTGCAGCAGATGCAATGGTTAAGACATCTGATGTAGAGATCGTTGAGGCGCAGACCGTGTGTCCAGGTAAATATATTGCAATTATTACCGGTGATCTCAGTGCGGTAAAGGCAGCCGTTGATACAGCTGTAACAACATATGAAGATAAGTGCATTGACAGCTTCGTACTTGGTAATCCACACGAGTCTATTTTTCCGGCTATTTATGGAACTACACAGGTAGAAGAAATTAGTGCCCTTGGAATACTGGAGACCTATGACGCAGCTTCCATCATTGAAGCAGCAGATCAGGCTGCAAAGACAGCAATCGTAGATCTTATTGAGCTTCGTATTGCAAAAGGTATGTGTGGAAAATCTTACATGATGATCACAGGTGAGGTTTCTGCAGTATCTGCTTCTATCGAAAGAGCCAAGGAGTTGGTTGCAGAGAAAGGTATGTATCTGGATTCATCTGTTATTGCACATCCGGATAAGAGAATGATCGACAGTCTCCTTTAAGCTTCCGGTGAGGCTTTAGACATACGCCTTGCGGATTTCTAAAGTTATTGAGGCAGTCAGCCGAAGCCTTGTGCAGATGCAGGCTTTGGCTGGTTGTTCACGTATATGATAGCAGAGGTGGTACAAGTCATTTCTGGCGTCATAAAAAATAAGTGAATGCGGAGGAAACCTGGACTTATGCTTGCATTAGAGAGACGAAACCTGATTCTGGAAAAATTACAGGCTGAAAAGCGGGTAGTAGTAAGTGAACTGAGTCAGTTATACGGGGTTTCCGAGGAAACCATACGGCGTGATCTGGATAAGCTTGAAAAAGAGGGTCTTGCCATTAAAAGCTACGGCGGTGCGGTTATTAATGAAGATGTAAGCATTGATCTTCCTTTTAATGTCCGCAAGAATCAGAATGTAGTTGGGAAGCAGAAAATGGCGGAAATAGTTGCTTCTCTTTTACATGATGGGGAGCATCTGCTCTTGGATGCCAGTACTACAGCAGTATTTGTTGCAAAAGCGTTAAAAGAAAAAGAACGTCTGACTGTGATCACCAATTCCATGGAGATCCTTCTGGAGCTGGCTGATGTGTCAGGGTGGAATATCATTTCCACAGGCGGAATGATGAAAGAAGGCTATCTTGCTTTTCTTGGTTCACGCACAGAGGAAGTCATACGTTCTTATTTTGTAGATACCGTTATTTTTTCCTGTAAGGCTCTGGATGAGAAATGGGGAATTATGGAATCTCAGGAAGCTTTTGGAACAGCCAAGAAGGTTATGCTTGATTCTGGCCGTAGGAAGATTTTGGTCGTAGACAATACAAAGTTTGATCAGACTGCATTTTCCGTTGCAGGAACACTGCGTGAGGTTGATATCGTTGTAACAGACTCCAAGCCCTCTGAAAGGTGGCTTAAGCTGTTTGAGGAGGCTGGAGTGGAGTGCAGATATCCGGAATCTGTCTGATGAAGAATTGCCGCCTGGCAGCAATAAAGGAGCATTGAATTATGAAAACTTTTGAAATGAAAACAGTCATCCATTTTGGAGACAATTCCCTGGAGAGACTGGCAGAACTGCCATACAAAAAAGTTCTGGTGATAACAGATCCATTTATCGCCAAAGGAGAAATGATTAATCTGATTACAGATCCATTACGCAGAGGCGGTAAGGAGTTTGAAGTATTCAGTGATGTTGTGCCGGATGCACCGGTAGGAAAAATTGCAGTAGGTGTTAAGAAATTTTTGGAATACCAGCCGGAAGCTGTAGTTGCAGTTGGCGGCGGTTCTGCCATTGATTCTTCCAAGGCAATCCGTGAGTTTGCCCTGAAGATTAACAATTATGGAAAAGTAGGTCTGATTGCCATTCCTACTACAAGTGGTACAGGATCTGAAGTAACTTCTTTTGCTGTTGTAAATGATACAGAGAACCATGTGAAATATCCTCTTATTTCAGAAAGCCTGACTGCTGATGAGGCAATTCTGGATGCAGAGCTGGTAAAGAGCGTACCTCCTGCTATTACTGCTGATACAGGAATGGATGTATTTACCCATGCACTGGAATCCTATGTAAGTATCAACCACAATGAGTTTTCTTCTGCACTGGCAGAAAAAGCCATTGAAATTTGCGGAGTATTTTTACTTCGTGCTTATCTGGATGGAAATGATATGCACGCAAGACAGAAAATGCACGTAGCATCCTGCCTGGCAGGACTTTCCTTTAATACTGCGGGACTTGGAATCACACATAGTATGGCACATCAGCTGGGTGCGGTGTTCCACATTCCTCACGGAAGAGCAAATGCAATGCTGCTTCCTCATATTGTTGAGTTTAATGCAGATATCAACAAGCATAGCAAAAGCCAGAAAGAGTATCTTCCGGCTGTGAAGAGGTATGCAAATATCTCCCACATCTTGGGACTGAGCAATTACAACAAGGTAATGTCCGTGAGGTCTCTTGTAAACTGGATTCAGTTCATGCAGAAAGAAATGAATATTCCTCTTACGATCCAGGAGATTGGAACGATTTCTCCAGATGAGTATTTCGAAGCTATCGACAAGATGGCAGATGCAGCTCTTGCAGACGCCTGCACAGCAGCCAATCCAAGAGTTCCGAAAAAAGAGGATATTGTGAAAATATATAAAAAGCTGTGGTCTTTCTAAGTATAGAACCTGTGACGGGGGCAGCCATTATGAGCATTTATACAAAAGGTGGGGATAAAGGAACTACAAACCTTGTCCATACGAAAAATGTTTCCAAATCTGATGACCGGATTCAGTTTGAGGGAACCATAGATGAGCTTATCAGCCATATCGGTCTTGTTAAGACGATGATAAGCAATGGGGACACCCTTCGTTTCCTGGAAAAGATACAGGACAATTTGCGTACAGTGATGGATGGAGTGGCTGATCCATATAACAGAGAATACAAGATAAATGATGATAAAACCCAGCTTCTGGAAGAGGAAATCGATCGTCTGGAAGAAAAATCAGGCGGTTCTGTGAAAGCAGCTCTTTCTGGCAAATGTCGTCTGGCAGCTGAAATTGATGTTACACGGACTGTTTCCAGGCGGGCCGAGAGAGCTCTTGCTGCAGTTAGTGTAAAATTTGGTTCTGATACCGGAACAAAAAAATACATGAACCGTTTGGCAGATTATTTCTATGTGCTGTCCAGATACGAAGATATTCAGAATGGGGAAACTTCGGATGATATTGTGCCGAACAGAAATGTCAGTACAGGCCAGAATGTAGGGAGCGCACAGAAAATGGGAGAAAATGTGTCAGAAGTATTCGAAGCGAAGAACAGACAGATGACAGAATCAGTAGATGAAGCTGTGATTCAGGCTGTACTCAGACGTATGGGAATGCCTGGGAAAATTTCTCTTGACAGCGCCAAAGCACTGATTGAAAAAGTGGAGCAGGAGGCTGTGAGAAGAGGAGAAAAGGCTGTTATCGCAGTATGTGGACCAGATGGAAATCCGGTAGCTGTTCATGTGATGGATGGTGCTTTTCTGGTAAGCTTCGATGTGGCTTTGAAAAAGGCTTATACTTCTGTGGCTGTGAAGATGTCTACCATGGAATTGTCCAAACTGGCGCAGCCGGGAGGAACTTTCTACGGGGTAGATAAAATGGACAACGGAAGGATTGTGATCTTTGGTGGTGGTGTACCGCTGAAATCAGGGGATACCATTATTGGTGGATTTGGCATCAGTGGTGGAACAGGAGAAGAGGATCATAGCCTTGCGGAATATGGTGCAGCCTTACTTCCGGAAATCCTTCGCTAGGGTGTGTTTGAAAAATCCAGGTCTGTTTGACAGTGACCTGGATTTTTATTTTTCGTATTTTTATTTTTTAAAAAAGGAGAAGAAGCCTTTCTTTTTCTCATAAGGTGCTTTACTTACAGAAAGAAGCTTATAACCGGTTTTGGAAATCACTTCTTTCAGCTTTGTTTCTTCTATGTTCTCTTCTGTAAGGATAATAGTTTCCCCCTTTGTATGGGAAGAAGTAACTTTCTTTACAGAGAAAGCGTTACGGATACTCTCATTAATATGGGATTCGCACATTCCGCACATCATTCCATCTATTTTTAAAGTAATCTGCTGCATATAAAATCTCCAGTTTATTTAATAAAAAAATATGGTTGGCAGGGTATCTGATCTGTATGTTTTAGTATGTGGTATAATCGTAATTCTGGAAAGATAATTCACAGTTGGCAATGCGGCTGCAGATATTTACTGCAGAATACATAACAACAGAAAATTCTCCATCAATGGTATCTACGTGTAAAAAACGTCCGTCATCTGTAATTTCAGCAGTTTTTACATCTCCACGTTCGCAGAGTTCTTTTAAAATTTCTGTGGCTTCCTGCTTAGAAACAGCCTTTGATAAGCGATAACATCTACCCATGGTTTTAGCCTTCCTCCTTGTACTTTTGTTAGTGATTTCTAACTAAAAGGTATTATAACACTTTTGCAAAAAAAGAAAACGGGAAGAAATGAGAAAGTTTATCAATAAAATCAGGACAAGTGTCGATTTATACGAGAATTTTACGAACAAATCAAGTTGTAATCCCGGAATTTGTTTGCTAAAATAGAAGAAACGAAAGAAAAAAACATATTTCTGATTTTCTGCGGCGCTCTGCTGCAGTATGTGCGGACAGTTTCTGCCATAGGCATTTCAGCCTGATCAGCAGCCATTCCATTTTCCACGAACTTGAATGAATGATTACAAAAGGACCTGGAATAGACCACATATGCTATGCGTAACAGAAGTGCAAAAGCTTCAGTCTGTACTGCAAAAGAAAGCGCATAAGGTGCGTGACCATAGCCCTCATGAAGAATGAGGGAATACTTTTCTGCCGTTTTTCTTACGACATTTCATCACATCTGGTACATATCTGATCCTACACAGGAGAAACGGAAGAAGGATTCCACGGGCGGGTACAAAAATAGGCCCGCCCGTTAACTTTTCTTATATTTTCCAGGAGTTGTTCCCTTATATTTTTTGAAGGTACGGATAAAATAGCTCAGATCATTGAAGCCATTTCGATAGGCAATGTCCGTAATGGAATCATCTGTGGTGGACAGCTGATAGCAGGCCTGCTCAATGCGCTGACGGTTTAGGTAATCCATAGGGGTCTGATGAGTCATTTCTGAAAAGAACCGGCAGAAATACTTGGGTGACATGGATACCGAATCAGACAGCTGCTGCAGGGTGAGAGGAGCAGCATAATTTTTTTCAATAAATTCCACTACTTGCTTTAACTGTAAAATACGCTTGTAATCCTTGCGGGCCTTTGGCTGGCTGTCCAGATAGTAATGATTACCAAAAACAATACCGAAAAAGTGGTAAAATTGTCCGATTACAGAAAGCTCATAACCAGGCTTTTTTTCCTCCATAGCCTGAAAAAGGGTATTTACAGCCTGGAGAATATTCGGATAACGGCTGGTAAAATGGTGAAAGATGAGAATATCCTGATGGACGATCTTCTGAATATAATCTGCGCATACAGAATTAAGCTTTAAAAACACATTCATATCAAATACAATGCACTGATAGACACAATTAACAGGAATTCCGGAATGAAGAATCCCACTGTGTATAAAAATCACATCTCCCTTTCCCGCTGTGAAGCTTTTTTCGTCTAAAGTGACGGCAAATTCGCCGGAAAGTATTCTTATGATTTCATATTCAACGTGCCAATGATAGGACATCACATATCTTGGATGATTGAAATCTATGTAATGAAACTCAAAAGGAAATTCGTAGGTACCCCTTGGACGGTCTTCATTCTGATCTATAATCTGCAAAATCACTCCTCCTTCTACAAATTTATATAAATTTTATTGTTTCAACAAAAAAGGTGAATATTGTACTATTATTTGCTATTATAACACAAGTAATTTTATAGATTCAATCATATAATATGAAATATGGAAAAGGGAACTGCACCTAAGCAGAAAATATGAAAAAAAATAATTAAATATAAAACAGGAGGTATTGATTTACTATGGCAAAGAGCAGATTAATTGGTAGCTATCCGGTAATCGGTATCAGACCGACCATCGACGGACGTAGAGGAGCTCTTGATGTAAGAGGCTCCCTGGAAGAGCAGACTATGAACATGGCGAAGTCTGTAAAAGAGTTGTATGAGGCCAATTTAAGATATTCTAATGGCGAGCCTGTAAAGGTTGTCATTGCTGACACTACGATCGGACGAGTTGGTGAGGCTGCTGCCTGCGCTGATAAATTCAGACATGAAGGCGTTGATATCACTGTGACTGTTACACCTTGCTGGTGCTATGGTGCAGAGACAATGGATATGGATCCACAGACCATCAAGGCTGTATGGGGATTTAATGCAACAGAAAGACCAGGAGCTGTTTATCTTGCATCCGTTCTTGCTACACATGCACAGAAGGGACTTCCTGCATTCGGTATCTATGGACATGAAGTTTTGGATGCTGATGATACAGAGATGCCAGAAGATGTAAAAGAAAAGATGTTAAGATTTGGACGTGCAGCAGTTGCAGTTGCAACTATGAGAAACAAATCCTGGCTGCAGATCGGTTCTGTTACAATGGGTATCGGCGGATCCATTATCGATCCTGATTTCATCGAGTCCTATCTTGGAATGCGTGTTGAATCTGTTGATGAGGTTGAAATTATCCGTCGTATGACAGAAGGCATCTATGATCATGAAGAATTTGACAGAGCGATGAAATGGGCAAAAGAAACCTGCACCATCGGCTTTGACAAGAACCCACCGGAACTCCAGATGACAGAGGAGCAGAAAGAAGAGCAGTTTGAGTTTGTAGTTAAGATGGCTGTTATTATTAAAGAGCTTATGAATGGATGCGATAACCTTGATCCGAAGTTCTCAGAGGAAGCAATCGGACACAATGCGCTTGCAGCTGGCTTCCAGGGACAGAGACAGTGGACTGATTTCTATCCGAATGGTGACTTCGCAGAGGCTATGCTGAATACTTCCTTTGACTGGGATGGCGCAAGAGAGCCATACATCCTTGCTACAGAGAATGACGTTCTCAACGGTCTGGGAATGCTGTTCATGAAACTCCTTACCGGGCGTGCTCAGATGTTTGCAGATGTTCGTACATACTGGAGTGCAAATGCTGTAAAACGTGTTACAGGATATGACCTTGAGGGTGTTGCAAAAGAGAATGATGGTATCATCCATCTGATTAATTCAGGTGCTTGCTGCCTTGATGCTTCCGGCGTTGTAAAAGATGAGAACGGCGAAGGCGTTATGAAAGAATGGTGGAACGTAACAGAGGAAGATCAGAAAGCTATCATGAATGCTACCACCTGGAACGCAGCTGATAACGGATATTTCCGTGGCGGCGGATTCTCTTCCAGATTTGAGACAAGAGCTACTATGCCTGCAACTATGATTCGTCTGAACCTCGTAAAAGGACTTGGACCGGTTCTTCAGATTGCAGAGGGCTGGACAGTAGAGCTTCCTGAGAAAGTATCTGATACACTTTGGAAACGTACTGATTATACATGGCCGTGCACATGGTTCGTTCCGAGATGTGATGGTAAAGATGGTGCATTCAAGAGCGCTTATGATGTTATGAATAACTGGGGTGCTAACCACGGAGCAATTTCTTATGGCCACATTGGAGCAGACCTTATCACAATGTGCTCTATGCTGAGAATTCCGGTTTGTATGCACAACGTACCAGAAACTGATATCTTCCGTCCGGCTGCATGGAATGCATTCGGAATGGATAAAGAGGGTGCAGACTTCAGAGCTTGCAAGAATTATGGACCTCTTTACAAATAATTAAAAGAAGTATTTAATCTCTTTCTTTTCCGCCCCCAATCTGAAAAGAAGGGATAGATAGAGCGGGACGATATGTCCCGCTCTATTAGTGTCTGTTTGCCATGCTTTGGAGCTTTTCAGGTATATGGCTGACATACTTAGGCAGATTTGTAAAAATGAAACTAAAAAGGCTTGCAACTTTCAAAGCGTGTGGTAAAATAAGAGCCAGAGACATATTTTAGAGAAAAGGGGATATTTATGAAGAAAAAGCTGGGACTCCTGTTTGCTGTGGCCCTTTGCCTGTGTATGTCAGCAAGTGTGTGGGCAGATGCAGGAAAATCACAGAGCATAGATTATAAAACAGATTATTATATGATCGTGGAATCACCAGATGGCGGTATCGATATGTATTCCGAGGCCAGTCTGGATAGTCCGAAGCTGAATGATGAGCTGATTCCCAATGGAACTGCTATTCATGTAGAAGGAGAGCATGAAGATGATGCCGGGAAAATATGGGTTTATGCACCCCTTCATGGAATGTACGGCTTTTTAGAAGAGAACTATCTGAAGCCAGCTACTCTTTCAGAAGCAATCGCATCAGAACTGAAGCTGTATGGAACTACAGATGTAGATTATGACATTACAGTGGCTGCAACGGAAGATGGTTCCGTATCCCTTCATAAAGGACCTGGTAAAAAATATGGAACAGTTTCAGGGGGAACTGGAATTGCAAATGGAGAAAAATTGCATATCAGTACAGAAGTAGATACCGGAATTGACGGTGTCTGGGGAGAGACATCTGTAAATGGAGCCAGTGGATGGGTTCATATTGGAGAGGCCACCAATGATGAGAAAAGCGTGGTAGAAATTGTCCCGGGCAGTGAGGAGCAAAGCACAGTACAAGCCGCTCCAGCAGGAAAGGTAGCTGTCACCGGTACTCCTACCCCTAAGCCAGTGGCTACCAGTACTCCAACTCCGGAACCGACGAACACCAGTACTCCAACTCCAGAACCGACGAACACCAGTACTCCGACTCCGGAACCGACGAGCACCAGTACGCCAACCCCGGAGCTGACTACTACCAGTACTCCGACTCCGGAACCAACCAGTACCAGCACGCCAACCCCGGAGCCGACTACTACCAGTACTCCGACTCCAGAGCCTACTGCGACTGTGACTCCTACAGAGGAACCGAAAGCTACAGCAACTCAGAAGCCTGCACAGACAGAAAAGCCGGCCACAGAGGAATCCGGCCAGGAAACATCCAGCCAGAATGTAGAGAGCTCTTCCTGGGTAAGCAATCCGATTATATGGATTCTTATTGTAGTGATCCTTATTGGAATTTGTGTTGTGATCTGGCTTCTTAAGAAGAAAGATCGCAAAGAAGATAAGTAAGATAAGAATTATGTCTTTTTTGCAAAAAAACAGCTCCATGGAAATAAAGTTCCATGGAGCTGCTTTTTATGTAATAGGAAATTCTGTTGGAATTCCCTATTACATAAAAAAGCCCTACTGGGCTGGATCACACTGCGGCAGAGTGAAATTAGTCGCTGGAGCGACCCGCCGAAGGCGGAGAATCCTGCAAGCAGGATTCTTTTCATAGGAGACTGTTATAAGAGCAGCAAGGTTTTGGCTCTCATTAGTTATTGATTACAACGCCCTTCTGAAGCATAACATTTGCATAAACTGCCTTTTCACCTGTTGCAATAATGCAATATGCTTTCTTTGCTTCTTCATAGAAAGCAAAACGCTCAATATTTCCAACTGCTTCAGCACCACGCTCATCATGCTTGGAAACGATTTCCTTATATGTATCCCAGATCGGTGTTTTCACCGGGTCACCAGGCATAACTTCCATTAATGTTACTGGTTTTTCAACATAAGAATCTAACGGGATAACAGTGAGGATGGCATCCAGAAGTTCCGGAACACCATGTCCGTCACAACGTACTACGATTGCATTCTTTCCCATGGATTCTACCGGAAAGTTACCATCTGCGATAACGATACGGTCACTGTGACCCATTTCACATAATACCTTTAAAAGCTGTGGTGAAAGTATTTCTGGAATTCCTTTTAACATAATTTGATCTCCCTTCATTTTTATCGAAAACACGATTGTTCCGAAAATATTCTATACTATAAGTTACCCCTATTGTAATAAGTTTGCAAGGTAAAATTTTACGGAAAAAGATGAAATATTTACGGTTGACATGAGGATGGAAAAGCGGTAATATGAATTAAAACAGAAACGTTTCGGTTTCCGGAAAAATACAGAAGAATATGCTTGTAGAAACAGGCAGAAGGAGGGTAATATGCCACTTGTTACATCTAAAGAAATGTTGTTGAAAGCACAGCAGGGCGGTTATGCAGTAGGTGCTTTTAATGCGGAGAATATGGAAATGGTGAAAGCAATCATCCAGGCTGCAGAGGAGCTTAAGGCACCAGTTATGCTCCAGACAACCCCATCCACTGTGAAATATGGGACTCTGGAGACATATCAGGCAATTGTTGCAGCAGAGGCTGCAAAGGCATCTGTTCCGGTGTGCATCCACCTGGATCATGGCAGCAGTTTTGACCTCGCCATGAAGGCTCTGAAGGCTGGATATACTTCCGTGATGATTGACGGTTCTAAGCTGGATTATGAAGGAAACATTGAGGTGAGCAAGAAGGTGGCTGACGTAGCAGCTTCTATGGGAATCCCATGCGAGGCAGAACTTGGTAAGGTGGGTGGTAAGGAAGACGACCTGGTTGCAGTTGCCGATACCAATACCGATCCACAGGAAGCCAGAGAATTTGTAGAGCGCACAGGTGTTACTTCTCTTGCAGTAGCAATCGGCACAGCACATGGCTTCTATGTGGGAACTCCTGTTCTTGATAAGGAGCGTTTAAGTGAAATTCGTGAAGTTGTAGATATTCCGTTGGTTCTTCATGGCGCTTCCGGTCTTAGCGATGAGGATGTTATGGATTGCGTAAAGAGAGGAATCTGTAAGGTTAATTTTGCAACCGAGCTTCGTGCAGCGTACTCCAAGGCTGTCAGAGAGACACTTGAGGATGAGAAGGTATTTGATCCTAAGGCGTATGGCAAGGCTGGAATTACAGCTGTGAAGGAGCTTGTAATGGCCCGTATGAAAGTTTGCGGCTGTGACGGAAAGGCTGAGTAAGAGGCTGATTTATGGCAGCGACGATGAAAGATATTGCCAGACGGACAGGACTTGGTCTGGCAACGATTTCCTCTTATTTCAATGGAGGAAATGTAAGAGAGAAGAACCGTATCAAGATCGAAGAAGCCATCGAAGAATTACATTACGAAGTAAATGAAGTTGCCCGCGGTCTGAAGACTAATGCTACCAAGACAGTGGGGGTTGTGATTCCAGAGCTGAACAATGTTTTCTGCGCAGAGATCATCAGTGGAATGGAGGATATTCTCCGAAGCCATGGATATGCAGCGATTGTCTGTGACTGCAGAACAGATAAAAAGCTTGAAAAAGAAGCTGTGGATTTCCTTACCAGGAAACGTGTGGATGGAATTATCAATATGCCGGTAGATATGACTGGAGCCCATCTGAATGAATTTCAGAAAACTGGTAAGCCCATTGTGCTTATTGACCGTATGATCCAGGGAATATCCTGCGACTGTGTGCTGGTGGATAATGTAAATGCAGCTGAGAAAGCTGTTGGCATACTGGTAGAACAACAGCATCAGAAGATTGGTCTGATCGGTGGACCGGATGAGGTATTCACTGCCAGACAGCGTATGTTAGGATATATGAAAGCACTTAAGGCTCATGGAATTGCTGTTGATGAAAAGCTGATCTGTCGTAGTGATTACACGATCCAGGGAGGTGTTCAGGCAGTAGAAGAGCTGGTGAAAGAGAATCCGGATATGACAGCTGTTTTTGTGACGAACTATGAGATGACCATGGGGGCAGTGATCGGGCTTAACGAGATGGGGATATCCATGCCAGAGGAGATTTCCCTGGTGGGATTTGACAATCTGCCTTTTGCTCGTGCCTGCAGACCTGCACTTACCATTGTTTCACAGCCCACAGAGAAAATTGCAAGGGAAACAGCACAGATCATGCTGGAACGGCTTGAAGGAAGAGAGGGGCTTTCTGACCATATTGTACGGAAACTTCAGACTGATATTTTTATGGGGAAATCCATAAGGAGACAAGGATGAGCAAAGACTATTTATTAGGAATTGATGTTGGAACCAGCGCATGCAAGGTTGCCATATTTAACAAGAACGGAAAGGTGATGGCTTCCGCCAATGGGGATTACCCTGTTTATTATCCTCATGAGGGATGGGCACAGCAGAAGCCGGATGAATGGTGGCATGCGGTTTGCGGCGCTATTTGCGAATGCCTGGAGAAAGGTAATATTTCAGGAGAGCAGATTGCCGGAGTGGGAATTGATGGGCAGAGCTGGTCGGCTATTGCCATTGACCATGAGGGAAATGTTCTGACAGATACACCTATCTGGATGGATACAAGAGCCCAGGAAATCTGTGACAGACTCAATAATGAAATCGGCAGTGAGAATATTTTCAATGTTGCCGGTAATTCTCTTCAGCCTTCTTATACCACAGCGAAGATTCTCTGGTATAAGGAGAATATGCCTGAAGTATATAATAAGATTTACAAGATCCTTCAATCAAACAGCTTTATTGCTTACAGACTGACTGGTGCCATCACACAGGATCTTTCACAGGGATATGGCCTGCATTGCTTTGATATGCGTACTGGTACCTGGGATGAAGTGATGTGTGGGAAACTGGGAATTCCTGTGGACTTCCTTCCGGAGATTGTTGCGTGCGATAAGGTAGTGGGAACTGTGAAGGAAGAGGCGGCAGCCCAGAGTGGACTGGCTGTCGGAACTCCTGTAGTGGCCGGCGGTCTGGATGCAGCCTGTGGGACACTTGGTGCGGGTGTGATCCATCCAGGAGAGACCCAGGAGCAGGGGGGACAGGCAGGTGGCATGAGCATCTGCATAGATACATACAAAGCAGATCCAAGTCTGATCTTAGGATATCACGTAGTGCCAGGTCAGTGGCTCCTTCAGGGAGGAACTACCGGAGGCGGCGGTGTCATGCGATGGTTTGAGAGAGAGTTTGCAGATTATGAGAGGAGCCGTAAGGCGGATACCGGGAAATCTTCTCTGGAACAACTGAATGAGATTGCAGAAGCGGTACCAGCCGGAAGTGAAGGCGTTGTATTCCTTCCATATATGTCCGGAGAGAGATCCCCTGTCTGGAATCCATACGCCAAAGGTGTTTTCTATGGCCTTGATTTTGCTAAGACTAAGGGACACATGGTAAGAGCCTGTATGGAGGGCGTAGCATTTTCCCTGCGCCATAATCTGGAGGTGGCTGAAGCAGCAGGTGCTAAAGCAGAAGTTCTTCGTGCTATGGGAGGTTCAGCCAATTCCCTTCTCTGGACTCAGATTAAGGCTGATGTGACAGGCAAGGCAGTGGCGGTACCTGCTTCCGATACAGCAACCACATTAGGTGCTGCAATCCTGGCTGGCGTAGGAGTGGGATTTTATAAAGATTACGAGGAAGCGGTTTCCATGACAGTGAAAGAGACAAGACGTCATGAGCCCAATCCTGAGAATAAAGAAGTTTATAATAAGACATACCGTACATACAGGGATTTATATGAATCTCTGAAAGCTATGATGGTACGGCAGTAAGGAGGTATTTCGAGATGAAAGCAGCAGTTGTAGTTGCAAACGAGGATGTACAGTACCAGGAAATCGAAGAGCCGCAGGCAAAACCAGGCTGGGTAAAGATTAAAGTAAAAGCTTCCGGCATTTGTGGCTCTGATGTTCCGCGAGTATTGAATCATGGTGTTCATTTTTATCCTATCGTTCTTGGACATGAGTTTTCTGGTGATGTAGTAGAAGTTGGCGAAGGGGTCACCAAGGTGAAAGTTGGCGACCGCGTTTCCGGGGCTCCGCTTCTTCCGTGCATGAAGTGCGATGACTGTCAGAATGGAAACTTCTCCTTATGTAAGCATTACAGTTTTATCGGTTCCAGGCAGCAGGGAAGTAATGCGGATTATGTAGTAATCCCAGAGCAGAATGCGATTCCTTTTGATCCGTCTATTTCCTATGAACAGGGTGCAATGTTCGAGCCATCCACAGTTGCTCTTCATGGACTCCTTCAGAATGATTATCAGGGCGGTCGCTGCGTGGCGATTTTAGGATGTGGAACAATTGGCATATTCACAATGCAGTGGGCAAAGATCTTTGGTTCCAAGAAGGTTGTAGTATTTGATATTAGTGAGGAACGCCTGGATCTTGCCAGGAGAATGGGCGCAGATGCAGTTATTAATACAACCAAAGAGAATTATATGGAAGAGGCTATGGCAATTACCGGTGGTAAGGGCTATGAATATGTGTTTGAAACAGCCGGACAGGTTCCCACTATGCATATGGCATTTGAACTTGCTGCGAATAAGGCACACGTATGCTTCATTGGAACACCTCATGCAGATCTTACATTTACACCAAAGCAGTGGGAGAATATGAATCGTAAAGAATTCAAACTGACAGGCTCCTGGATGTCCTATAGTTCCCCGTTCCCAGGCAAAGAGTGGGATCTTACAGCTCATTATTTTGCAACAGGTCAGCTGAAATTTGATCCGGGATTTATTTATCGCAAAATGCCAATGAATCAGGCTCAGGAAGCATTCCAGCTCTATAAGACACCTGGTCTTGTAAAGGGGAAGATTCTTCTGACGAATGAGGATTGAGCATATGATACTGACAGTAACATTAAATGCAGCCATTGATAAGCGGTATGTGGTAAATAACTTTAAGACTGGAGAAGTAAATCGTGTAAAGGAATGTACTTATGTTCCTGGTGGAAAAGGTCTGAATGTATCCAAGCCGGCTTCAATTTACGGAGCAGAGGTGATTGCTACAGGTTTTGTAGGTGGTTATGCAGGAGCTTATATTGAGAATGCATTGAAGCCGTTTGGTATTAAAAGTGCTTTTTATCATGTAGCTGCAGAGAGTAGATCCTGTATTAATATCTGGGATGAAGTTAATAAAGTTCAGACAGAATTTCTGGAACCTGGGTTTACCCTTACAGAAGAGGATTTTGCCGGATTTGAGGAAAAATTCCGTAATCTTGTAAAAGAAGCGAAAGTAGTTGCAATGTCAGGAAGTGTTCCGAAAGGACTTGACGGAACTGCTTATCAGCGACTTATAAAGATTGTAAAAGAGGCAGGAATTCCGGTTATTCTGGATACCAGTGGCAAACTTCTTGAAATGGGAATTGAAGCAGCACCTACTATGATCAAGCCCAATATTGATGAAATCCGTATGCTCACAGGCAAGAGATGTGATAATATTCAGGATATTATAGATGCGGCGAAAGAGATTCATGCAAAAGGTGTGGAAATCGTAGCTGTTTCCCTGGGAGCTGACGGTTCTCTTGCAGTAGGAAAGGAAGGAATTTTCCGTGCACTGGTTCCGAGAATAAATGCAGTGAACACAGTTGGGTGTGGAGATTCTATGATCGCAGGATTCGCACTGGGTTTATCCAAGGGACTTTCACTTCCTGAGACAATGAAACTGGCAAGTGCTATTTCAGCGGCAGCAGCTATGCGCGAGGAGACTGGATTTTTTGTGATGGAAGATATGAAGAAACTGCTTCCACAGATTGAGGTTACTAAATTATAAGAAAATGTAGTAAAAGATATTAAGCGAAAGTAAATTGCGTTGTAAATGAAATCCATAGTGCAAACGAAATGTTAAGGAGGATAAGAAAATGACAATGATCGATCCGGCAATTGTTCCGCAGAGAACACTTTATACTGGCGCTAAGATGCCAGCTGTTGGAATGGGTACTTTTGGAAGTGACCATGCAGATGCAGACGCAGTTTCTGCTTCTGTTGCAGGTGCACTTCGCGTAGGTTACCGTTCTTTTGATTGTGCTGCATGTTACGGAAATGAAGATATGATCGGAAAGATTTTCGCAGATGCATTTGCAGAAGGCATTGTAAAAAGAGAAGAACTTTTTATTGCATCCAAAGTATGGAACGATATGCATGGCGATGGAGATGTACTGATTGCCTGTGCGAAGACCTTAAAGGATCTGAAGCTTGACTATCTGGATATGTATTATGTTCACTGGCCATTCCCGAACTATCATGCACCGCATTGTGATGTGGATTCCAGAAATCCTGATTCCAGACCATTCACAGTAGAGCGCTTTATGAAAACCTGGCGTCAGATGGAGCGCCTGGTAGATATGGGGCTGACGAAACATATCGGTATGTCTAATATGACAATCCCGAAACTGGAGGCAGTACTTCCACTTTGCAGAATTAAACCAGCTGCGATCGAGATGGAGCTTCATCCATGCTTCCAGCAGCCGGAGCTGTTTGATTATTGCAGAGCGCATGGCATTGAAGTGGTAGGATTCTGCCCAATTGGTTCTCCTGAGCGTCCGGAACGTGATAAGATGCCAGAAGATATTGCGGATATTGAACTGCCAGAGCTGAAAGCAATTGCTGCTGCACATGGTGTGCACCCGGCAGTTATTTGTATTAAATGGGCAGTTCAAAGAGGCGCTTCTCCAATTCCGTTCTCTTTGAAGGAGAAGAATTACACTATGAATCTGAAATGTGTGACAGAGGATCCTCTTACTGATGAGGAGATGGAGAAAATCCGTTCTGTAGACAAAAACAATCGTCTGATCAAAGGACACGTATTTCTTTGGGAGGGGGCAAAGGATTGGCATGATCTATGGGATGAAGATGGTGTGATCGTTAAATAAAAGATCTTAAATATACAAAAGCTACGGGAAGAAGAAAGTACTGATCTTAATGAGGCCGAATTTGAAAATCAGTATAAATTTCCGTAGCTTTTCTTGTTTCTGATAGTTTAATTTGCATAATGAAAAATGCTGTGATAAGATATTATTCAGGGAAAATGATGAGAACCATGTGGAACAGGCACTGTGGGGGCAGCCGTACAGATGGGTGAGACATACTGAATGATAGAAGGGAAAGCAAAAATGTATCGAATTTTACTTGTAGATGATGAGATTTTAGTGCGGGATGCCATTCGGGAAAATATTGACTGGAAATCTATGGACTGTGAACTGGTGGGAGACTGCGAAAATGGAAAGCAGGCGGCTGATTTCGTAAAGACACATCCGGTTGATATTGTACTTACAGATATTTTGATGCCCTATATGGACGGAATGGAATTAAGCCATTTCCTTCACGACAATTATCCGGAGATTGTAATTGTAATTTTCAGCGGATTCGGAGAATTTGAATATGCAAAGAAAGCAATTCAGTACAATGTAAGTGAATATATGCTAAAGCCGGTAACTGCCATGGAAATTCGGGAAGTCATTGAGAAAATGAAAGTAAAAGTGGACCAGCAGCGTAAAGAAAAAAAGAAACTGGAATCCCTTACCAAAACGTCTCAGGACTATCATAAAAATGCATTGGTCATCCGTTCAAAGGCAATTGAGTCTCTTGTCTGCTGTACCAGAGATGTACAGGAAAGCCTGGAGGAACTGGAGAAAATGGGAATCCATCTGAATGCTTCTTCCTACCGTGTTGCAGTATTTGATATAGATCTTTTTTCAGACATTCATCAGATTGATATGGAGAAACGTCAGGAAAGCGCATTGATGGCATTTGTGCTATTTAATGTTGCAGACGAAATCGTCACAGGAAAAAATGCAGGTATTGCTTATCAGGAAGGCGGTAACCGGGTATGCATTCTTTTCATGGGAAATCGTGGAAAGGATTTTTCCGGTGAGATTTATGAGATTTGCAGAGAGATTCAAAGTAAGGTAAAAGAAGTAATCGGAATTGAGGTATCTGCCAGCATTGGAAGCTGGGTAAGACTTCCTGGCGAGACGGTACATTCCTACAACCGGGCCGTGAAGGCAATTGAACTTCGTTACCTGTTAGGCGGAAATCTTCTGATTGATACGGAAGAAATAAAGGATAATCGAAGCCTCTCCCTACAGGAACCTTTGAATGATATGGTGCAGGCGATCAAGTCTGGAAATGCGGGGAAGGTAGAACAGTCTCTTCAGTGGATAAAAGCAGAAATCAAAAATGCTATGGTGGAAAAAAGTCAGGCCTGTGTCTGCCTTCAGATGATCTTGCGCCATGCGGGAAGCTGCTGGGAAGCGGTTTCTCCAGATGATGAGGATTTTTTTCGCAAAAGGGAGCTTCTCATGGAAAAGGTTACAGAGCAGAAAACATTCAGCGAAGCGTTTTCTATGGTAGAAGATCATGTACATGAAGTATTTGAGAGATGTTCCTCTTTGAACAGTTCCAGTGGCCATAAGCAGGCAATGATGGCTATGGACTATATACAGAATCATTATATGGAGCCAAATCTCAGCCTGAATGATATTTGCTCTTATCTGAACATCAGCACAAGCTATTTTAGTACGATTTTTAAAGATATGACAGGAGGAACCTTCCTGGAAAGCCTGATCCGTATCCGAATGGAGAAAGCGAAAGAGCTTCTGGAAAAAACAACACTGAAGAACTATGAAATTGCAGAAATGGTTGGATTTTCAGACCCTCATTATTTTGGAATTTCCTTTAAAAAGATGACGGGAAAGACACCAACTGAGTATGCAAAGGAAAAACGGTCCGTATGAAAAAAAGGATGCTTATCATAACCGGATGTTGTATTGCCATTTTGGCAGCAGGACGGTCTTTGCTGGATTCCCGGAATGGAAAAAAATGTCAGAAACAATTGTTTGCCATGGATACCTATATGGAATTTACTGCCTATGGAAAGAACTGTGAAGAAGCAGTAGATGCTGCAATGGAGGAGGTGCAAAGACTGGACAACGCCTTATCCGCACAGGATACAGACAGTGAGGTTTATGAACTAAATAATAGGGGAAGGATTCATGCATCAGGAGACCTGTATGAGCTTGTATCCAAAGCAGAGGAAATCAGCCAGGAAACGGACGGGCTTTTTGATCCAACTATTTATCCGGTGATGAAGCTGTGGGGGTTTCCAACTGGAAATTATCGTATTCCTGCAGAGCAGGAAATTGCTGCGGCGCTTCTGAAGGTGGATTATACAAGGATAGCGCTTTCGGAAGAGGACACCATAACTCTGGAGGAAAATCAGGAGATCGATCTGGGAGGAATTGCAAAAGGCTATACCGGGCAGAAACTAACAGAAATTTTCAGTCAGTACGGGGTTGCTTCTGCATTGGTTTCTCTTGGTGGTAATGTGCAGACTATTGGAAGTAAGCCCGATGGCAGCAGTTGGAAGGTTGGTATCCGTGATCCGGAAGGAAGCCAGCAGGATTATGTAGGAGTTCTTACTGTTCAGGATGAAGCAGTGGTGACTTCCGGAGGGTATGAACGGTATTTTGAAGAAAATAATGAGAAGTATATCCATATCATAGATACGAGAACCGGTTATCCGGCCAAAAGTGACCTTTTGTCTGTAACCATTGTAGCGGAAGATGGAACTCTGGCAGACGGGCTGTCTACAGCCCTTTATGTGATGGGATACCAGAAGGCCCTTGAATTCTGGATGGAACATCAGGAAAATTTTGATGTGATTTTTATTACAGATACACATGAGATTTACGTTTCGCCTGATCTGGAAGAGAAATTTCAGTCTGAAGAAAATTGGAACGTAATAAATGCAGCAGACAGGGAGAGTGCCGATGAATAGGGAAAACAGAAATATAAGGCTTCCAAGAGGCTTTAAGAGCATTCAAAGTACGATTTTTGCAGCTATTTCTGTCCTTGTACTTTGTGCTGTTATCGTGGCAACTGTTATTTCCATGCGATATACCAATTCTGCCATCTATGAAAACTCCGTTCTTTATACCAAGACGATCATCAGTCAGCTGAATCAGAATGTGGATTCCTACATTACCTATATGGATAACATTGCCTCTGTTATTGCAAAAAGCCAGGATGCCTATCAGCTGTTATATCAAAAAATCGGAGAGGATGCAGCAGCAAAAGAAGGACATATTAAACGTCTGCAGGAACAGTTTAACACGATTTTAAAAAGCCGTGATGATATCCGAAATATCGGACTTGTACAAAAAGATGGCGTCATGCTGCTGAACAGCGGTTATCAGGCAGTCAACCCGGATCTAGACCTTTCCACACAGGAATGGTACACCAGTGCAGTTGATAATTACAACCAGTACAATCTGACTTCCTCTCATGTGCAGCACGTAATAAAAGGCCAGAGACCCTGGGTGATCACCCTCAGCCGTGAAGTACATAATTTCTATGGAACCGGAAACAGCGACGGAGTTGTCTTTATTGATCTGAATTACAGTGCTATCAGCGAACTTTGTGATAAGAACAGCATCGGGGATAAAGGGTATGTATTTATTCTTGATCAGGATGGAAATATTGTATATCATCCCAGCCAGCAGCAGCTTTATAATGAGCTTCAGACAGAAAATATTGACATTGTCATGAATGCAGACACAGATACTGTGGTAACGGGAACTGGGGATGATGAGAAAATCTATACATTTTCCCGCTCTGGAACCACAGGCTGGACAGTGGTAGGCTGCATGAATATGGCAGAGCTTTTGAAGGACAGCAGGGAAGCTAACAAGATTTATATGCTGACAGCTATTGTGCTGGTAGTCATTGCCATGCTTCTGTCAAGCTTTATTTCCAAAAGCATCACTCTTCCTATTCAGAAGCTGCGCAATTCTATGGAAAGAGTTCAAGAGGGTGATTTTAAGGCCGCAGATATTGTGATTCCCGCTGAAAATGAAATTGGAAGCCTCACCACATCCTTTAATGTGATGACCCATAAAATAGAAGATCTTATGGCACAGAATGTTCATGAACAGGAGCTGAAGCGAAAAAGTGAGCTGAAGGCACTGCAGTCTCAGATAAACCCTCATTTTCTTTATAATACCCTGGACTCCATCATCTGGATGGCTGAAGGAAAGAAAAATGAGGATGTGGTGGTGATGACCGCATCCTTGGCGAGACTTTTGCGGCAAAGCATCAGCAACGAGGATGAGACCGTTTCCATTATTCAGGAAATCCAATATATAAAGAGCTATCTGACAATACAGAAAATGCGATACAAAGATAAGCTAGAATATGAGATTGACGTAGATTCCTCCATCTATAGTGTCCACATTGTAAAACTTGTCTTGCAGCCAATCATAGAAAACGCCATTTATCACGGGCTGAAATATAAGGATAGTAAAGGTATGATCTGGGTAAAAGGTCATCAGGATGGAAGAAACGCTGTGATTGAAATAAAGGATGACGGTGTTGGAATGGATGAGGAGACGCTGGCTCATATATTTGAGAAGCATAAAGTAAATTATCATTCCAATGGCGTAGGTGTATACAACATTCAGAAGCGACTTTCTCTTTACTACGGAAAGGAATATGGTCTTAGATACGAAAGCGAGAAGGGAAAGGGGACAACGGTTACAGTTGTGATTCCTATGGATCAGGAGGAACAGCATGAAAAAGCGTAAACAATGGGTCATACTAGGAGGAGTGCTGGCTGCGGTTGCTCTGATAGTCGGCACCTCATGGTATACTTATAAAAAAAATAATAATAAAAAATGGTCCATGATCTATATCCCCAAAACAGAAGATGGTACCAATGATTTTTGGACATCCCTCATTTCAGGAACAAGGATGGCTGCCCAGGAGTGTAATGTATCCCTGGAAATCCTGGCACCGGAAAGGGAACAGGATGTAGAGAGACAGAGAGAACTTCTGGAGAAAGCCATAGAGAAAAATCCGGATGCCATTTTGATTTCTCCATCCAGTTTTGATGCCCTTGACGGGCTTCTGGAAAAGGCAAAGAAAAACAAGATTTCCATCACATTTATTGATTCCTATACAGAAAACAATATTCAGGATCTTACTGTGGCAACGGATAACCTGGAGGCAGGAAAGCTACTCGGGGAGTATGCCAGAAATCTGGTAAATGAGGATTCCAAGATTGCCATTGTCAGTCATGTAAAGGGTGTTTCCACAGCCGTAGAGCGTGAAGAGGGCTTTATGGAAGGCCTTGGCGATTACAGCAAAAATGTAGTAGAAGTGGTATACTGTGACTCCCTGTTTGACAAGGCAACAGAACTGACGACAGAGCTGATGGAAAAATACCCGGATTTGGAAATGATAGCTGGAATGAATGAATATTCTTCTGTAGGAGCTGCCCGTGCCGTGCAGAAATACGATATGGAAAATAAGATACAGGTGGTGGGGATAGACAGTTCCCAGGAAGCAGTACAGCTTATGGAAAAAGGCGTGTTTAAAGGCATTGTGGTGCAGAAGGCATTTAAAATGGGATACCTTGGAGTGAAGGAAACGGTCCATATGCTGCAGGATAAGACCTACGATAAAAATGTAAATTCCGGTTGTCAGCTGGTTACACCGGAAAATATGTATTCCAGTGAGATAGAAAAGCTGATCTTTCCATTTAACACATTAAAAGAGTAAAGAATGAAATAGATAAATGGTTAAATGTTTATGACCATACCGTAAATATTTAACCTTTTTCTGGAAAAAATTCTATTACAATTTTAATATATTCACGGTATGATATAGAAAACGCTGAGATGTGTAACAAATCTAAGGAGGGTAAAAAGTTGGAAGAGTTGAAACAAAATCCAATCGTGAAAAAGCTCGGCCTGAACAGAATCCTGCTTGTCTGTATTCTGGTTCTCATGTTCGCAGTTTTTAAGGTAGTTCTCGGAGATAAGTTTCCTGCTGGCGACAGTATTAAGTCTACCTTGAACTATGTATATTTCCTGGGCTTCCTTTCACTTGGAGTAACATTTGTAATTGCTACCGGAGGAATTGATTTCTCCATTGGACCAGTTATGTTCTGCTGTGCACTTGTTTCCGGTTATTGCATGACTTCTTATGGCGTTCCCTGTGCGGCTGCCATGGTATTATGTATTCTGATCGGTTTGGCATTTGGAATTTTTAATGGATGGCTGGTTTCTTATATGTCTGTTCCGCCATTCATTGTTTCCATGGCATCTATGAACATTGCGAAAGGTATTGCTTCTGTATTCACAAAGACCCAGTCAGTTAGCTGGCCACAGAGTACAGACCTGGAAAATGGAGGCTGGTTCCGTAACATCGCTACTTATAAAGAATTTCCAGTAGGACTTCTGATTTTCCTTGGTATGGCAGTTGTCTGCGGAATCGTTCTTTACAACACAAAACCTGGACGCTATATCCTTTGTCTTGGTTCTAATAGTGAAGCTGTTCGTCTTTCCGGTGTAAACACCAGAAAATGGAGAATGCTTGCATACGTTATCTGTGGATTCCTGGTAGGAATCGCAGCACTGTTTTTCGTAGCTACTTATACAACCGTTCAGCCTGGTTACGGCGATCAGTATAACAACGAGGCGATTGCAGGTTGCGTTATGGGTGGTACATCCATGGTGGGTGGACTTGCTTCCATCGGCGGTACTGTAATCGGTGTGTTCATCATCTCTCTTCTTCAGCAGGGAATCATGGCGTTTGGTCTTGGTAAAGGACAGCAGATGATCATCACAGGTATCATTGTTATCGTAGCAGTTTACGCTGACGTTTCTGCAAGACGCAGAAAGAACTGATCATAGAGGGAGGAATTCAACAATGGGTGAAGTTATTTTAACGATGAAGGATATTGACAAGTCCTTTCCTGGAGTTCACGCCCTGGATCATGTTAACTTTGAAGTGAAACGTGGTGAAGTCCATGCACTTATGGGAGAGAACGGAGCCGGAAAATCTACACTGATGAAGGTTCTTACCGGTATTTATCAGAAGGATTCCGGAACAATTACATACAAAGGAAAACCAACAGAGTTTCATAATACCCGTGAAGCACAGGAAGCCGGAGTTGTAATTGTACATCAGGAATTAAATATGATCGGAGATCTTACAGTTGCGCAGAATATCTTCATTGGCCGTGAGCCGAAAAAGGGTATTCGTGTAGATGATAAGAAGATGATCGAGGATTCCAAGAAATTATTTAAGGATCTGAACATTGAAATTGATCCAAGAGAAAAAATGAGCAATCTTACAGTCGGAAAACAGCAGATGTGTGAGATCGCAAAGGCAATTTCTCATAAGGCAGAGGTTATCATTTTTGATGAGCCGTCTGCAGCACTTACAGAGAAAGAAATTGCAGATTTATTTGAGATTATCAAAGATCTTCGCAAAAAGAATCTTGGTATTGTATATATTTCCCATCGTATGGATGAGATCAAGGTTATTACAGACCGTGTAACAGTCATGCGAGATGGTGGATATGTAGGAACTCTTATCACAGCCCAGAGTACAAAAGAAGACATCATCAACATGATGGTTGGCCGTGTTATTTATGAAGATCCGAAGGAACACAGCATGGTAGCACCTGATGCGCCGGTTGTTCTGAGGGTGGAGCATCTGAATGCAGGAAAGATGGTACAGGATGTAAGCTTTGAGCTTCGTAAAGGTGAAATCCTTGGATTCTCCGGATTGATGGGTGCTGGACGTACTGAGACAGCCAGAGCGCTGTTTGGAGCAGATCCGAAACAGAGTGGTAAGATTTCTATTATGGGAAAAGATGGACAGCTTCACGAAGTTACCATCAATAGCCCACAGGATGCAGTTAAATATGGTATCGGTTATCTGTCAGAGGACAGAAGAAGATATGGTGTTGTTGTACAGAAATCTGTAACAGAGAATACAACACTTGCAACTATGGAAGAATATACCAGTGGTTTATTCATCAATAAGGGCAAAGAAAAGAAAGTTACAGAAAAATATGTAAAAGAGCTTGCAACAAAGACACCTACCACAGATCAGCTGGTGGTAAACCTTTCCGGTGGTAATCAGCAGAAGGTCGTTATCGCAAAATGGCTTACCAGAGACAGTGATATCCTTATTTTCGATGAACCTACAAGAGGTATCGACGTTGGAGCCAAGAATGAAATTTACAAGTTAATGAGCAAACTGGCAGCAGAAGGAAAATCTATTATCATGATTTCTTCTGAAATGACAGAGATTCTCCGTATGAGTGACCGTATTATCATTATGTGCGAGGGTAAAGTAACTGGAGATATTGATATTTCCGAAGCTACCCAGGAAAACATTATGACTAAGGCTACACGGAATATCGATTAAGGAGGGCGTCATGACTAAGAAGAAAAAAAGTATTTTAAGTGATCAGAGATTTATTGTTTTGCTGGTTATCATTGCACTGTCAGCTATATTTTCCTTTATGAGTAAGGAATTCAGACAGTACACTACAATCCTGAGTATGCTGGATTTCTCATACTATGATCTTCTGATGGCGATCGGTGTTACATTCCCGCTTATCACAGGTGGTGTAGACCTGTCAATCGGAACCGGTATGGTATGTTACGCACTGATCGGTGGAACACTGGTAAGAAGTCATAATGTTCCGGTAGTTGTTGCAATGCTTATCTGCGTGGTATTAGGAATTGTAATCGGTTCCTTGAATGGTGTTCTCATTGGTATTATGAATCTTCCGCCATTCCTTGCTACACTTTGTACCTGTATGATTACCCGTGGTATGGGTTCCCTTTGCAGCGCTACACCGTGGCCGACACTGAATCAGCCAGGCGGATGGTTTCACTCCATCTTTAAGCTGACAGTTGGACAGGGAAGAAGTGCTTCCCGTTATCCGATTGGTTTCCTGTGGATGATCCTTCTGGTAATCCTCATGGAGTTCGTTCTGAATCATACAAAATTTGGACGTTACACAATCGCAATCGGATCCAACAAAGAAGCGGCAGCTCTTTCTGGTATCAATGTTAAATTCTACCATGTAATGGTATATGTTGTATGCGGTCTGTTTACAGGACTTGCAGCTATCGCATACGCAGCAGTAACTCCTACTGTACAGCCTGGTACAGGAGCCGGACTTGAAATGGATGCTATCGGCGGTGTATTCGTTGGTGGTGTTGCAGCTTCCGGTGGTTATGGTTCTGTAGTAGGAACTCTGGTTGGTATTTTTGTAATCATGCTGCTTAAGACAGGTCTTCCGTATGTTGGCCTGCAGGCAAACTGGCAGCAGATCATCACAGGTCTGGTACTGATCGTAGCAGTACTCATCGATATCCTGAAAGAAAAGAAAGGCGCATGATTCCTTGTGATTTCAGGAAGGTTTGCAAAATAATTTCATAATGGATGTGAAACGTCAGGGTGTAAAGCGACGTATCATCATAAAAAAACTATATAATTTAATTTATTTTAAGGAGGAAGTAGTAAATGAAAGCAAAGAAGGTTATGGCATTAGTTCTGTGTGCAGCAATGGTATCTGGTTTAGCAGCAACATCTGTAATGGCAGCTCCGGAGGATCAGTTCGAGGGTCTTACAGCTAACGAAGCTTATGAGTTCCCAATGATGGTTAAATCCTTCCAGTCTACATACTGGGAAGCAGCTATGAAGGGTATGGACAAGGCTGCTGAGGAATTAGGTGTTACTTATACAGCACAGGGACCAAACAGCGAGTCTGATATTGCTGACCAGGTAAACATGATCAATACAGCTATCGCATCTAACCCAGTTGGTTTAGGTCTTGCAGCTTGTGATACATCTTCTGTACAGAAAGCTCTTCAGACTTGCGTTGACAAGGGAATCCCGGTTGTAACATTCGATACAGGTATTGCTGACGCTCCAGAAGGTGCAGTTGTTTGCGAGGTTTGCACAGACAACAATCAGGCTGGTGAAGTAGCAGCTGAGAATATGTATCCGGCAATCAAAGACGTTATCGCTAATGCTGAGGGACAGGTTATCATCGGTGAGGTTAACCAGGATGCTACAGCTCTTAACATCCAGCAGCGTGGTTTAGGATTCATCAACAAGATGATCGAACTTGTTAAAGCTGATGGAAAAACAGTAGCAGTTAAAGGTAATGAGTTCTATGTAAACGCAGCAGAAGGTGCAGACGCTGAAGAAGCAGACGCAGATGTTGTTATCCAGATCGCAGTTCCGGCACAGACAACTGTAGAGCTTTGCTCCACAGAGGCTCAGGCTATCCTTTCTCAGGAAAACTGTATTGCAATCTTCGGTTCCAACCAGGTTTCCGCAGAGGGTGTTCTCGCAGCTAATGCAAACCTGAATGTTCTTGGTTCTGACGCAGCAGCAGGCGACGTTATCGGTGTTGGTTTCGACGCTGGTTCTATCATTAAAGCAGCTGTACAGGATGGCACATTCCTTGGTGCTGTTACACAGTCTCCTCTGATGATGGGCTACTATGCAATCTACGCTCTGACAGCAGCAGCTAACGGACAGGAGCTTGAGGATGTTCCTACAGCTGGTTACTGGTATGATGCTACAAACATTGACGCAGAAGACATCGCTCCAAACCTTTATGACTAATTAAAAAGTTTAAAGATGATGCAATGTTTGCAGGTATTTGAACTGTAAATAAAACAGACCCCTGGGGCAATGCCCTGGGGGTTTTCTAATAAAAGCAGAGGATAGGTTTTACTTAGAGATTGTTTGAAAAATACGTTTCCCGGACCTATTTGCAAATAAGGACACTTTTTTTGACAAACAAGGTTCTTACTTATCTGTGGTGATTATAGTAATATGATATCATCAGATATGAAAGCGACGAACTTACATATTGAGGAGGTTTTAAAATGGCAAAATATTATCTTGCAGTAGATATTGGTGCATCAAGCGGAAGACTGATTCTGGGACATCTGGAGAACGGAAAGATGGAACTGGAAGAGGTACATCGTTTTGAAAATGGAATGGTAAAAAAGGACGGAGAGCTTTGCTGGGAGTTTGACAGACTTTTCCAGGAAATCAAGAACGGACTTAAGAAATGTAAAGAAATTGGCAAGATCCCGGTAAGCATGGGTGTAGATACCTGGGGTGTGGATTTTGTACTGATGGATAAAGATGACAAGGTACTTGGAAATACAGTTGGTTATCGTGATCACAGAACGGAAGGGATGGATGAGGAAGTTTATAAAACCATTTCTCTGGAAGACCTCTATGCACGTACCGGTATTCAGAAGGCAATTTTCAACACGGTATATCAGCTGATGGCAGTGAAGAAGAAGCATCCGGAATATCTGGAGCAGGCAGAGACAATGCTTCATGTACCGGATTATTTCCATTATCTGCTTACTGGCAAGAAAACCTGCGAGTACACAGAAGCAACAACCGGACAGCTTGTAAATCCGGAAACAAAGGATTGGGACTATGAGCTTATTGATATGCTTGGCTACCCAAGAAAAATGTTCCAGAAGCTGATCATGCCTGGCACAAGCATTGGCCATTTCACTGAGGAAGTGAAGGCTGAAGTTGGATTTGATGTGGAAGTAGTAGCACCTGCGACTCATGACACTGGATCCGCAGTACTGGCAGTTCCTGCAAATGATGACGATTTCATCTATATCAGCTCCGGAACCTGGTCACTGATGGGTCTGGAAAGAGAAAAAGCAGACTGCTCTAAGAAGAGCTGTGAGATGAACCTTACAAATGAGGGCGGCTATGCCGGAAGATTCCGTTACCTGAAGAATATCATGGGACTTTGGATGATCCAGTCTGTACGTCATGAATTTGATGATAAATACGGTTTTGCCGAGATTTGCCAGATGGCAGAAGAAGCAAAGGATTTCCCGTCAAGAGTAGATGCAAATGATGAGTGCTTCCTTTCTCCTGACAATATGACAGAGGAAGTAAAGGACTATTGCCGCAGAACAGGCCAGAAGGTTCCGGAGACACTTGGCGAGATCGCAACCGTTATCTATACCAGTCTTGCAGAATGCTATGCAAAGACTGCAAAAGAGCTGGAGGAGATGACAGGAAGAACCTACAGCCGTATTCATGTAGTTGGCGGCGGTTCCAATGCAGGATATCTGAATGAGCTTACTGCTAAGGCAACCGGAAAAGAAGTTCACGCAGGTCCGGGAGAGGCAACTGCCATCGGAAATATCACAGCACAGATGCTGAAAGCAGAAGAATTTAAATCCATCGAAGAGGCTCGTACTACAATCCATGAGTCTTTTGGAATTAAAGTATATCAGGCATAAGAAAAGAGTTATGAAGAGTTTCTGCGGGTGCGGTGTGGCACCTGCAGAGGGTTAATAAGCTAGACAACACCTGAAGCGTGCACCCAAAGTCGTTTCTGCAATCTGTACGCCCTATGATACAAGGTGTGTGATAGATCAACCAAAAATATATGAGGAGGTTTTACTATGTTAGTAAACACAAAAGCAAAAGTTGGCGTATTTTCTATTGCTTTAGGCGCATATTTGCCTCAGTTTCCATCACTGGTACCTGAGTTTGAGGCTCAGTATGAAGCATTTAAGAAAACAATTCCGGATACAGTAGAGATCATTGATGGTGGAATGGTCACCACAAAAGAGCAGTCCATGGAAGCTGGAGATAAATTCCGTGCAGCTGACGTAGATCTCGTATTCCTTCAGATGCTGACTTATGCTACATCCTACAATATGCTTCCTGCAATCCGTGACCTTGACGTACCGGTTGTTCTGGTAAACGTTCAGAAGTTAAAAGCACTGGATTACGATCACACAGACATTGCAGCATGGCTGGGCGAAGGATATGCCTGCGGTGCTGTTGGAGAGGCTGTTGCTGACCTTGAAAGAGCAGGAAAGAGACATGCTGTTATCACAGGTGTTGTAGAAGGTGGAGATCCGGCTGTTCAGGCTGAGATTGAGGACTGGTGCAAGGCTGCACAGGTAAGAAGAAGATTCCGTGATACAAACATTGCACAGATTGGAAGACCTTACCCAGGTATGATGGATCTTTACATTGATGAGACAAACCTGTACAACAGAATGTTCCTCTACACCAAGCAGTTCGATTGGGAGAAAATGTGGGCCATTGCTGATGATGTGACAGATGAGGAAGCAATCCGTACAAAAGCACAGGATATTCTGGATACCTTTGATATCGAAGGCGGCGGAACTATCGAAAAAGTGTGGGATATGGCAAAATATGTTGTAGCCTTTGAGAAATGGGTAAAAGACGAGCATCTTGGAATGATCGCTTCCCATTACGATGGATTTGCACAGGGCAAGGCTGGTATCCTTGACAGTATGCTGATTCCGGCATTTTCCATGCTGATCAAACAGGGAACTGCCTGCGCAGTTGAGGGAGATATGAAGGTTGCCATGGCAATGAGTATCCTCAAGACAATTTCCGGCACTGGCCAGCTTTCTGAGATGTACTCCATTGACTTTAATGATGATATCTGCATTATCGGACATTCTGGAAGCGGTGACGCTGACATTTCCGACAAGAAACCAACCATGAAGATTGTAAAGGTGTTCCACGGCAAAACAGGCGGCGGATACCTGACACAGTTCTATCCATATACAGGTCCGGTTACCTATCTTGCAATCACACAGGATGCTGATGGACATTTCAAATTCGTTGTTGCAGAGGGTGTTAACGAGGAAGGACCGATCCTTTCCTTTGGTGATACTAATATGAGAACACGTTTCACCTGCGGAGCAAGGGAGTTTGTAAACCGTTGGAGCGAAGCTGGCCCAACACATCATATGGCAGCTGCAACAGGCAGACATATTGATACGATCCTGAAGGTTGCAAAGATCTTCAATGTACCAGTTGATATTGTAACCAGATAATCACTGGAAGTAAAAACATGATAATGCCATCTATATGGTAACATACACATATTCATATTCAAAAAGCAGGGAGACTGTAGTAGGCAGTTTCCCTGCTTTTTAAAATACGGAAAAACCAGGCTAGAGCATTTTTTAACAGTCTCTAATGCCGGCTACTTTTTAGTCCGCTGTATGCAGATCCTTCCTAGCCGGGATCCGTATCTGAACCTCCGTTCCCAGTCCAACATGACTGGAATAGGAAAGTCCATATCTGGTTCCATAGAGAACCTGAAGTCTGCGGTGGGTATTATAGATGGCAATATTGGTGCCGCCGGAAATACTGGTTCCTTCTCCGGAAAGAATCACAGGCAGCTTATCAGGTGCAATTCCAACTCCATCGTCAGAAATAAGAAGGACAATATCTCCATCTTCCATCCATCCCGTGAGAACAATAGTGCCGGATTTAGATGGCTTTTCCAGAATACCGTGAAGAATGGAATTTTCCACAACAGGCTGCAGGGTAAGCTTGGGAATCTGGTACTCCATCAGCTCATCCGGAATATCAGAGATAAAGGAAATGCTGTCATGGTAACGCATATTCTGCAGATGTACATAGATGGAAACGTGTTCCTCCTCTTTTGCAATGGAGCTGATTCCCTTTTTTCTGCTCAAAGTAAGCTTGTAAAAACGGGAAAGACTCTGAACAGCATTACATACCTCCTGAGTACGACCCTGCTGGGCCATCCAGTTGATCATATCCATTGTATTGTAGAGAAAATGAGGGTTAATCTGTGCCTGCAGGGAATTAAATTCTGCGATACGAAGATCCTCTGCAGCCTTTGCCTGCTTTTCCATCAGCTCATTCATTTTCCTGGTCATATAATTATAGGTATCAATGAGATCACCAATCTCATCATGGGCTACCGGACTGTCCATAGGAACCGGCGGTCCATGGCGCACACTTCGCATCTGACTGATAACGGAAGAAATCCGGTTGGTAATGGACCTGGAGAGAAAATTTGCAAGCAAAAAGGCAAGACCCAAAACAGCAACATATATCAGCAGAAACTGCAAAAATAGGACATTGCTCTGGGTGATAAGAGGAGCAGAAGGGAGAACGGTTACCATAAACCATCCAGGCTGCTTAATCCGATAAAAGCCCACATATACGGTTTTTCCCAGAATATTCTGTTCCATGAAGCTGTTGGAGGACATATAGGATTCCATGATCTTGTCATAATCCAGCCAGTAAATACCGGCCAGGGAATTGCTGGAAGCAGAAACAAGATTATTTCTTTCATTCATAATATAGGAAACACTTCCATCAAGGGTCAGACTGTCCGAAAGAATCTGTTGGAAACCTTCACCGGAATAATACACTGCCAGATAAGCATCGTAAGTGCCACTGTCATAAATAACAGAAGCATGAGTAATATATGCCTGATCTCCATATGCCTTTTGCTCCTTTGCACCCAGGTAAAAAGAAGGGCAAAAAAGACTGGAAGCTCTGGTTCCTCGGAAGATTCCATACCAGTAGGTTCCTCTGGCCTGGCTAAGAGGCAGGAAGGTATCCTTAAGGGAAGAGGAGGAGAGGAGAGAGTCCATATCTTTCGATGCCTCTTCTGGAACCTCTATATAGATTTTGACATTTGTTACAGGCGTATCTTCAATGAGATCCTCTATTTTTTCAGAAAACCTGGCAGCATCTTCAGATTCGGCCAGATGGGAAAAGGAGTCTGAAATTGTATTTTTAAAAAGGGTTTGATAAAAATCCAAAGAAGAAATTTCTGTGCTTACATCCAGAATCTCCTGGATAGCCTCCTCAATAAGAGGTGCTGTTTCAGCTGACTGGTCCTGCTCCTGGCGAATGGTATAGGAAACAATCATGTCATAGGCTCTCCCGTAAAAAAAGAACAAAAGGGCAAATGCCGGAACCGCAACAATTACCAGAAGCACCAGGGTGAATTTGGACTGAAGCTTCAGATCCTGATACCATTGTTTGAAACTGTTCAAATTTTGTCACGCTCCTTTTTCAGCTCTTTTTTTCACGGTATTCAGAGGGGGAAAGCCCAGTGTATTTCTTAAAGCTTTTGCCAAAATAATTTCCATCACTGTAACCAACCCGTGCGGAAATATCTGAAATTTTGTATCTGGGATCTACGAGAAGCTGCTTTGCCTTTTCCATTCTGTATTCTGTAAGATATTGATTCAAAGTCTGTCCCGTTTCATTCTTAAAAAAGGTACACACGTAAGAGGCAGACAGAAATACGTGGTTGCTGATATCCTTTACAGAAAGAGTTTCATTCATGTATTTCTGGCTAATATAGTCTTTAATAAGAAAGATGGTGGAATTCTCCTCTGGTGTGCTGTTGGCAGAAAGGAAGAACTGTTCTGTCTTTTCTACAAGCTTCTGGTGCATTTCACTAAAAGAAAAAACAGATTCCAGAGCATCTATCAGATTCACCTTTTCTTCGGAAATCGTGAATTTCAGCTGCCTTGCCGCATCATCCAGTGCACGGAAAAGCTTATAGTACAGATCCTTTGCCTGGTTGGGAAGTGTGTCCAGATTGCGGTCAAAATATTGAAAAAGCATTTCAAGGAATTTGTCACATTCTTTTTCTTCCAAAGCAGCAAGATAAGTAAAAAACTGGTCCTCCGGATTTACTGGAAGCTCCGGCCTTACGGAACTGCTTAAGCTATCTTTCTTATAGGGGGAAAGAAAAGTCCCCACAGGAAAAAAGAAACTGTTCTGCAGAGAAATAACCGCAGAGGTATAGGAGTGATAGGCACGGGAAATATCAGTGAAAGTTTCTCCGGCTGCAATACTGAATTTGGGATAACAGGAGTACAGGGTTTTGAAAAAATCCTCAATACTTTTTCTGGATGCTGGAGAAGGCGCTGGTCCGAAAAGAAAATAGACCATATAGCGCACCCGTTTTTCCGTAAAAATACAGTCCATATGAAAAGAACTAAGAAATTCACGCACAGAAAGGTACATGGAATTTACGGAGGAAAGGGATGGCTCTTCTTTGGAATCTGTTTTCAGGATAATAGCAGTAAAGGTGGAAGCTGGGTTTACAGAGAACGAAAGCTCCCGCATCATTGTCCGGATGTTTTCCTGAGTATGGCTGTAAGGCTGTGTGAGCAAAAGAGCCAGACGAGAGGCATTTTCAAGTGAATGCATGGATTCGTTGTGGCGAGAACGCTGCCTTGCAAGGCAAAGATCACGGGCCTCGATCACAGCATCACGGATTTCGGCTGGATTCAGCGGTTTTTCAATATAATTAACAGCTTTTAGCCTGATCGCTGCTTTCAGGTATTCCTTGTCTGAATATCCACTCATAAAAACAGGAACTATATCCGGAAGGAACCCTTCCAGCCGTTCCAGCATCTGTATCCCGTCAAGGCGGGGCATACGTACATCACAAAGGATGATGTCAGGCTTTTTTGCACGGGCAACTTCAAGGCCATTGATGCCGTCATCAGCCTGCAGGACTTCATCGATTCCAATAGAAGTCCAGTCGATAGAAGAAATTACACCTGTGCGGGTAAGTTCTTCGTCATCTACGATCAGTAATTTCATTTTAATCTCCAATAAATAAAACAAGGTTCATATAAAAAGGTTGTTCAACACCGGGCTACGACAACTGAATCCGGGACAAATTTTCCGCAAAACAGGGCGTGCAGCTTGCAGGAAAGATTGTTCCATACACTCTAACATCATAGCACAAATATATCTAAAATACGAGGGAAAAACGGAATGGTTTTGGTGAATTTTTATCTGTTAGTGGAAAATTTTACCCATAAATAGGAAAATATTTTACCCTGTTTCAAAATATTTTCCGGTTTTCCTGCAAAGTGACAAATGCTACAATAATATCAGATTGAGAAAGGGAGGAGAAAAAGCCGTGTCTGAATATGTTCTTGAATTGAAAGGCATTACGAAAATTTTTCCCGGCGTGAAAGCACTGAATAATGTACAGTTTCAGTTAAAACCAGGCGAAGTTCATGCACTGATGGGTGAAAACGGTGCAGGTAAGTCTACCTTTATTAAAGTAATCACCGGTGTACATAAAGCAGAAGAAGGCGAGATGTACCTGTTTGGCAAGAAAGTAGATTTTAAGGGACCTAAGGATGCACAGGAAGCAGGAATTGCAGCCGTTTACCAGCATCCCACATCCTATCCGCATTTGACAGTTGCGGAGAACATCTTTATGGGACATGAGATCAAGAAGAATCACATGATCCAGTGGAAAGCAATGAATGTGGAGGCAAACAAGCTCCTGAAACAGTTAAACGCAGATTTCGATGCAACTGCTGAGATGGGAACCCTAAGTGTTGCACAGCAGCAGATGGTTGAGATCGCAAAGGCATTATCCACAAATGCGAAGATTGTTATCCTGGATGAGCCTACTGCTTCTCTTACAAAGAGAGAATCTGAGGAGCTTTACAGAATTGTTGATCAGCTGAAGGAAAAAGGAGTTTCCATTATCTTCATTTCCCATCGTTTTGAGGATATGTACCGTCTGGCAAGCCGGGTTACCGTATTCCGTGATTCCCAGTATATCGGAACCTATGACGTAGATGGAATCACAAATGCAGATCTGATCAAGGCAATGGTTGGCCGTGAGATCAAAGACCTGTTCCCGAAACCACAGGTTCAGACCGGAAAAGAGATGTTGAGAATCGAGCATCTGTCCAGAACCGGATTTTTCAAGGATGTTTCCTTTAATGTACACGCAGGCGAGATCGTAGGTCTTACTGGTCTGGTTGGTGCAGGCCGTACAGAGGTTATGGAAAGTGTCTGTGGAATTACAAGACCAGATTCCGGAAAGGTTTTCCTGGAAGGAATGGAAGTACATATCAAACAGCCATCTGAGGCAATGAACAAAGGAATCATTCTTCTTCCTGAGGATCGTCAGAAGGAAGGCCTGATTATGAGCTGGGGACTTGGAAGAAATGTTACACTTCCTACCATCAGTAAATATGCAAAGGGTGGTTTCTGCAACGAACCAGAGGAAAGAGATCTTTCCAAACGGCTTCTTGAGGAAGTAGATACAAAGGCAGTTGATATTTTCCAGCCGGCAAGTTCTCTGTCAGGTGGTAACCAGCAGAAGGTAGTTGTTGCAAAAGCACTTAGTCAGGAAATGAAGGTTGTCATCATGGACGAGCCTACCAAGGGTGTTGATGTTGGTGCAAAAGCTGAGATTTATGCGATCATGGGTGATCTGGCAAAGAAAGGTTATGCCATTATCCTGATTTCCTCTGAGATGCCTGAAATTCTTGGTATGTCTGACCGTATCGTTGTTATGTGTAACGGACGCAAGACTGGTGAGCTTGGAAGAGGCGAGGCAACACAGGAGATGATCCTTGAGCTGGCTATGGAAAAAGGAACAACTGGAAAGGGGGCAGCTAAATAATGGAAAAGAAATCTTTCATGAAAAAGCTGACAGGTTCCCGTGAAGCACTCCTTGCAGTGATCCTGGTTCTGCTTTTCGTAGTAATCACAATTATCAGCCCGTCATTCTTATCCTTTAAGTCTTTGACGGATATGCTGAAAAACAATGCTGTAACAATGGTCATGGCACTTGGTATGCTTCTGGTCATGCTGGTAGGTGGAATTGATATTTCTATTATGTCTACACTTGCCTTATCCGGTATGTCCATCGGTATGCTTCTGAAATATAACCACATTTCCAGCACCTTCCTTGCATTTGTAATTGCCCTTGCAATCGGAATCGCTTGTGGTTTCCTGGTAGGTCTTGTAATTTCCAGAGCAGATGTACCGCCTATCATTGCAACAATGGGATTTATGTACATCTACCGTGCGATGGGATATCTGGTATCTCATAACGGTGAGTGGGCTGGTGCGGCGGCACTGGGAGCTTTTAAGAATTTTGCAACAAACAAGTTTCTGGGAATGAGCAATGTTATCTGGGTAATCATTCTCTGCTATGTAGTATTCTTCATCTTCATGAAGTGGACAACACTTGGAAGAAGAATTTACGCAGTAGGAAGTAACCCAAGTGCAGCTGAGGTTTCCGGTATCAATGTAAAAAATATCAAGCTTCTTGTTTACACGATCATGGGCTTCCTTGCTGGTCTTGGTGGAGCACTTCAGGTTTCCATTTATGCTTCCGCAATGCCAGATATGCAGCAGGGCGGCGAGATGGATGTTATCGCAGCCTGCGTTATCGGTGGTGTAAGCATGAGCGGTGGTCGCGGAACAGTTCTTGGTGCGCTGCTTGGTTCTCTGATCCTGGCAACGATCGCAAAAGCACTTCCGCTGATCCCATTCTTTGATCAGCTGTGGCTGAATACAATCAAGGGTGTTATCATTCTGGTTGTTGTAGTTGTAAACATTGTTTTACAGCGTGTAGCAGATAAAAATGCATTAAAGGGAAGGGAGATGTAATCATGGCTGGAAAATCTGGAAGAAGTATTAACAATGTGCCGAAAAGCCCTGTGAAACAGATGATTTTCAGCTGGGAAGGAATTCTGGTACTTCTGTTTATTGCAGTTAATATTTTCTGTGCAAACTTTTCAGAGGTTTATACTGTGAAAAATCTGCTGCGTCAGATGCCAGTTTATCTGGCAGAGATCTTTCTGATGCTGCCAATGGCTTATATCCTGGTACTTGGTGAGATTGATATTTCCGTAGGATCTATCGTGTGTCTCTCTGCGACAATGTCCTGTATCGCTTGTAATGCAGGTGTTCCGTTCCCGGTAGTAGTTTTGGTTGGGCTGCTTACAGGAACTGTCTGCGGTGCAATAAATGCCCTGGTACTGACACAGTTCCAGGAATTGCCTCCAATGATCGTGACTCTTGCAACGCAGATCATTTTCCGAGGCATTGCAGAAATCGTTCTTGGAAATGGTGGAAGTATTTCTGCAAGTGATACAAAAGGCTTCATGGTTCTTGCTGGAAAAGTAGGCCGTGTTCCTTATATCCTGTTCCTGGTTCTGATCCTTGGTATTATCGCAGCGGTAATCCTTGGAAAGAGCACCTTCGGAAGAAGAGTATATGCGATCGGTACCAACCGTCTTGCAGCATACTATTCAGGAATCCATGTACAGAAGATCCGTTTTATTATCTACACACTGATGGGAACGATTTCCGGTCTTTGCGCACTGTTCCTGATTTCTACATCATTCGGTGCAAACACAACAACCGGTAACGGATTTGAGATGGATGCCATCGCAATGGCAGTATTTGGAGGCATTTCCTCCACAGGTGGTAAGGGAAATATTGCAGGTGGTATTATTTCCGCATTTATCATTGTTTGCCTGAGAGTTGGTCTTGGACAGAGAAACATTCATCCGCAGGTTATCCTGCTGATCATCGGAGCTCTGCTGATCGGAGCAGTTGCACTTCCGAACATTATAAAAGAGATTCAGAAAAAAGCAAAAACGGTTAAATAATGTATTTCATAATAGCAGGAGCAAAATACCTTTTGATCCTAACATCGTTTCATAAGCTTGTAAACTGCTTCGTGGAAGTGGCGGAGCAGTTGCAAATAAAAACTATATTATTCCATGGGAGGAAAAAATTATGAACAAAAAAATCGTAAGCGCAGTTCTTTGTGGAGCAATGATTCTTGGATCCGCAGTTCCGGCAATGGCTGGCACAGCTGATGGAAAGAAGATCGCACTTGTTGGTAAGTCCGCTGGTAACGCTTTCTTTGAAATCGCAGCTTCTTCTTTCGTAGAGACAGCTGAAGCTGAGGGTGCTACAGTTGATACTGTATATCCGGAAGCTGCAACAGCAGATGCCCAGATTAAGGTTCTTGATAACCTGATTTCTCAGGGCTATGATGCAATCTGCATCTCCGCAAACGACGTAAACGCTCTTCAGGCTAAATTACAGGAAGCTATGGATGAAGGAATCAAAATCTCCTGCTTCGACTCCGCTACAAACCCAGACAGCCGTCAGATCTTCGTCAATCAGGCTGGTACAGTAGCTGTAGGCCAGGCGCTTCTGGACGCAGTTCTTGATATCGCTGGTGGCGAGGGACAGTTCGCAATCCTTTCCGCTACTTCTCAGGCAGCTAACCAGAACGCATGGATCGATGCTATGAAGAACATCATGGAATCTGATGACAAATATTCAAGCCTTGAGTTAGTAGAAGTTGCATACGGTGATGATGAGCCACAGAAATCTACAGACCAGACAGCAGCTCTTCTTGAGAAATATCCGGATCTGAAAGTTATCTGCGCACCTACAAC
>ERZ1035006.203-NODE-203-length-50871-cov-32.799925_pt1 | contig 50871 bp, 46 predicted proteins | sample MGYA00520694_ERZ1035006 | MGnify/ENA primary metagenome ERZ1035006 (study PRJEB33766, sample SAMN09781746) | gut metagenome | biome: gut microbiome | host: Homo sapiens | place: Madagascar | study: EMG produced TPA metagenomics assembly of the PRJNA485056 data...
CACCAACAGAAGAACCGGAGGCGGTAGTGGCAGAAACTACACCAACAGAAGAACCGGAGGCGGTAGTGACAGATACTACACCAACAGAAGAACCGGAGGCAGTAGTGGCAGAAGCTGCGCCAACAGAAGAGTCAGAGCCCGAATTTGATATGGAGGATTTCTTCTCGCAGTATGGCGGCAGCGCGGACAAAGAGCTAAAAGAAGAGGCAGAATTCAAGGAAGAAGCAGCGAGTACAGGTATGTTGGATCAGAATATGATTGATGCGCTGCTTGGAAATCTGCAGGCAGATAAACCGGTAATTGATGTAAAAAATGCAGATGTGATTCCGTTCCCACAGCAGGAATACACAGATGATGCCACAGATGATGCCACAGAGGAAGCACATGTGGAAGAGGTTGCAGAAGCTGTGCATGAAGCGGAACAGGATATGACGGATACAACGGTCTATGCGGATGCGGAGTCAGAACATTCGGAACCAATGTCGGCTATGCCGGTGGATGACAATCCAAACCGGACGCTGTCACCGGAGGAGATAGCTGCGTTATTTGCATCCATGCAATAGGTAATAAATGATGAAGCATTGCAAAAGTATCAGGGAGTCGGTACTTTTGCAATGTTTTTATAAAGGAGGAGGTTACATGGAGAGAACAAAAGCAATCGTGAAATTCTTCTCACAGGAACCAATCGAGAATGTAATGGTGATGATGAAATATCTACCGGAACGGGTGATATTTATGGGACATAAGGATAATATGATTACGAAACAGATTCGTGATATTGAACAGTTTCGTGATCACAAATGCCCGGATGTGGAGTTGGAGTTTTTGGAGGTTCCAAAGGACGATCTGGATAGTATTATAGGAACTCTGGCTGGCATTATCCGGGAATATCCGGGTATTCGTTTTGCTTTGACGGGCGGCAGTGAGATGCTTTTGATCGCACTTGGATGTATTTCTGCGCGGATGGAAGTAAGTAAGCTGCGTATTGACCCATTTACCGGAAAGGAGATTGATATCGTTGGGTCGAAAGTGATTACGTCCGATTATCATTTTAACATCAGTATCGCGGAAGATATTATGTTGCATGGAGGTCTGCTTACAAAGGAAACCGGAAGTATCTCTGAATGGAAATTCACAGATCAGTTTCGTGAGGACATTCGAATCATGTGGGATCTGTGCCGCAGGTATCGCGGGGACTGGAATAAGCATTGCGGTTTGATCGATGAACTGCGGAAGAACACTCCGGACCAGAGAGAAGGCTGGGAGGAGTTATATATTAATCAGCTTGGCGATGCAATTCACCTGTTGCGCGATTTATATGAGATTGGTATGTTGCGGGATTATGAGGAACATGGAAAGAAAGTTCTGTTCCGATTTAAGAATAATCAGATTAAAAAGATTATTGCCAAAGCGGGAAATATGTTGGAGCTGCATGTGTATGAGGTGGCAACACGAGAAGGATATTTATTCTCGGACGCTGTGATCGGTGCACATATTGATTGGGATGGAGAGGTGCATGACACCGCAAATCCCGGATATGATACGATGAATGAGATCGATGTAATCTTGATGAAGCAGGTGTGTCCTATCTTTATATCCTGTAAAAGTGGAAAAGCGGGAGGCAGTGCCCTGCATGAACTGGAAACGGTATCACGGAAGTTTGGCGGGAAATATGCCAGAAAGGCACTTGTCTTAGCGCGAGCCTGTGACAATACGACCGGAACGATATTTTTCAAACAACGTGCACGGGATATGCATATCTGGATTATTGATGATGTGTTCCGGATGAGTGATGAGCAACTGCTAAATAAATTAAAGAGAATATAAAAAATTACGATTCCTTCGTTCTTCGTACATTTGAATCGTAACAGACATAGAAATAACCCCTTTCGTTAGACATATATTTTGTCTAACAAAAGGGGTTCACTTCAGCCTACAGGCAGAGATGCTTATTTGTTTAACAAAATTATTCTTTTAACAGATTATCATTATCAAAGTAGTCAATCTTCATAGAACGACGAACATCCTCGAGTGTCTTGGAGGCAGTCTCTCTTGCTTTTTTACTGCCCGCTTTCAGGATATCATAGACATCCGGAAGCTTCTGCTCCCACATCTTACGACGCTCACGGATTGGGGCAAGCTCTGCCTGAAGTACATTGTTCAGGAATTTCTTTACCTTTACATCACCTAAGCCACCGCGGGTATAATGCTCTTTCAACTCGTCCATACCGGAATATTCCGGAAGGAACTCTGCAAAATATTCCGGCTTGCTGAATGCATCCAGATAAATAAATACCGGATTACCTTCAACCTGTCCCGGATCTTCGACACGAAGGTGATTTGGATCGGTAAACATCGACATAACCTTTTTCTTGATATCTTCCGGTTCCTCTGCAAGGTAGATACAGTTGCCAAGTGACTTGCTCATCTTTGCCTTGCCATCAATACCCGGGAGACGTAAGCATGCACTGTTTTCCGGAAGCACAATCTTCGGATCAGTCAGTGTCTCGCCATAGACGGTATTAAATTTGTGTACGATTTCCTTACACTGCTCAATCATCGGCATCTGATCTTCACCAACTGGCACATGTGTTGCGCGGAAGGCTGTGATATCGGCTGCCTGGCTGATCGGATAGCAGAAGAAGCCAACCGGAATGCTTGCTTCAAAGTTACGCATCTGGATTTCTGCCTTAACAGTCGGATTACGCTGTACACGGGAAACCGTGACAAGGTTCATATAATAGAAGGTAAGCTCTGTTAATTCTGGAATCATAGACTGAATGAAAATCGTTGCCTTCTCCGGGTCGAGTCCACATGCAAGGTAATCAAGTGCAACCTGCATAATGTTCTGGCGTACCTTCTCCGGGTGCTCTGCATTGTCCGTCAGCGCCTGGGCATCTGCAATCATGATATAGATTTCGTCATAGATGCCGGAATTCTGTAATTTCACACGCTCCTTTAACGAACCTACATAATGTCCAACATGTAAACGTCCTGTTGGACGATCGCCAGTTAAAATAATCTGTTTCATAGTATAATCCTCTCTTATTAAAAACCTGTTTCGTTCATAAAATATCACAACATATAGAATACCCATTTTACCGCTGCAGGTCAAGCAAATTTGCGAAAAAGGAACAGGAATCTTGCTTGTCTAACAAGGTGCAAATAGGTATAATAACAATATAAGTGTCGGGACAGGACAGGGAGGTGCGGAAGATGGCAACCATCAGTTTATGTATGATCGTGAAAAATGAGGAAGAGGTTTTGGCGCGGTGTTTGGATACCGTGGCGCATTTGATGGATGAAATTATTATTGTGGATACAGGTTCTACGGATCACACAAAGGAGATTGCTGCGAGGTACACCGATCAGATTTATGATTTCACATGGATCGGGGATTTTTCGGCAGCGCGGAATTTCTCTTTTTCCAAAGCGACAATGGACTATATCTATGCGCCGGATGCAGACGAGATGCTTGATGAAGAGAATCAGCTACGTTTCCGGGATCTGAAGGAGTGCCTGCTTCCGGAAATTGAGATTGTGCAGATGTGGTATGTCACGCAAAGCTGCAATACAGTTATGAATGCGAAGAAGGAATTACGTCCAAAGTTATTCCGGAGACTTCGGACATTTACCTGGATTGATCCGGTGCATGAGACGGTTCGGTTAGATCCGGTGGTGTTCGACAGTGATATTGAAATAATACATAAACCACTTACCGTTCACGGCGGCAGAGACTTTGAAATCTGTGAGAGAATCTATGCGAGGGATGGGGATTTGTCACCAAAGCTTCGCAAGATGTACGCGAAGGAACTGCTAAAGTGTGGAGAACAGTTGGATTTTGAACGTGCAAGAAACTTTTTTCTTGGAGAATGGGAGAAAAACCCGATGGCAGAAGCAGGCAGAGAAGCTGCATGTGTGTTGACCCATCTTGCAAGGCTGCAGAACAATGGTGCGGAGATTATGAAATATGCCCTAAGGAATATGCTGGATACGCCATGTGCGGAAATCTGCTATGAGCTTGGCTGTTATTATAAAGAATGGGGAGATTATGATGAAGCAATCGTCTGGTATCAGAATGCTATTTCGGAAACGTCGTGTATTCTGGATGTCGAAGCTGGTGGGAAAAAGAGTCTGCAGGGGCTTGTGGATTGTTATGCGGTGTTACTTGAACAAACTCGAGGGCTGGAGGCGGCAGAACTGTCAGAAGAGCAGAAACAGTGCATGGAATTTTATGAGCGGCAGCATGAGAAATATCGGACGGAACTTGAAAATTGGGAGATGCCGGAACAATTGTAGCGGGATGTTTAGGCACGGAGAGAACTGAAACATGTGAAATGGAAATAAGAGAATAAAAATAAGCGGGTATGTCTGCCAAGCCATACTCGCTTATTTTATGTCTTATTTACGTTGTAATGTTTTTATGAAAACATCTTGATTCTTCGCACATGTCTCTCATCGTTTGAGAATGGTGTATCCACGAATTTGTCTACGATCATCAGTGCAAGACCAGGTCCGATCGTGCGTGCGCCCATGCAGAGTACGTTGGCGTTGTTGTGCTCACGGGTTGCCTGTGCAGAGAAACAGTCACTGCAGAGTGCAGCGCGGACACCTTCGACTTTATTTGCAACCATGCTCATACCGATTCCGGTACCACAGATGAGAATACCAAGATCCTGCTTGCCGGCGGCAATTGCCTCAGCAACCGATTTTCCATAAATTGGGTAGTCGCAGGATGCTGTGCTGTCACAGCCGTAGTCTGTTACTTCAAATCCACGATCCTTCAAATGCTTGATAACCTCCAGCTTGAGTTCATATCCGCCGTGGTCACTTCCAATTGCGATTGTCATATCTTAAACCTCCTATAATATCAAATATCTACACGGTAATGACTCTGTGACCAGCTGCCTTCAGCAACCGGTTCATGATGGCACCACCGAGTTCATTCTGGTCAAATGCTTCGCTGTACATATATTCCATTTGTTCACTGTCGCATTCGCGTAGAGCGGCATAAAGCCGTGCAGAGATTGTCTGCCCTTTGCTTCCTTCGCCTACAATCATCACATTTGGGTAATCCTTATATAGGGAAGCATGCTCTTTGGTTGTGAGAATTGCCACTTTGTAGCCTTGTGATTCTTTTTCGTTTACCAGTGCTTTGATCTTCTCCGCAACGCGCAATGTCTCGGCTTCGGTTGCGTTATAAGAGACCTTAATCCCGGAATGCAGGCTTGCCCGGTTAGCGGATTCATCTGCAGCCGCCTCCACAATGCTGAGCGTTCCATGCGGCGCGTAATGCGTATATTTCATGCCTGGTGCTTTCGGGCGAAGGTTTGGATCCGGTTCGATAATGGCCGGATCGATTGTCACATCACCGATGATCTTGGAGAGCATCTCCTTCGTGATAAATCCAGGTCGAAGAATTGTTGGGATTGTGCCTGTCATATCGACAATTGTCGATTCAATCCCGATTCCGACGGCACCACCATCTAATATCATCTCGATGCGACCGTCCATGTCCTCCCATACATGCTGTGCGGTCGTCGGTGATGGTCTGCCGGAAGTGTTTGCAGATGGGGCTGCGATGGAGACACCGCTTGTGCGGATCAGCTCTTGTGCAATCGGGTGGGATGGCATCCGGATCGCAACGGTCGGCAGTCCCCCGGTTGTTCCATCCGGAACGATGGCAAGCTTCGGAAAGATGATCGTCAGCGGTCCCGGCCAGAAAGCTTCCATCAGCATGTGCGCTTTCTTCACCATGTCCGGGTGCGTCCGGTTCATCGCTTCCAGATCTGCCAGCTTCTCTACCGCATCGGTATCTGCGATGTGGACAATCAGTGGATTATCACTTGGACGCCCCTTTGCAGCGTAGATTTTTGCGGCTGCATCTGCATTTAATGCATCGGCGCCCAATCCGTAGACTGTTTCTGTCGGAAATGCGACTAAACCGCCGTCCTGCAGGATTTTCGATGCTGATGCGATTGCTTCTTTGTTATTTCCGTTTAATAATTTCGTTTCCATGCCGCTATTTTACATCAATCATTAGGGAAAGACAACCTTTTCGCAAAAAATACAATTACGAAATACTGTTTAATTCGAAGTATAAATGATTGATAAATAAGGAAAAATCTTATATAATAAACTTTGTGTATATCTGATTGTATTGGAAGGGTTTGAATGAACAACAAAGAGAGAAGCCAGGTTATGAAGATGTTATATCTGATCACGCAGATTGGGTTTACGATGGTGGTTACGATCTTCATAAGCATGGGCATCGCATATCTGATAAATCATATATTTGGGAAAGATTTTATGGTATGGTTTATCGTGATCGGTGTGCTGGCGGGTTTTCGCTCCGTGTATATTCTTATACGGAAATTCCTGGATGATTCGGATAATAAGCACAAGTAAATGGAGGCAAAAAGACAGGCATAGCATGGCAGAGGTTCATAGAATATTGAAGGAAATGTATATCGGTATGGCTGTCTGTATGATTGTCTTTCTGGCGATTGGTGCATTTTTTATGCGTCCATATTATATTTTTGCGCTTGCACTGCTTGTTGGAAATCTCGGCGGGGCACTGCGCATCTATCATATCTATGATGTGCTTGATCAGGCACTCGATATGGGAGAGGCGGGCGCAAAGAAAAAGGTAATTGTGAATAGTCTGTTGCGTATGATTGTGACACTTACTTTGTTGGTAGGTTCTATTTTTCTTGGGTTACAGGCATTTGCCGGCGTGGCGCTCGGTATGGTGGAGCCGAAGATCTCCGCGTATCTCCAGCCACGTACACGAACCGTGTTGATTCGCCTTGGGCTTGAAGAACCTGAGGAAGAACATAAAGATACAAACAATGGGTGATTGCAGGATGTGGGTCTGTGGACTCCGCAGGTGCATGCAATTGCCTGACAAAAACTAAAAAAGGAGGAAAAGCGTATGAGGAGTGGGTTTGCCACTGGAATACAGGTAATCAGTAACAGCTCGGAAGATGTAGATTTCTATATCCATGAACTGTATCCGGTTCATTTCTTTGGCACGACGGTATATATTACCACCACCCATGTCTGCACCTTCATTGTACTGCTGGTGATTGCAATCTTGGCAATCTGTGCCAGAAGAAGTGTGCTGAAGACGAGGGATAACCCAAGTAAATTCGCCACTGGAGTCGAACTTGCCATAGAATCACTGATTAAGTTCGTCAACAGTACGATGGGAAAAGAAGCAGGTAAGCATTATATCAATTACATCGGAACTTTGTTCATATTTGTACTTTTTTCGAACATATCCGGCTTATTTATGCTCAGGCCGCCGACCGCGGATTACGGAACGACGCTCTGTATCGCTCTTGTATCATTTGTCATGATACAGTATGCATCCATTCGTTACCAGAAATGGGGTGCATTTAAGAGTCTGTTCGATCCGATATTCCTGTTCTTCCCGATTAACGTAATCAGTGAGTTTGCCACACCGGTATCACTGTCACTGCGTTTGTTCGGTAACATTCTGGCAGGAACCGTTATGATGGCACTTTACTATGGTATGCTGCCAATATTTGTAAAGATAGGTATCCCATCAGCACTGCATGTGTACTTCGATTTGTTCTCAGGTGTGATCCAGGCGTATGTATTCTGTATGCTGACGATGACATTTGTTGCAAATAAGCGAAATGTAGAAGGGTAATAACATTTTAATATCAAGAATTGGAGGAATTATTTCATGAATACTATTACAGGTGAAACAATTATCAACGCTGCATCCGCAATCGGTGCAGGTATTGCAGTTTGTTCCGGTATCGGTCCCGGTATCGGTCAGGGTATCGCTGCCGGCTACGGTGCTTCCGCAGTTGGACGTAACCCGGGTGCAAAGGGTGACATCATGTCAACGATGCTTCTTGGACAGGCGGTAGCCGAGACAACCGGTCTGTATGGTCTGGTTGTATCACTTCTTCTGATGTTCGTTAAGCCTTTCAAGTAAGAACAAATTAGGAGGAGTAAAATATGACAGGAATTGCAAATATCGCGCTTCTGTCAGAGGAGACGGGCCGTATCTTCGGTCTGGATGCGCAGCTTCTGTTCGATATACTGGTACAGGGACTTGCGGTATTTCTGCTCTTCATCTTTCTGACTTATGTGCTGATCAATCCGGTGCGCAAGGTACTCGAGGACAGACAGAACAAGATCAAGGATGACCTTTCTCATGCGGCGACAGACCGCGAGGAGGCAGAGAAGCTTCGTGCAGAGTATGATGAAAAAATCAAAAATGCGAACAGCGAAGCGGGTGAGATTCTTTCTTCTGCAAGAAAACGTGCGGTGAAGAACGAGGAGAACATTATTGCCGAGGCGAAGGAAGAAGCAGGACGCATTATCGACAGAGCAAACAGTGAAGCCGAACTTGAAAAAGAACGTGTGAAGGATGAGGTGAAACAGGAGATCATCGGCGTGGCAACTGCGATGGCAGGAAAATTTGTTGCATCCTCTCTCGATGAGAACACACAGGCTTCTCTGATTGATGAGACGCTGAAAGAGATGGGTGATGATACATGGCGAAACAAGTAGAAACAACCTATGGAGATGCACTTTTGGAACTTGCCTTGGAAGAAGGCAGTCTGAATATGCTCTACGAAGAAGCGCAGGCTCTTGTGACAGTGTTACAGGAAAACGAAGAATTGCTCCGCATTCTCAAGCATCCACAGATTGATAAGGACGAGAAGCGGAAGATAGTGGATAACATCTTCAAAGACCGCATATCGAAGGATATGGTTGGATTGTTTGGCATCATGGTTGAGAAAGATCATGGCAGTAAGATTGTAGATGTGCTTCGCTATTTTATCAGACAGGTAAAACGAGTAAAAAATATAGGAGTTGCAAGTGTGACAAGTGCGGTTGCACTTACCGGTGCACAGAAGGCATCAATCGAGAAGCGTCTGCTTGAGACGACAGATTTCGCTTCGATGGAAGTAACCTATACGGTAGATGCATCCATCATCGGCGGACTTGTAATCCGAATTGATGACAGAGTGGTTGACAGCAGTATCAAAACCAAGATTGAGACGATGTCAAAGGCGCTCGCACAATCATAAGAAGGAGGTGTTCGTGTTCCATGAATTTAAAACCGGAAGAGATTAGTTCCGTAATCAAAGAACAGATTAAGAACTATGAGACAAAACTGGAAACATCCGACGTTGGAACAGTTATCCAGGTAGCGGACGGAATTGCGCGTATTCACGGTCTTGAGAATGCGATGCAGGGCGAACTTCTGGAATTCCCAGGTGAAGTATACGGCATGGTTATGAACCTGGAAGAAGACAATGTAGGTTCGGTTCTTCTCGGTGATCATAAAAATATCAACGAGGGAGATATAGTAAAGACAACAGGACGCGTGGTGGAAGTGCCTGTTGGCGATGCGATGCTTGGTCGTGTCGTAAATGCGCTCGGTCAGCCAATCGATGGCAAAGGACCAATCGTAACCACGAAGTCAAGACAGATTGAGAGAGTCGCATCGGGCGTTATCTCCCGTAAGTCGGTTGACACACCGCTTCAGACAGGTATCAAGGCGATCGACGCCATGGTTCCGATCGGAAGAGGACAGCGTGAGCTGATCATCGGCGACAGACAGACCGGTAAGACAGCGATCGCGATCGATACGATCATCAATCAGAAGGGGCAGGGCGTAAACTGTGTCTACGTTGCAATCGGTCAGAAGGCATCGACCGTAGCAAATATCGTAAAGACATTGACAGAGTACGGCGCAATGGCATACACAACAGTCGTTGCAAGTACCGCCAGCGACTTAGCTCCATTACAGTACATTGCACCATACGCCGGATGTGCGATCGGTGAGGAATGGATGGAAGAAGGAAAGGATGTATTGGTTGTATACGACGATCTGTCGAAGCATGCAACTGCTTACCGTACACTCTCCTTGCTTCTCCGTAGACCACCAGGCCGTGAGGCTTATCCGGGTGATGTATTCTATCTGCATTCCAGACTCTTAGAGCGTGCAGCAAAGTTGTCGGATGAACTCGGTGGAGGATCGCTTACAGCTCTTCCAATCATCGAGACACAGGCAGGCGATGTATCTGCGTATATCCCGACAAATGTTATTTCTATCACAGACGGACAGATCTATCTGGAGACAGAGATGTTCAACTCCGGTTTCCGTCCAGCTGTAAATGCAGGTCTTTCTGTATCACGTGTTGGTGGTGCCGCACAGATCGGTGCCATGAAGAAGCTTGCTTCCCCAATTCGTGTGGAGTTAGCACAGTACCGCGAGCTTGCCGCATTCTCCCAGTTCGGTTCCGAGCTTGATGAAGATACGAGAAACCAGCTTGCACAGGGTGAAAGAATCAAGGAGATTTTGAAGCAGCCTCAGTATAAGCCAATGCCGGTTGAAAAACAGGTTGTTATCATCTACGCTGCAACAAGAAAGTATCTGCTTGATATCGAAGTAGATCGGATTCTGGAATTTGAGAGTGGATTGTTTGAATACATTTCCACAAAATATCCGGACATTTTCGAGAAGATCCGCGAGGAGAAGAAGCTATCCGATGAATTAGAGGACGCTTTGAAGAAGGCAATTACGGAATTCAAGGAAACATTCTAATAAATAGAGCGAGGAGGTTGATCTTTCTTGGCATCCATGAGAGACATTAAGCGACGCAAAGAAAGCGTCCAGAGCACGCAGCAGATCACCAAGGCAATGAAGCTTGTCTCCACAGTTAAGCTTCAGAAAGCCCGCGGGAGAGCTGAGAGCAACAAACCATATTTTAATATGCTCTATGATACGATATGTTCCATCCTTGCAATGACGAAAGAACCAAACCATAAATTCCTGAAGGAAAACGGCAGTGACAAGAAGGCAGTTATCGCGATCACATCGAACCGTGGACTTGCCGGTGGTTACAACAACAATGTTGTAAAGGAGATTGTTGCAGCCGGATTTTCGAAGGAGGATACCTATATCTATGGTATCGGAAAAAAAGGTATTGAGGGCTTGACCAGAAAAGGTTACAGCATATATCAGGATGAGTCAGAAATCATCAATGCACCATTATTTGACGATGCGACCGAGCTTACGAAGCAGCTTTTGACGCAGTATTCCAAGGGCGAGATCGGTGAGGTGTACATCGCATATACGAATTTCAAGAATACCGTGACACAGGAAGCAAAGCTTATGAAGCTGCTTCCGATCCGGGAGGAAGATTTCACACCGGAGCAGCCAATCAGTGACGATAAGCTGCTGATGAACTTCGAGCCGTCGGAGGAGGAAGTCTTAGACCAGATCGTGCCGAAATATATGTCCAACATTATTTATGGTGCACTGTTAGAGGCGGTAGCCAGTGAGAATGGTGCGAGAATGCAGGCGATGGATTCCGCGACAAGCAATGCGGAGGATATGATCGGAAGCCTGTCACTCAAGTACAATAGAGCAAGACAGAGTGCAATCACGCAGGAGCTTACGGAGATTATTGCCGGAGCTGATGCAATAAGTTAAAGGAGATTAAGGAAATGGCAGATACAAATGTAGGTAAGGTTACCCAGATTGTCGGTGCCGTTATCGATGCGAAGTTTACCGAAGGTAAACTGCCTGAGATTCATGATGCGATAACGATTGCCACAAAGAGCGGTGACACACTGTACGCCGAAGTATCCCAGCACTTAGGGGATGACACCGTTCGTTGTATCGCGATGGGACCGACAGATGGTCTTGTACGTGGTATGGAAGCGGTTGGTACCGGCGCGCCGATTACTGTACCTGTCGGTGAAGCAACACTGGGACGTATGTTCAACGTGTTGGGACAGCCGATTGACAATAAACCGGCTCCAAAGGTAGATACTTACCTTCCAATCCATAGAAAAGCACCAGAGTTTTCAGAGCAGTCAACCGAGACAGAGATTCTGGAAACCGGTATTAAGGTCGTTGACTTGCTTTGCCCTTATCAGAAGGGTGGTAAGATCGGTCTGTTCGGTGGTGCCGGTGTTGGTAAGACAGTATTGATTCAGGAGCTTATCACAAATATCGCGACAGAGCACGGTGGATATTCTGTATTTACCGGTGTTGGTGAGCGAACAAGAGAAGGAAATGACCTGTATTACGAGATGATCGAATCCGGCGTTATCGAGAAGACAACGATGGTATTTGGTCAGATGAATGAACCGCCAGGAGCAAGAATGCGTGTTGGTCTGACAGGCCTTACGATGGCAGAGTATTTCCGTGATCAGGTTGGAAAGGATGTATTGTTGTTCATCGACAATATCTTCCGTTTTACACAGGCTGGTTCGGAGGTATCCGCACTGCTTGGACGTGTGCCTTCTGCCGTTGGTTACCAGCCAACCCTGCAGACAGAGATGGGCGCATTGCAGGAGCGTATCACTTCGACAAAGAATGGTTCTATCACATCGGTACAGGCAGTCTATGTGCCGGCCGATGACCTGACAGACCCTGCACCTGCAACTACATTCGCACATTTGGATGCGACAACGGTACTTTCCCGTTCTATCGTAGAGCTTGGTATCTACCCAGCGGTAGATCCTCTGGAGTCTACTTCCAGAATCCTCGATCCAAGAGTGGTTGGCGAGGAGCATTACAAGGTGGCACGTGGTGTACAGGAGATCCTGCAGAAGTACAAGGAATTGCAGGATATCATCGCAATCCTTGGTATGGATGAGCTTTCTGAAGAGGATAAGATCGTCGTTGCCAGAGCAAGAAAGGTACAGAAGTTCCTGTCGCAGCCATTCCATGTAGCAGAGCAGTTTACGGGACTTCCAGGTAAATACGTTCCGCTGTCTGATACGATTCAAAGCTTTAAGGAGATTCTGGAAGGTAAGCATGACGATATTCCGGAGAGCTATTTCTTAAATGCCGGAAGTATCGATGACGTGCTTGCGAAGTGCAAGAAGTAGAAATAAATTAGGTGGTATACATGGCAGAAAATAAAATGATGGTTCGTGTGATTGCGCCGGAACGGGTATTCTATGAAGGGGAAGCTTCTTTCCTTGAGTTTAATACGATTGAGGGCATCATCGGACTGTACCCAAAACATATACCTATGACTGTGGTTGTTGCACCGGGTGTCCTGAAAATCCGGGAAGACGGTGGTGACAAAGAAGCGGCATTACATTCCGGTTTCGCGGAGATTCTGGGCGATTCTGTCACAATTCTGGCAGAGTCGGTCGAATGGCCGGATGAGATCGACATTCATCGTGCCGAGGAAGCAAAGATTCGCGCGGAACGCCGCATCCATGACAACTCACAGGATATCGACCGGGCGGAACTTGCATTGAAACGTGCGATGCTTCGTTTGGAGATGACGAAGAAAGTGTAAGAACTTCAAAACGTGTTCTATATTTTTGATTTGATATCATGCAGATGCAATGTAATTCTAGGTTACAAACATATCGCATCTTGCATGATAATCTATCAAAAAAATGGAACACGTTTTTTCTTTTGACTTTGAAGCAAGCGAGTTGGGGCAAAAATGTTCAAACGGGAAGAAAGCTCCAACTGGAAATTTATGAGAAGCAAGAAAATAGGAGCAAAAGTGGTGAAACAGGGAGAAAGCTCCAATCGGAAATTTATGAGAAGCAGGAAAATAGGAGCAAAAGTGGTGAAATAGGGAGAAAGCTCCAACCGGAAATTTATGAGAGGCAGGGAAATAGGAGCAAAAGTGGTGAAATAGGGGGAGATGCTCCAACCAGGAGCTAAGAGGAAGCAAGCGAGTTGGGGCAAAAATGCTCAAACAGGAAGAAATGCTCCAATCGGAAATGTATGAGAAGCAGGAAAATTGGAGCAACAGTGGTGAAACAGGGGGAAGGCTCCAACCGGAAAGGGTTGAGAATCAAGCGGAGTGGGGGTAAAATAGTGAAATAAGAGAAAAGCTCCAACTAGCGTGTGCGGAGCCAAGCAAGTATGGGAGGAAGACGTTATGAGCGAAAAAACGGATGAAGGTCAAAGCAGGAATGAATTGGAAGCAAAGCTCAAATCCAAACAACGAACGTACAAGATATTGACAAAGCTTTGCTGGGTTTTCCTGTCTATGCTGGCAGCACCGTTTATTCCTGCATTCTGCGGGGCGGAAGACTCGACGTGGACCTATCGGCTGACTGGAATTGCGGTTGTTTCCATTATGATTGGATTTGTCATAGCATTAATTGCTGCAAATATAGAGAAACAGATGAAGGAGCTGATCGGACAGTGTGCCGTGCGGGGCGTGTTGGAAGAACAGATGCAGGTACTGGAATATATGCCGACCGGGCATACGAACGAAGATTCCCTGAAGAACTGCAAGCTCCTGCCGGAATATAATGAAGTGACCGGCTCCGATTATATCCATGCGATCTACAGAGGCGCAGAGATTACATACTGCGATCTTTGCCTGAGGTGGCGAAGCGACAACATGGATCCGGACAGACCGGGATCATCTTCCGCAGTGACGAGATTTCAGGGACCGTTTGTGACCATAGTCCTTCCACATAATATAGACGGTGGCGTCCATGTCATTGAGCGGAAAGGCGGGAAGAAACCGGCAGAAGCAATCCGGCTTGGAAATACAGATTTTGACCGGAGATTTACGACTTTGGCAACCGACGAACAGCTTGCAGGAAGCATATTGCCACCGGATGCAATCCTCAGCATACTGCAGCTTCCGAAAGATACCTATCTGGAATTCTCAGGAAATCAGCTCGTTGCCGCAATATACAATGATGAGGACCTGTTCGAAATGAAAGATATCAATGTAAACGATGGCTTGGACGAATACAGGGAGAAATGCCGCAAAGAACTCGCGGAACTGCTGCAGATACTCGATAATCTCATATATGTAGCCAGTAGGTAGGAGAAAAAAGACAAGTATGAAAGGCAGATGCTACACAGATAATTGCGATGTGAACGGGATAATATAAGAGTTGCGGATTTATAATTCTGATATGAGGTATCGTATGACAAGATAAAAACGCATCTATATTTAGAATAGAGCTTCATGTAAGATGCAATACATTGCATCTACATGTACTCTATTCTAAATATACAGATGCGTTTTGATTTTTTCTACCATACATCAACTAAACTTATCAATGAAATTTCCGAACTTTTCAAGTTTGCTGATCGTATCATTTCTTGCTGCAGCAGAGCCTGTTTTTCCCTCAGACGCGGTTTCATTGGTATTCTGAGGACTGCTGACACCTGCGGAACCGCCGGTTTCCAATACAGGCGCAAGCCAGATCTTGCCGGAACCACGATATACATTAACCAGTCCTTCCCCGGATACAGCAGAACCAACCAAAGATTTGGAAGATTTCTCGACCGTAAAATCCAAAGAGGATGACCATGCAATTGCCATATTTCCATCGATCTTCATCATATCGTTGTCGAGTACAACCTCGATAATCTCATTTCTTGGAACGATACTTTCCAAAGCACAGACGCCGGTACCGTTTAAACTCAGATTGAATAATCCTTCTCTTCCGAATACAGCAGAAGACAGATTGCTTCTTGCGACAACTTTCTGCGTGACTGTATTATCACATGCAAGGAATAAACCGTCATCGAGGACGACACTGCCACCCCATTCCTGTAGATTCGTCAGCAGGATATGACGATAAGTTGGCTCTAACATGACCTGTCCATAGCCGCTGTAGATTGGCTTTGCAATCGTCTCTTTGGTAACGGCAGCTTTTGCCATGCCGCTTAAGAAACCGCCGACACCTTTGACACCGCTCTCCATTTGAATCTGTCCCGCCATCCACTGCATGGCACCGGCTTGAACAGTGTAACCATTTCCATTCAGATTAAGCAGAAGCTGGCGTTTGTTGACATTCATGCGGGACATGTAGTATTGCAATTTTGAGGTGTAAGAATTTACACTCATGTCCTGTTTGTATTCCAATACCTGAAATCCACCCAATTGAGATACAATTTGAATATTCTGGTTGTTTAATAATCCCTGACTATACATATATAATCCTCCTTATACAACTTATGCTGTAGGAGCCATAAGGATGGAACCGGTACCGCGGTATACATTGACCAGACCTTCGCCGGATACCGCAGATCCAATCAGACTCTTGGAAGATTTCTCAACGGTAAAGCTTAAGGAACCGGACCATGCAATTGCCATATTTCCATCAATCTTGACTTCATCATCCTGCAGGTTGAACATGATGAGCTCCTGCTGTGGAACCGGACTCTCCAAAACTGCGATACCCTGTCCGGAAAGACTTAGGTTGAATAAACCTTCGCCGCCGAGAGCTGCAGAAGAAAGTGTCTTCCGACTGACAACCTTATGCTGCAAGGAACTGTCACAGGCGAGGAATAAACCATCTTCCAGTACAATCTGCCCCCACTGGGCTACATCTACAAGTAAAATATGCTTGAAGGTTGGCTCTAACATGACATATCCCTGACCGGTGTATTCCGGCTTGGACATTGTCTCACCGGTTACGGCTGCACCGAGTGCTTTGCCGAGGAAATTACCAGCACTTACACCGGACTGCATGGATACATTTCCGAGCATCCATTGCATGGCACCGGCCTGCAGTTTGCAGGAAGAGTTGTTCAATTCAACCAGAACCTGACGGCGACGTACATTCATTTCGGCAGAAAAATAGGCTGTTTCTGCATTGTACGGTGATACGGACAGATCTTTCTGGTGCTCGAATACCCGGTACTGTCCGAGCTGATTGATGCATTGCATGTTCTCGTTGTTAAATAAGTTGTTTACGCTAAACATAAATACCTCCTTTGATACGGCCTTATAATTTGCGGTTGCAAAGACCGTTACCCCTCTTATGATTGTTCGGATTCTGGTGCAGCTTTTGACAGAGAAAATGTAAATTCACTGCCAACACCTTCCGTGCTCACAACATTGATATTCTCGTTGTGTGCCTTGATAATTTCCTTTGTGATAGAAAGTCCGAGCCCCGTTCCCTGTTTATCTTTTCCTCGGGATCGGTCAGCCTTGTAAAAACGAACCCATACACGGTTTAAGGATTCCTTTGGTATGCCGCAACCTTCATCTTTTACAGATACAAAAATTTTATCATGTTTTTCTGTTAATGTCACGTAGATAGATTTATTTTCCGGAGTGAATTTAATTGCATTGTCCAGCAGATTGTAGATAACCTGTTCAATCTTGGTTTTGTCTGCATGTACAATGGAGTGTTCGGTATGGTTGTTCAGACGCAGAGAAATTTTTTTCTCGATGCATCGGCCCTCAAAGGAATTGATTGCGGACAAAACCAGTTCCACGATGTCAAAATCCTTACATACCAGCCAGAGTCCATAAGAATCATAATTATTCAACTCAAGCAGGCTGGATGTGAGTTTTGTCAGACGGTTGGTCTGTTCTACAACAATATTTAAATAATGCTCCTGTTTCTCCGGTGGAATCGTTCCGTCCTGAATCGCTTCGATATAACCTTTGATTGAAGTGAGTGGAGAACGGAAATCATGGGAGATGTTGGAGATAAACGATTTCCGGTAATCATCTAATTTCGCAAGTTCTGATGCCATGTACTCCAGTGTAGAAGCAAGCTGACCAATCTCGTCGGCGGAGTGAATATCCATAGGGGTATCGAAATTCCCGGTGGAGTATTGCTCCGCAACTGAGTTAATCTTGCGGATTGGCCGCATAATCTTGCCCGAGATGATTCCAAGTAACGCAAAGGAAATGATAATCATGAAAAGATAAGGTGCATAAATCAGTTTGACGATCTTTTCCTGGATATTCTGTAATTGCTCCGCTGTCGAGTGAATCAACAGCATACCGCTTGGCTGGTTATTAAAATGAATCGGAATGGCTACAGAGATGACATCATTTTTGAATGTGCCAAAAAAACTGCCGTTAAATGATTGTGCAGTATGGATATCAAAGTCCGGGTCGACAAGAAATATATTCTTCGGATTATCGGGATGTCCATCTGCATTTGCAAATCCATAGATAATTCCTTTTTCGTCTGCAACCCAGATACTTGCATTTAGTTTATCGCTGTAATATTGCAGATTTTCCTGTAGATTTTCTTCAGTATAAAATCCCTGCATATAGCCGGCTACGGTCTGATCGGCAATCAAAAATGCTTCGTTTGTCAACATTTCTGTTCGATCATCTACCAGCATATTGCGGGAAACACGCGAAGCATAGAGAACGATAAAACCAAAACAGACAGTAAATATGATTAAAAAACCTATGAAAATTTTATCAAACAGAGAGTGGCGTAATGTCATGTTACTTTACCTCGAATTTATATCCTTTTCCCCAGACAGTAGAGATGGACCAGTTGTGATTTTCATTTAATTTTTCACGCAAACGCTTAATATGAACGTCAACTGTACGGGAATCTCCGGCATATTCATAATCCCACAGCCGATCCAAAAGCTGGTCGCGCGTAAAAACCTGATTTGGACGTTTGGCAAGAAAATACAAAAGCTCCAGTTCTTTTGGAGGCATCTCAATTGATTTGCCATCCAGTGTCACAGTAAAGTTTGTCATATTGATCAGAAGGCCGTCGTATTCTACAAATTCCCCCTGATGATCGGTTGCCTGTGCAATATTATTCGAAGAAACAGGCTGAAGAATCGGGGTTGCAGTTGTACGACGTAAAACTGCTTTTACTCGAGCAACCAGTTCATTGGAGTCGAACGGTTTAATCATATAGTCGTCGGCACCAAGCTTCAAACCAAGTACCTTATCAAACACTTCACCTTTCGCTGAAAGCATGATGATTGGCGTTTGTCTGGTTTTGCGAATCTCGGTACATACTTCATAGCCGTCGATATCCGGTAACATGATATCGAGCAGAATCAAGTCCGGGTTAAATGTGGCGGCAAGCTTAAGCGCATCCTTGCCATTGTATGCAATTTCAGTCGAGAAGCATTCCTTGATCAGATAGAGTGAGATAAGCTCAGCAATGTTCTCGTCATCGTCTACAATTAAGATACGTTGTTTTTCCATAATATCCTCCCTATAATTCAACGATAGTAACACCATATTCGCCCTCGCCGAATTCACCGGAACGGTAGGACTGAACAAGTGGATGTTTTTTCAAATATTGCCAGATGCCCTTGCGCAGAGCGCCTGTGCCTTTCCCGTGAATAATCGTGACACGGGAGATATGTGCCAGAACTGCATCGTCCAGATATTTGTCAATTTCAAAACAGGCTTCATCCACGGTTTTTCCCATAACATTTAATTCCGGAGAAAATGTCATGGATTTGTTCACGGATGTGTGGTCTCCACCGGTGCGTTTGCCGGAGTATTTTTGCTTTGTGCCATTCACAGATACGGTACTTTCCGGAATAATCAGCAAATCGGAGATTGGCAGCATGGAGTTTAAGATTCCCATTTGCACTCCTGCAATGCCTTTACTGTCAGGAAGCTTGGAGATTGTTCCCCTTGTGCCCATGCTCAGAACCTGAACGGTGTCGCCGATATGGAAATCGGAAGCTTTGTGGTTTGAGGTCTGTTTTTGCGCCTGTGAAGCTCCGGCTTTATCGTAATCTTTGATTTTGCCCCGCAGCTTGCTACGCTGTTCTTCCATCGTATGCATATCTGCTTTGTGCGGGTTGTTACGCCATTTGTTATAATCTCGTATAGTCTGGTCTGCGACATCCTTTGCATCTTCAATGATTTCGCGAGCCTCTTCGCGCGCTTTTTTCAAAATCTCAGCTTTCTTTGTGTCAAGGTTTTCCTCTTTTTTCTGCAGAGATTCTTTTAGGGATTTGATTTCCTGCTTATAGGCTTCGATCGCCTTTTCATCTTCTTCCATAGAACGTTTACTTGCTTCTAGATCTGCCAGCAATGTTTCCATGTCGATCGCATCGCTGTCAATCTGCTCTTTGGCAGAAGTAATAATATGATCTGGCAGTCCGAGCTTGCTTGCAATTGCAAAAGCGTTGGATTTGCCGGGAATTCCAATTGTTAACTTATATGTCGGCCGCAAGGTTGCAACATCGAATTCACAGGAGGCATTTTCGACACCTTCAGAAGAAAGTGCATAGGTTTTAAGCTCACTGTAATGTGTGGTTGCCATGCAGCGAGCACCCATACTTTTAAGGAAATTTAAGATGGATACTGCAAGTGCTGCTCCTTCAACAGGGTCCGTTCCGCCGCCTGGCTCGTCGAACAGACACAGGGTGTTCGGCGTTGCGTGCTGTACGATATAGACAATATTGCTCATGTGGGAGGAGAATGTCGATAAATTCTGTTCGATACTCTGTTCATCACCGATATCTGCAAAGATATCGTCGAAGACAGCCAGACGCGATTCCTCCATTGCCGGGATATGAAGACCTGCCTGTCCCATGAGAGAAAACAGCCCAAGTGTCTTTAAGGAAACTGTTTTACCACCGGTATTTGGACCGGTGATAATCAGCAGATTATATGTCTCGCCGAGCCGGATATCAACCGGTACAACCGTGTGCTTTTCCAGTAATGGATGGCGTCCCTGACGGATGTCGATGATACCATCTGTGTTAAAAATTGGACGTGTACTGTTCGTTGCACGGGCAAATTTTGCCTTTGCAAATATAAAATCCAGGTCTGTCAGAAGTTCCAGATCATATGCAATATCAGAGACATAGGCTGCAGCCTGTGCACTTAAGCTTTCCAGTATTTTCTCGATTTCCAGTAGTTCTTCATTCGCCAGTTCCTTGATCTGGTTGTTCAGATTTACAACAGCCATCGGTTCAATAAAAAGTGTGGAACCGGTAGAGGACTGGTCGTGAATCATGCCAGGAAATTTGGAACGGTATTCTTGTTTGACCGGAATACAGTATCTGCCGTTTCGCATGGTAATCAGGGAATCCTGCAACTGGTCGCGATTTGCGTCACTTTTGATGATTTTGTCGAGTTGTTGATGGAGTTTATCGTTTGTCAGACGGATTTCACGTCTGATATTTTTCAAACCGGAGCTGGCATCATCCGCGAATTCATTTTCTGCAAGAATACAGCGCGTGATTTCGGATGAAATATGTTCTAGTGGAAGTAACATATTGAAGCGTTCAGTCAGAGAGTCAAATGTAGTCTGGGAGACGGGTTCCTGATTTCGGCTTGCGAGCGCTTCTGTCAGATCTGAACCGTCGCCATATTGTTTTGCCGCTTTTGCAACCTGCAGGACGGCGGCAATATCCAAAAGTTCGCGCGAAGTAAGGGTTCCTTGTACTTCTAATCGTTTGATGGATGCGCCAATATCCCGCAACCCCGAAAAACTGATATTTCCATGGCGGTTCAACCGATTTAATGCGTCGTTTGTTTCTTCCTGTAATTTGCGGATGACATCAATATCCCGCTGCGGTTTCATGCGGTCGATACGCCGCTTTGCCATAGGGGATGTTGCGTATTCGTTCACCATTGCCAGTATTTTATTAAATTCTAATATGCGTAAGCTTCGTTTGTTCATAATTTTTTCCTTAAAAAATAGTATAAAATTAAGATAGCATATATTTAGGGGACTGACAAGAAATATCCTTCTTATTATAAGCTTGCGAAAAGCATATATAAGTGATATAAATATGAAAGAGTGAAGCTGGATGGAGGAAGCATAAACATGAATTATATCAAAGAATTGCATGAAGGCGAGATGATATCGGAAGTTTATCTGTGTAAAAATAAAGTCGTGGCAAAGACAAAAGCCGGTAAAACATATTATTCCCTGCAGTTGCAGGATAAGACGGGTACAGCGGATGCAAAAATCTGGGAACTTTCCAATGCGATTGCGCATTTTGAGCCGATGGACTATATTCATATTGATGCGCAGGTGACAAGCTTTAACGGCGCGCTGCAGTTAAATGTCAAGCGCGTGCGCGTGGCTGACGAGGGAGAATATAATGTGGCAGATTATATGCCATGTTCGACAAAAAACATTGACACGATGTATCAGGAACTGTTGGGACTGATTCAAGGTGTAAAAAATCAGTATTTACATAAACTATTGGAAATGTTTTTTATAGAAGACAAGACATTTGTGGAGAAGTTTAAGAAGCATTCTGCAGCCAAGTCTATCCATCACGGATTTATTGGTGGTTTGCTGGAACATTCGCTATCCGTGGCGAAGCTGTGCGAGTATATTGCGGCGAACTATCCGGTTGTCAATCATGATCTGCTGGTAACGGCGGCTATTTGCCACGATATCGGTAAGGTTGATGAGATTTCTGATTTCCCGCAGAATGATTATACCGATGAGGGACAGTTGGTCGGACATATTGTGATGGGTACGATGATGATCGCGGATAAGATACGAGAGATTCCGGGATTCCCAGCCAAGCTTGCAAATGAGCTGAAGCACTGCATCCTGGCACATCACGGAGAACTGGAATACGGTTCCCCGAAGAAGCCGGCACTGATCGAGGCAATGGCGCTGGCACATGCCGATAATATGGATGCAAAATTGCAGACATTTACCGAGATTATCCGGGAGAACGCAGACAAGACGGAATGGCTTGGATTTAACCGAATGTTTGAAAGTAATGTAAGATTGACAGGTGAGAAAAATGAGTAGTGAAGTAAGAAAAGCAATGACGATATTGTATAAGGTGCATAATGGATTATATGTGAATCTGACGAACCGTTGTCCGTGTGCATGTACGTTCTGCGAGAGACAGACACGTGATCACGTATCGGAGGTAAATGATGCGCCATTGTGGCTGGAACATGAGCCGAGCGTGGAGGAAGTGATTGCGGAATTTGAGAAGACGGATGTTGCTCCGTATGAAGAGATTGTATTCTGTGGATTTGGCGAGCCGACCGAACGGCTGGATGCATTGCTTGAGATTGCAAAATACTTGAAAGCACATTATGATAAGCCGATCCGCATTAACACAAACGGACTTGGAGATTTGATCTGGAACGAAGATATCACACCGAAATTTGCCGGACTGATCGATACGATTTCCATCAGCCTGAACACGCCGGATGCAAAACGGTATCAGGAGATTGTGCGAAGCAAGTTTGGCGATGGTTCCTTTGAAGCAATGCTGAAGTTCGCAAAGGATGCGAAGCGTTATGTACCTAAGGTGGTCTTAAGTACCGTAGAGACAACAATCACGAGAGAAGAAGAGGCAAAATGCCGGGCAATCTGCGACGAATTAGGTGTTACCTACCGGATCCGGCCATTTCATTAATGTGTTTGTGAGTAATCCGCCTATGTGATGTTAATTGTGCGGATGAAACAACCGATAAAATATACAGAGGTGGAGGTTCCGCCTACCCAAAGCACAGGGAAGTGCACATAATTCTAAGGAAGGAGCAAAAGAACATGGGAATGACAGTAAATGCAATGGCAGGTATGCAGGCTGCAAGCGAGACCGTTTCTGATTACAGCGTAACAGCAAAGGCTGCGGAGACATCCGGGAAGAAGGCTTCTGCGGAGACAGAGAAGGATGCGGTTTATGAGAAAAACACGCAGGAAAGTGCCAAGACACCATATTCCATCAACAAGATGAGCAAGGAAGACCGTGCAGCTTTGGTAAAGCAGCTCAAAGCGGATCAGGAAAACAGACAGAATAGTCTCACAAATCTCGTATCCCAGATGCTTGGTAAGCAGGCTGGTATGTATGGAATTGCAAACGGTGACGATTCTATCTGGAAGATTTTTGCAAATGGGAATTTCACTGTGGATGCTGCCACAAAGGCACAGGCACAGGAAGATATCTCCGAGGATGGATACTGGGGCGTAAAGCAGACTTCACAGAGATTGTTTGATTTTGCAAGTGCTCTCGCCGGTGACGATGAGGACAAGATGCGTCAGATGCAGAGCGCAATGGAGAAAGGCTTTAAGCAGGCAGCTTCCGCATGGGGCAAAGATCTGCCGGATATCAGCAGTAAGACATTGGAGGCGGCAAATAAGCTGTTTGATGAATATTACAAGTCAAAACAGGGCGAATAAATGCACAAAAGGTTTGCTATTTCTAACAATTCAGTGTTACAATAAAAGGGTCTTTGACAAGATCCTTTTATTTTTTTGGAGAGAGAAAATGCTACGATTTTGGTATGTGATTATTATTTCTTTGCCATATATTATTTACTATCTGGCAAAGGGAAGTTATATAGAAAAAAATGCGGAACGCTATTCTGAGGCAGACCGTTACCGGGTAGCACTCCGGGTGATTCACGTCATGAAACGAAATGGCAGGATACGAACGAGTGTGACCGGCGTGGAGAATCTGCCGGCAGAGGGTGGTTATGTATTGTATGCCAATCATCAGGGAAAGTATGATGCACTTGGAATTATGGATGCACATAAGAAGCCTTGTACTGTGATGATGGATGCAAAGCGCTCGAAGATGATTATTGTCAATCAGTTTATAACGTTGATTGATGGCTGCCGTATTGACAAGACGGACATCAAAAGTCAGGTTGATGCGGTTCGGAAGGTGACAAAAGAAGTAAAAAAGGGGAGACGATATATTGTATTTCCGGAGGGTGGGTATTTCCATAACCGTAATGCAATTAAGGAATTTATGCCGGGGGCGTTTAAATGTGCAGTGCGTGCGAACTGTCCGATTGTTCCGGTATTGCTGATCGATTCTTACAAGCCGTTTGAGATTAATTCCTTGCGGCGGGTCAAAACACAGGTGCATTTCCTGCCGGCAATCTATCCGGTAGAGTATGAGGGGCTTACAACGGAACAGATTGCGAAGCTGGTGCGCAACCGCATTGTCGATGCGATGCAGTTAAAGGCGTGTGCATAAAGATATTTGGGAAAAGAGGAGGTACGACTGATGGATATCAATCAGGTATTGATGGATTATGATAATATGTTTGGAAGTCATTCGCTGGAAGATATAGAAGATTTCCTGACAACGAATATCGAAGTGGCGATGGACGAGCGGGATTATACATCGGCACTTTCCTTGCTGAACGAAATGATGGGGTTGTGCAGAGATACAAAACAAAATGCAAAAGGGCTTCGTTATTGTGCAGACATCGAGGACACGCTTGTCAAGATGGGAATGGAAGGAACCGTGGAATACGCAACCGGATTGTTAAACGTTGCAAATTCCTATCGTATCTTTGGATATTATATGAAGGCACAGAGTCTGTTTGAACGTGTGGAAGTGATTTACAGGGAGAAGCTTTCGGCGGGGGATTACCGCTTTGCAACGCTTTATAATAACTGGGCGTTTGTCTATCAGAGCAGTGGAGAATTGAGACAGGCGGAGAATATGTTCCGGCGTGCACTTTCAGTTGTGGATATGCAGCAAAATGCATGGGAAGAGCAGGCGACAACACGGTGCAATCTGGCACAGGTTCTGTTGCAGCTTGCGGGTGGTGTACCTGCAGGAAAAAACGGACAGCGTGTGGATGGAACGACCGCGTCTATGCTGTATGAGGAAGCCCTGCAGTGTCTGGAACGTGCGCTTCGAATCTTTGAATGGGATGGAAAAAGAGACTATCATTACAGTACGGCACTTGCTGCCATGGGGGATGCGTTATGTATGCGGGAAGCATATGTGCAGGGAGCAGACTATTATGCGCAGGCAATGCAGGAAATGGAGAAACATGTTGGGAAGACCGATGCGTATCTTCGTATCGAAGAACGGTATAAGCAGGCGAAGTATTATGCAGAGGCAATGAAAAAAAGAGACGATGAAGAGGAAGAACAGACAGCCGTTTTGACAGCCGATATGAAACCGCAGGCATCGGTGGAATATCTGACGAATATTGTGCATATGGGTGAGAAACATGCAGAATCGGTACCTCCTGATATTGCCCCTGCGCCATCTGCACCGCAGGATAAAGATTATGTGGATACATTATCAGAAGATGTCGTACAGCCGGATGCAGAAAATAATTGGCTGCATGTGTGCAAACGGTTTTATGAGATGTATGGAGCAAAGATGATCCACGAGGAATTTCCAGATTATGAAGCCAGAATCGCTGTTGGTCTGGTGGGGGAAGGATCTGAATGTTTCGGATATGATGATGCAATTTCCCGAGACCATGATTTTGCGCTTGGATTTTGTCTGTGGCTTTCGGAAGAGGATTATCGCAGTATTGGTGCGATGGTGCAAAAATCATACGAACAGCTTCTGGTTGATTTTGGAGATGAATTTTTGTATAAAAATGGGATTGAGGCACCAACGAATTCGGTGAATAAAGTATTATCTCACAGAAGAGGTGTATCTTCCGTGCGGGAATTCTATGAAAATCTTTTAGGCGTGAAAGTGCAGAAAACAACGGAAGGAGGCTATATACTTCCGGATAGCTGGAGACAGATATCGGAGGAAAAGCTGGCTGCGGCAACAAATGGTATGGTATTCCGGGATGATACAGGTGCATTTACGAAGATACGGGAAAGCCTGCTTGAGTATTATCCGACGAAGGTCTGGATGATGAGGCTTGCGGAGAAGCTGCATGGATTTGCGCAGACAGCACAGACAAATTACGCGCGGATGATGGCAAGACAGGATTATGTCACTGCGAGTCTTTGCGTGACAAAAGGAATGCAGTATACGATGGAGATTATCTATCTGTTGAATCAGAAGTATGCACCTTATTACAAATGGATGCGTAAGGGTATGCAGAGTCTGTCACTCATTGACAGCGTGGCTCCGATTTTAGACCGGATTGCGGTGATTCCTAATCAGGCTGCAGCGTGGGAAGGACGGATATACAATGCGCATGAGACGAATTACAAGGATGAAATTGTGTCCTGTTTTGAGGACATTGCGGAATACCTGCTGATGGAATTAAAGATGCAGGGGGTTGTGAAGGGAACGGATACATTTCTGGATGTATATGCACAAGATCTCATTAAGCGTGTGGATCGTGGTGATTTTGGAGCAGTTGAGGATGCCGAGATGGAGGAAAATTACCGTGAATACGTGAATGATCTCAAACAGGCGGCAAGAGAACAAACAACCGGACCATCAAAGTATGATCTGGAAGAAGCAATGGGGCTTTCGCATGAAGTAGGAACAGAGAAGTGTTTTGACAGTGAGGAAGTGATTGCTGCAATCATTGATGCAGAGTGGAATATGTATGGAAGTCGTATATACCCGGATGACTGGAATACGTTTTTTATCATGCGAAAAAGCCGTTATATGGCATGGTCGGATGAATTGCTGACAAGCTATCTTCAGGACTGCAGATCCGGGGATGGCGTGACTGTTTCACGTGGAGAAAAACGCATTGCAATCGAAGAGGATCTTGTACAGTTGCAATTAGACTGGCTGCAGAAATTCATTGATCACTATCCGAAGATCGCGGGGTATGTGCGGTTTATCTATACGAATGATGCACAGGAAACGATCGAGACTGCGCTGCGTAGAGACGCGGCAGCCTATGGAGACCGGACGTTTATCTTATTTGGGAAATTCATAACGGATATTGCGCAGGCGGGTGGTAATCTGACCTATGATATCATGAATAATATGACGAGACTGTATGGATATGGCGGGGTTGAGGACGCTGAGCGTCAGTTATAATAGACGATAAAATAATAAAAAACTCGTAGACACATGTGGACACGGAAAGTGTATGCTGGTTTACGAGTTTTTATTTATTTTAATATAATTTTTCCGTCTCACAGATCGTGCCGCCACCGACGACGATATCACCATCATACAGGACAACTGCCTGTCCCTTCGTGATGGCGCGCTGCGGTTCATCGAAGATGACTTCGATTCTTCCGTCCGGAAGAGGATTTACGGTTGCAGGTGCTTCTGTATGACGATAGCGTACCTTTGCTGTGACGCGGATTGGAGCATCAATATGGTCGATCGAAATGAGATTCACATCATCTGCGACAAGACGCTTCGAGAAGAGATCTTCGTTTCTCCCGAGGACAACCTGATTTTTCCCGATGTCGACATCCATGACATACATCGGCTCTTTTAATGCCAGCCCAAGTCCTTTGCGCTGTCCGATGGTATAGCGGATGATACCCTTGTGACGCCCTAAGACATTGCCGCAGACGTCAACGAAATCACCCTCCGGATACGTCCTGCACGCATGCTGTTCGATGAATTTCGCATAGTTTCCATCCGGCACAAAGCAGATATCCTGGCTGTCATGCTTTTTCGCGTTGACAAAGCCGTGCGCTTCCGCGATGGCGCGTGTCTCGCTCTTCGGCATACCACCGAGGGGAAACTGTGTATGCGCAAGCTGGTCCTGCGTCAGGGAATAAAGCACATAGCTCTGATCCTTGCTCGGATCGACTGCTTTCTTCAACAGATAGCGGCCGGTAGCTTCATCCTGTACGATCTGCGCATAATGCCCGGTGACAACGTAATCCATACCAAGCTCCTGTGCCCGCTTGTACAGATATTCGAATTTCAGATACCGGTTACAATCAATGCATGGATTCGGTGTGATACCGCATTCGTAGCAGCGCACGAACTTGTCCATGACCTGCTCCTTGAAATGCTCCTTGAAGTTCATGACGTAATGATCCATCCCCATCGAATGTGCCACCGCACGGGCATCCTCCACGTCGTCTAAGGAACAGCAGGTGTGTTCCTTGTTGATGACGATGTCATCGTTTTGATATAACTTCATGGTGGCACCGATGCATTCGTACCCCTGCTCCTTCATCAGGAAGGCTGCCACGCTGCTGTCGACACCGCCGCTCATAGCGATTAATGCTTTCTTATTCATAGCTCCTCCGAAAAATTCCTTGGACTTTTTTGTTTTATAATAGTATAGTATACATATTGAAAATACAAATAACCGTTGCACATCCGCGCAATTTTTCTATATCATAATATAGTATGAACAGAAATGCAATATATGCGTCCGGTATAAAATGTAAGACCGGCATATGCATCTGAGAGCGTGAGGTGGTTATGGTTTGAATAGATATTGGAGGCAGATTATGGGAACAATTGTTAATAAAACCATTCAGGAGGCAACCGCGCGCCTGAAGGAAAACTACGAAGCACAGAAGATTTTTGATATGTCACTCGGCGATTGTGTACCGAACCGGGACGCCATTATTTCAATCATAGAAGGGCTGCGCACGGTCACATTTCCGGGATTTTTCGGCTCTGAAAATATGGCATATGTTTCCAAGGATAATTTCGCCGGCAGCACGCTGGCAATCCTCTATGAACGGCTGTTTAAGCAGGTGCGTGTCGCGTTAAAGTTCGATAACAAGGAGCTTGCCGATGCAGATATCCGGGCGAAAGCGGAGGAGTATACATCAACATTTATCGCGAAGATTCCGGACATTCAGGCGATGATATTAAAGGACGTGGATGCGGAATTTAACGGCGATCCGGCGGCGAAGGACCACCAGGATATCATTCTTTCCTATCCGGGGATTTTTACGATTTTTGTATATCGGTATGCACATGTCCTGTATGAGTTAAATGTACCATATATTCCGCGTATCATGACGGAATATGCACACGGACTGACCGGAATCGACATCAATCCGGGCGCGACGATCGGCGAATATTTCTGTATCGATCATGGTACGGGAATCGTCATCGGCGAGACAACAACCATCGGTGATCATGTGAAGATCTATCAGGGCGTAACGCTTGGGGCACTCTCCACACGGAAGGGACAGCTGCTTTCCGGTGTGAAGCGTCATCCGACGATCGAGAATAATGTTGTGATTTATGCGAATACTACTATCTTAGGTGGCGAGACTGTGATCGGTGAGAATTCTGTTGTAGCCGGAAACTCTTTTGTCACGACATCCATCCCGGCGAACACGAAGGTTGCTTCGATGCAGCCGGAGCTGGAAATAAAAGAACAGAAGTAGGGATTCGATTTATGCAAACCAAAGATCATCTTGCCTTAGGGCGTTATCTTGCACGTGTATTTGAGATAGAAGAATCAGCCAAAAAATACGCATTTGTAATTGGAAATATCATGCCGGATGTTAATAAATGTTCGTATATCCACGGATATTTTCAGTTGCTACGCGCCCATAGACAACAAAAAGATGCGGGACCTTTGTCGATAAATGACCACCGGCGTATGCTGATTGGTGGACATACGGCGGAAGGCTCCCGTTTTTTTGTCAACCGGATGTACCATGAGCTAAAAAAGCGCGGGGAGTTGTCGGTGTATGACTATTACCGGCTTGGAAAAGCGACACATTATCTGGCGGATCGTTTTACTTTTCCACATACGATGCGGTACACCGGGGGATTTTTTGCACATATTGGCTATGAGAAACAACTGCATATCTATATGCGGGATATGCTTGCAATCCTGCCGAATATGCGGGAAGCGGTAGATAAATGCTTTTCCCGGACAAGCTTCAACAGTTTGTACCGCTCGTATCGGAAGGAATCGGAGGGAAATGGAACGGTTTTGCACGATTGTTTTCATATTCTGGCAGTATGTATTGCCTATTTGGAAAATATCCTATATAATGGAATAAGAAAAAATATGCAAAAAATGTAAACATTCTGATATGCATACACAAGAGAATGAAAAGCATGAGGGAAGGAGCGTGTATGAGTGGACAAGTCAGAATTTGAGTCACGTTATTTTGACCTGGTATCCAAAGCACCGGGCAAAACTTTTTTATTTTATGGCAATTTAAAAGAAGACATGATACGCTGGTCTGCATCGGCGGTGGAATATTTTGGATTACCGGGGGAGATATTCGGAGATTCCACGCGGGAGTGGATCAGCCGGATTCATCCGGAGGATGTGGAACCATATACAGATAGTCTTATGGAGCTTCTCCATGGCGTGACGCCGTATCACAACTGTGAGTACCGTATCAAGAACGCACAGGGAGAATATGTGTGGGTCAATTGCCGTGGATACATGACTTACGATGCGGATGGAAAAGCAGAGTGGTTTGGTGGTCTTGTCACGAATATGGGATATCAGACAAAGATCGATGCAGTCACGAACCTGTGGACCGTGCATCAGTTCCGGGGTGAGTTAAACCGTCTGCTGGATGACCGCGTGCGGGGTGGAATCCTCATGATCGGTCTGGAGAACTTCAAGCGTATCAATGCAGAATACAGTTATGCTTATGGAGACAAGGTGCTTGCCCTGATTGGAGAGAAGCTGCGCGAGGGTGTGCGTCACAACTGCCATGTATTCCGGATGGACGGGGCGAATTTTGCGATTGTCATGCAGGATGCAGGTGTGGAGCGTATTGTAGAATACAAGAAGTTCGTAGACAGCTTTATGCGGAATCTGGTTGTGTCCGGGCAGGTGGTACACCTGCGGTTTAAGGCAGCGGCAGCGTTCTTCCCGGAGGATGGGGAGTTCTTGGATCAGATACAGAGTAATCTGTTCTATGCACTGGATCATGCAAAGCTGACGAATACCGATGATGTTGTATTCTACAGCAAGGAGCTGTTCGCACAGAAGAAATATATGACACGCCTGAAGGATGCAATCCGGGAGTGCGTGGAGGAAGACTGTAAGGGCTTCCGTATTGTAATGCAGCCGATCGTGGAGACGAAGAGTGAGGTCTGCGATGCAGCGGAAGTATTACTCCGCTTTACCCATCCGGAATTCGGTGTGATCAGTCCGATGGATTTCATTCCGATTCTGGAGAATTCCAAGGAGATTATCCGGGTTGGGAAATGGGTGATCGACCGGTCGCTGCAGACACTCGCCGGATGGCGGGAACAGATCGGGCATTTGCCGCTGAAACGTCTGCAGATCAATGTGTCTTATGTACAGTTCAAAGATCCGGAGCTCTTAGGTTATGTTGTGGAACGGCTCGATCATTATCAGCTTCCGCATGATGCGGTCATGCTGGAACTGACGGAGAGCTGCCGTGTGGAGCAGACGTCATTTCTATCGGATGTCCTGCAGACGTTCAAGGATGCGGGAATCAGCATTGCGCTTGACGACTTCGGAACCGGCTATGCATCACTGACTGTACTCAAAGACATTCCTGCCGACATGGTGAAGCTCGACCACACGATGACACGGAGCATCACGGAGAAACCGAAGGACAAAGCGCTGATCGAATTCATCGTTACATACTGCAAGAAGGTTGGTATCGCTGTCTGTGCGGAAGGTGTCGAGAAGATAGAAGCACTCTCCATCGTACGAAACGCAGGTGTCGAATGCATCCAGGGCTACTACTACGACAAGCCGCTCGAACTCGATACGTTCTACCGGAAATATGTGAAATAAACGAAACACACCATATCAACTGCATATATCCAGTATCGGTTCGAGTAAATACGATGTATTGAAACTAAGAAGTTCTAAACATATGTATATTACTATATCTATGCAGTTGATAAGTGTGTTTCTTTCGCTTTTGTAAGGTTGAGGTAAGACGTTAGGAATTTGCATAAACCAATAAAGTAAATAAAGAAACCACATGGATACAATTCTAAAGCAGACCGTTGAAGCACGTCGGCACTTAATGAGTGCGAAGCGCGAATTTAGTACCGCTACGTGCTGAACCGAGCGAGAGCGCGTCTGCGTAGAATGTATCCATGTGGTTTCTTTTTAGTTAGTGTACATGCAAATTCCGTTAACCGTCAACTTAATCTGGACTTCACATAGTTGAAATCCTGGTTGAACTTGTTGTCAATCTTCTCGTCGCCAAACATACAGTCCGTGAACATATCATTCGTGTTCGTGCCCGGCGATACAACAAATCCGTCTCCGAAATCCGCCTTACCCAGGAATATACTTTCGTAGAACATGTGGTCCATGTTCGTTACCTGCGCAGTCAGGAACCGTTCCGGAAATTTCAGACCATCCGGAATACGGCATTCGGAGAACATGTATTCCATATTTGTGACATGCGTTGTATCAAAGATCTTACCGAAATCAAATGCTTCCGATACGGAACTCTGGTAGAACATATAACGCATATCTTCAACTTCCTTCGTGTGGAAATGGTCGCCGAGTGAGAAGCCCTTTGGCATAACACAGCCCGCGAACATCAGGTTCATGTCCTTGATTCCGCGCGTGTTGAACAGTCCGCCGATCTGGAATCCTTCCGGAAGAGTTACCCAGGAAAACATACCACAGCAACTGCTGGCGTTAATTGGGACTTCCAATCGACCACCCTTGAAATCACGATAATTAAACTTTAAAATCTTTTTTCCGTTCCAGTTTTTCGTTGGCATGAAACAAGTTGGATTGTAGAGAACCCAGTGCTTGTCACCGGTGCCTTCCAAAAACCATTTATAGTTTGGAACACCAATCCGGTTTTGGAACCACATACGCTCGGAGTCATCATTGACATCGATAAAGTAGGAATTTTCTTCATATACAAAGTGGTCACGACCGAATATTTTCTGACGTTCGATTTCTTCTTTTCCGGCTAGCATTAAAATTACCCCCTGTTGCTAATCAATTCGTACAAAAAATGCATGATTATTTGCATATTTTGCACAATAGTCTGTAATGATTATAGCGGATACAGGGGGTACTTGCAACGGCAAAATCAATTATTGTGCAGATTCGGTCACGGTTTCAGTCTGTTCGATGCCGGTTTCATCTATTTTGTAGGAACCGCCCTGCTCTAACAGAGCGTCTGCGTCAACTCCAAGGTCTTTTTCAGCTTTCGCAAACCATACAGGCGTCTCATCCGGATTCGCCTCATCAGTTGGGATATTCATCGTGTTGAAAATATATTTTCCCTCTGCATTGAAGATATACTCTGCCCAGCCGTAGCTTTCCACGGTTCCGCCTGCGATGAGCACATGCTTATTTCCTTCGGAATCGGTGTAATCCTTCCGGAAATAGTCTGTGTCGCTGCACTGATCGGTGATGTCTGTTTTCTCATCATTCAGATTTAGATACAGGCGTCCGTTCTCGGCGGTCGTGTAAGAAAGATCCCCGGTTTTTTCGATGGTAAATGTAACCGAGTTGTCGTCTTCGGAGATCTCCACATTCGAGCCATCTGCCATAACAATGATTGTGTGCACGAGAGATTTCCCGGTCGCTGCGTAACAGATGCCGTTTGATGCGGCAAAAAGCATTACCAGACATGCGGCAGTATAGCATATGCGCCGGACAACACGCGTGGTGCGGCTGTGCCGGATGGATGTCTGGTTTAAGTTGATTTCCGCGTCGGTGGTCAGGCAGTCAAATGCCTGCTTATATTTTTCATGATTCGTCATAGTTCCAATCCTCCTTAATTATCTTGCGGAGAGCAGCACGTCCACGGTTCAGGCGAACCTTGACGTTGCTCTCGCTTACATGCAGAATCTCTGCGATTTCTTTGATGGAATAATCCTCATAATAAAAGAGATGAATCACGGTGCGTTGTTTCTCAGGAAGCTTCATAACCGCTTCAAATAATTCTTCACTCTGTGAGTCCGGGAAATTCAGCTCTTCCATATAGGATTCAAGGGATTGCCGGTGCTTCCGCCAGAACGACCGGAGTGTGTTCCTGGATTTGTTGATCGTAACCCGCATCAGCCAGGCACGGATGTGCGACTCGTCATCGTATTCCTTATTTGCAATATGGTATTGCACGAATGTGTCCTGTACGATATCCTCTGCATCTTCCCGGTTCTTGCATATGTTGAAGGCAATCCTGTATAAATGAGATTGATATTCGTCAATCAATATGCGTATTGGTATTCTCATATAGCATATCCTCCGTTTGTTTCAAAAGGCCTTTCAAAGATTATACACATGGCAGAGGAAAAAGGTTACAAAATATTGACAAATATAAAAAATAGTGGTTTAATCGGTTACTGAAATACTTTATTGCACTAAACCGTTAACTCATTAACTTATTAGTGCAAAAAAAACAAAACGAAATAAGATAGAGATGGGGCAAAGACACCCCATGTCGATGAGGAGGATGAGAAGTATGAAAAAATTCAAGAAATTCCTTACTGTAGCATCTGTTGCTGCAATGACACTTTCCCTTTGCGCCTGTGGAGGCAAGAAGGATGATACTTATACTGTAGGTATCTGTCAGTTAGTACAGCATGAGGCACTCGATGCCGCAACAAAGGGCTTTAAGGATGCTTTGGTAGAAGAGTTTGGTGAAGACGGAATCAAGTTTGATGAGCAGAACGCACAGGGCGATCCAAATACCTGTTCAACAATCATCAACGGTTTTGTGAGCAGTGATGTAGATTTGATCCTTGCAAATGCAACGCCTGCATTACAGGCAGCAGCAGCTGGTACAGACACAATTCCGATTCTTGGTACATCCGTAACAGAATATGGTGTTGCACTTGAGATTTCCGATTTTAACGGTACAGTTGGCAGAAATATTTCCGGTACATCGGATCTTGCACCGTTGGAGAGCCAGGCAGACATGATCAAGGAGCTGTTCCCGGATGCAAAGAAGGTTGGTCTTCTTTATTGTTCTGCTGAGGCAAACTCACAGTATCAGGTAGATACGGTAAAGGCTGCTTTGGAGAAGCTTGGATATACATGTGAGTATTATTCATTCTCAGATTCCAATGACCTTTCGACTGTCACAACATCTGCAGCGAACGCAAGTGATGTAATCTATGTTCCGACGGACAACACAGTTGCAGCAAATACAGAGATCATCAAGAATATCTGTATGCCGGCAAAGACTCCGGTTGTTGCAGGTGAGGAAGGTATCTGTAAGGGCTGCGGTGTCGCTACACTTTCTATCAGCTACTATGATTTAGGTGTTGCAACAGGTAAGATGGCAGCGAAGATCCTGAAGGGTGAGTCTAAGATTGAGGAGATGCCAATCGAGTATGCACCACAGTTTACGAAGAAGTACAACAAGGATATCTGTGATGAGCTTGGTATAACCGTACCGGACGATTATGAGGTAATCGCAAACGAGTAATGGAAAAGCATAGCGAAAACAAGCGTATTTACTTGATTTTTGCTGTATTATTATAGTATAGTAGTCGGGTAGAGTTTTTCTACCCGATTTTTGTTATATAAAGGAGAGAAAGAAATGGATGTAAGTGCTTTATTCAATGCCATGCCGGGCGCGATTGCCCAAGGTCTGATCTGGGGCATTATGGCGATTGGCGTGTATATCACGTTCCGGATTCTGGACATCGCCGATTTGTCTGTCGATGGAACGATGTGTACCGGTGCAGCCGTATGTATTATGTTGATGCAGAAAGGATATCATATAGCGGCCGCGATGGCGATCGCGACACTTGCCGGTATGCTCGTGGGCCTGGTAACGGGTTTGTTCCACACGACGATGGGAATCCCGGCAATCTTAGCAGGTATTCTGACACAGCTTGGTCTGTGGGGTGTGAACCTGAAGATTATGGGAAAGGCAAATCAGCCGATCAATGTCGACAAATACGATCTGGCAGTTTCTCTTCGTTACATCAAGAGAGTTGCATTCTATAAGAATTCCATTTTTGTCGTATTTATATTTATGATTGTTGTCATCGGAATTTTGTACTGGTTCTTCGGTACAGAGCTTGGAAGTTCGCTTCGTGCAACGGGTTGTAACGAGAATATGGCGCGTGCACAGGGTATCAACACGAATTTCAACAAGGTTCTCGGTTTGATGATTTCAAATGGTTTAGTTGCATTTGCAAGTGCCTGCCTCGGACAGTATCAGGGATTTGCAGATATCAATATGGGTAAAGGCGCGATTGTCATTGGTCTGGCATCGGTTATCATCGGAGAAGCCATATTCAGCCGTATCTTCAAGAACTTCGCATTGAAGCTTCTGTCGGTTGGTATCGGCGGTGTGATCTACTTCATTGTATTGCAGATTGTTATCTGGCTCGGTGTTGACACAGACTTGTTGAAACTGTTCCAGGCGCTTATTGTAGCAGTGTTCCTTGCAGTGCCTTACTGGAAGGGAAAGCATTTCAACAAGGGTAAGAAGCTTGCGGCATCCGCAGAGAAGAAGGAGGCGTAAATACTATGTTAGAGCTGAAGAATATTTATAAGACCTTCAATGCGGGAACGGTCAATGAGAAAATGGCGTTAAGAGGACTGAATCTGACGCTGGAGGATGGCGATTTCGTAACTGTCATCGGTGGAAACGGAGCCGGTAAGTCTACGATGTTAAATGCAATCGCGGGTGTATGGCCGGTCGATCAGGGACAGATCCTGATCGGGGATGCCGATGTGACAAAGCTTCCGGAGTATAAGCGTGCCAAATATCTCGGACGTGTGTTCCAGGATCCAATGACCGGAACAGCAGCGACAATGGAGATTCAGGAGAATCTGGCACTGGCACTCCGACGGGGAGACAGCCGTACATTGAAAGCCGGAATCACGAAGAAGGAGCATGCAAAGTATCGTGAGATGCTGGCAACACTGGGACTTGGCCTTGAAGATCGTATGACTTCCAAGGTAGGACTTCTGTCCGGTGGACAGAGACAGGCACTCACATTGCTCATGGCAACCTTGAAGAAGCCGAAGCTTCTGCTTCTTGATGAGCATACGGCAGCCCTTGACCCGAAGACTGCTGCGAAGGTGTTGCAGACGACAGATATGATCGTCAACCGCGATAATCTGACCACTTTGATGATTACACATAATATGAAGGATGCAATCGCACACGGAAACCGTCTGATTATGATGATGGATGGCAATATCATTCTAGATATCCGTGGCGAAGAGAAGAAGAAGCTGACGGTTGCAGATCTGCTTCACAAATTTGAAGAGGCAAGCGGCGAGGAATTCGCAAACGACAAGGCGATTCTTGGTTAGTCGAGCGTGACAGAACGATTGCAAATGAGCGGCGTGGATGTTGCGCGCAGGTCATCATGTGTATGCGTGGTGACAGGTAAGATAGAATTATGAATGAAGAACAGGTATTGATTGCGCGTTTGCAGGACTTGGCGAAGCGTGCATACAGACAAAATATTTATACATACACCGGATTCTTAACTTCCGCGGAGCTTGCGGTGGTCTATGAGAAGCAGGCGGATTTCTCCTTCGTGGGGATGACCTGCTTCGGTGGAACGCCGGAGTGTGAACGGCAGATGGTACAGTTTGGTTCGGAAGAATTGTTTGGTTATGAGGGAGTGTTTCCTATCTCGATTATTCTGGTAGAACCACTGCTGGACAAGTTCGCTGAAGATTTGAGCCATCGCGATTTTCTCGGTGCACTCATGAATCTGGGGATTGAACGGTCTGTGCTCGGTGACATTCTGGTAAAGGATGGAAAGCGGGCATATATTTTCTGTCAGGAGAATATCGCTGCATATATTATGGAGCAACTGACAAAGATAAAACATACGAACGTGAAAACATCTCTCGTGGAGGGCGGGATCGAGGATCTGAAGCCCACACTTGAGGATATACACGTGATTGTCAGTGCACCGAGGTTTGATGCCATCGTTGCAGCTGTCACGAAATGCTCCCGCAACGAGACGCTGGATATGTTCCGGGCGAAGAAAGTTACACGGAACGGCAGAATCGAGGAACGCAACAGTCTGGTCTTAAAAGAGGGCGATAGTTTCTCGGTCCGCGGGTATGGAAAGTTTCGGTATTGCGGTGCCGGAAGTGAGACGCGAAAAGGCAGAGTGAATATTTATTTAAAGAAATATATTTAGGGGTTTCCGAATGGGAAAAGTCGTGATAAAATATGTGACAGTGAGGCTTTTGCCATGAAAAAGGGAGACAATGAGGCGAGAAGGATATGATCAGTAAGTACATTACAGAGAATGGAAAATTCAGACAGATTGATGAGTTTATGCCTGGTACATGGATCAATCTGACGGCGCCGACACAGGATGAGAGTCTTGAGATTGCAAGAAGATATAATGTGGATCTCGCAGATATCCGGGCTGCGCTGGATGATGAGGAATCATCCCGTGTGGATGTCAACGATGATTATGTTTTAATATTATTTGATATTCCGTCGGTGGAGATCCGACACAATCAGGAGGCATATACAACCATCCCGCTGGGGGTTGTATGGACGGATGATGCAATTATTACGGTGTGTTCGGCGGAAACTTCGGTGCTGAAGCATTTTATTGTCAATAATATACGGGATTTTACTACGAAGAAGCAGGTACGTTTTACTTATCAGATTATGTACCGGACGAGTATGTTATATCAGTCGTATCTTCGTATTATTGACCGGCGCAGACTTGAGATGGAGGAACGTATGGGAGGCGCAACGGAAGATGCCGATATCGTCAACCTGCATGAGATGGAATCCAACCTGGTGTATTTTGATACATCATTGCGTGCGAACCGGATGGTTGTGGACCGTCTGACACGGTATAGCGGAATCCGGAAATTCCCGGAGGATCAGGAATTACTGGATGATGTGATTGTCGAGAATCTGCAGGCGATAGAGATGACACAGATCTACCGGGATATCTTAAAGGGTACACGGGAGCTGATGTCAACCGTGATCGATAACCGTCTGAACAACATCATGAAGCTGCTGGCTGCGATTACAATCGTCATGTCCATACCGACGATTATATCGGGATTATATGGTATGAATGTAAATGGCAGGGGTATGCCATTTTCAAAGGAACCATGGGGATTTATGATTATATGTGTGCTGACGCTTGTCATCTGTATTGTTGTGACAATCGTGCTGCGAAAAAAGAAGATGTTGTGATAGCTCCGGCTTGCAGGCAGACACAGAATTATGCAGGATGGCATGGGGAGATAAGGGTTGAGATAGATTGAAAAATTTGAGATTTAAATTCGTTGTTGCAACGAGTCCGTTGTTCGTTGCCACGCATATTCCGCGTGCGAATTATATGATAAAACACAAAGAAAAATACACCGAACAGCAGCGGTATGAATATGCGATGAAAATCGAGAATCATATGCGCAGGCGTGCCCGTACGAAAACCGATGTATATGGCAGGGAGAATCTGCCACAGGATGGCGGTTATATCATGTATGCCAATCATCAGGGAAAGTATGATGCGCTTGGTATCATGCTGGCACATCCAAAGCCGTGTGCGATGTTATGGGAAGAGAAATCCGCAGACCGTCTGGTTGCAAGACAGGTATGTGGTCTGGTGGAGGGAACCACGATATCGTTTGAGGATCCGAAGCAGCAGATCGGAGCGTTGAAGACGATTGCCGAGCGCGTGAAGGCGGGGAAACCGTATTTGATTTTCCCGGAGGGTGGTTACACCGATAATAAAAATGAATTACAGGAATTTAAGTCCGGGTGTTTTGCGTGTTCATTAAAATCAAAGACGCCAATCGTACCGGTTGTGATCTACGATTCGTGGCGGTCGATGGATACGAACACCTTCGAGAGGGTCCGGACACAGGTGCATTTTCTCCCCCAGATTCCTTATGAGGAATATGGGAAGCTGCGGAAGCCGGATGTATGTGAGTTGGTGAAGAAGAGAATACAGGAGAAGCTGGACGAATTAAAGGAAGCAGATCCGAGGAGATGAAAAACGTGAAGACAGGTATTGTATTAGAGGGCGGTGCGTTCCGCGGGCTTTTTACCGCAGGAGCATTGGACTGCCTGATGGATAATCAGATAGTATTTGATTATGTGGTAGGAGTATCTGCCGGCGCTGGAAACGCGGTTAATTATCTGGCAGGGCAAAAAGGCCGTACCAAATGGACAATTACCGCAAGCGGTGAAAATGCATATTATGGCGTCAAACAGATGCGCAAAAGCAAAAAGATGCTTGATTTAGACCGTATGGTGATGGAGTTTTCGCACAAGCAGTACCCATTTGATTTTGAGAAATTCCTTGCGTCACCATCGGAAGTGGAGCTTGTGGTGACAAACTGTGAGACCGGAAAAGCGGAATATATCGCGAAGACAGACGATGAGAAGCGTATGCTGACAGCAGTGAAGGCATCGTGTTCTGTTCCGGTACTGTGTAATCCGGTCGAGTTAGATGGGTTTCACTATATGGATGGAAGTCTGGCAGATTCGATTCCGGTGAAGCGGGCATTTACGGTTGGATGCGACCGGGTAGTCTGTATACTGACCAGAAAACCGGAAGAAGCACCGACAAACTATGGGAAGATTCGTGTACTGATGCGGACATATAAGAAGAAGTATCCGGCGTTCTATGATACATTGATGCGCAGGAGAGAGATGTACGCGAAGCAGTTAGACCGGATTGACCGCTACGAGAAGGAAGGAAAGCTTCTGGTGCTTCGTCCGGAGTTAGACAGTATCAGCAAGTTTGAACAGGATAAAGAAAAGCAGGAAGCATTCTATCAGAACGGTTACGGTCAGATGGAAGCGAATCTTCAGAAGCTGCAGGAATTCATGCAGGGAAAGTAATTGAATATGAATATAAAAAGTGTACGACGGCGTACACTTTTTTATTAGGTAAATTTGGATATATCATATATGAGGCTTGTATCTGGCATGTGAATGGTATGACATGTCTGCACGTTCATTCGTCGTTTCGGCTGAATCTGTACCACAGATACATATACGCGACAAGCGGACTGTATTCCGGGAGCGGGATAATTCCGAGAGACTCATACACTGCCTTGCTGTCATAATCTGTTGAATAGGCGGAGATTCCGGTCAGATAGACCGGGATCTTTTTTTGTGCGGCCTGTTCGGTGAGTTCAAGCAGGGATGGATTCTTCGTGTTGATCGTACCGGAGTGGTATGCATGGATTAACACAGCGCGTGCATTATCCGGCAGACCATACTGCATGCCCGGCATGGACTGGAAGAAGCAGACCGGACAGGTTGTATCGAAGCAGGTGCCTGATGTGCAAATGTTATCTGGTGCAAAGCAGCCTATAACAGAACATTTCCGCAGAACGGGCGCGATTGCCTCTGCATATGCATCATAGGGGCGTTCATACAGACTGTCATCAAACGGACGATGATTGTAGATGCCAAGTGCATTATAGATTTTTGGCGAATCCCCTGTGTTGCAGTAAGCGATGCCGACGGCTGTTGGAAGAATCGGGAAGTTCGGGGTATACATAGCCGTTGCTGTATCCGGAGAAACAGGTGTTTCATTGGAGGTTCCCTGTCCGGAATGCGTATGCATCCAGTCGTATATGTAATCAACTGCAGCAGTGAAGTTCGTCAGTCCATTTGCGCGTGGATCATCTAAGATATAATTGCTGGATACGAGCAAAATCGGAATTTTGGCATAGGCAAAGCACATACCAAGTGCGGCAGCGGTAAAAGGAAGCGTATCGGTTCCGTGTGTGATGATAATGCCGTCTATTTCTCGTGTGAGCTGCTCCCGTACACTGGCAATCAGCAGATTCAAATGCGAACCATTCATATATTCACTTAAGGTTGTATAAGGTTCCACTGTTATAAAATGCGGAAAATCAGGATTATCTTTAGCTTGTGACTCGTTATACATTTCCAAAAGGCGGTATGGCATTTGTGAATCGGTTGATACATAGTTCTGTTGTATCGATGAGCCGATTGTGCCTCCCGTAAAGATTACTGCAATATTCATATAGCTGCTCCGTTTCTTTGTTTCTTATAGTTTTAACATGATATTTGAGATAAATTCATGATTCTCAGTGTAAAAATTAGAGGAACCCTGATATTTTTCCGTGGTCGCCTGAATCGAAGTCAGGCCAATGCCGCTCTTTTTCTCTTTTGTGGATATATATTTTCCGTTTCTCTTATACACTTCGCCTGAAAAACTATTTACCATTGTAACATACAGAAAACCGGGTGTGTCAAGATCTGCGGACAGGCGGATGAAGCGGGAGCCTGCTTTTGCTTTACGGCAGGCGGTAATGGCATTATCCAGAAGATTGCCAAAGATCAGACACAGGTCAATATCCGAAATCGCTATCTCCTTTGGAATAACAACCTGCAGCTTTGTCCGGATGTCATAGCTTCTGGCGATATCCATATAATAATGAATCGTTGCGTTGACCACTGGGTTTTCGCAATATGTCGCAGGTGCCTGTACATTCGATATCTCGGAAGAATAGTTGGAGATATATTCCTGTAATTTCTCATACTGGCCGGTCTGGGAAAGTTCGTTCAATACTGCAATCGTATGCTTGAAATCATGCCGGATACGGCGTGTCTCATCTAGATATGCCTGCATTTTCTCATACTGGTCTGCCTGAAGCTGGTACATCAGGGCGGTGGAATCTGCTTCGATCTTCCGGGAGGTCGTGACGGCGATGATGTACAACAGGGACTGGAACAACATGAAGAACAGGAACAGCACACCTTCGATCACCATTGCGATCTGAAAAACTCTGCCGACCCGGATGTTGTTGTAATCGATCGGGATCATGTAGATGTTGCAGAAGGTGATAACGGCGGGCATCAGCCATGCGATCCGCCAGAAGGAAGGGGCGTTGAAGTTCTCGAAGAGCCATCGGAATTTCTTGCGCATGGCAAGCAGGAAACCCATTGTGACCAGGCTGACTGCGTACTGCAGAATAAGCCCCGGGATGGAGTTGTCGTCGATGTTGGAATCCGGAACAAGCTGTGCGATGACATAGTAGTTCAGGATACAGCCGAAGGAAAGCGCAGCGGTTGTGCATACAAACATATACAGGAGTTTCAGCTTCTCCAACCGTACCATCAGAAAATATGCGATCAGACAGATGCCGAGCAGAGGGAAGAAAAAGATATTTGTATAGTGGCTTCCATCAGAATCAAACCATGCAAGCAAAAAACAGACTGCAATCATGCATGGCAGAAGGACAGGATATAATCTCCGTTGCGGGACAATCAGCCAATCTGCGACAGGCATGAGACATAAGAAGACTCCGGGAAAAATGATGCCGTATTCTGCCGCCCGGTAACATAGATTCATAAAATTCATGCAATCCCTCCTTTGGTCAAAGCTTTTGTGCGCCGATCAAATTGATGTGAAATATATGCCTGTGAGATAGCGGATGCGTTCTTCCTGTGAATTGTAAAAATCGTTCCATCCGACATCGTACAAGTAGCGCCCTGCATTTGCAGTACATAATCCAGATTCACCAACACACCCCGATTGATCGTCAGGAAACGGGAATCTTTTGTGAGAATTGATTCTGCTTCCCGAAAAGGCATACGGCAACGGAGTACCTCGTGTCCATGAATCATGAGGTAGTTAGAGGCGGATGTCATATATTGGATATCGGAATATAAGACCGGAACAGTGTTGCGGTCGATAGAAAGCAAGAATGTCTGTGTGTCCGTATCGGATTCCTGCGTAACAGACAGTTCATCAAAAAGTCGTGAAATCATGTCTTGGGTCACCGGTTTTTCAAGGTAGTCAAAGGCGTGCACACGAAAGGCATCCGCGCGGTGTTCCGGGCTGCTTGTCAGGAAGATGATTGGTGTGTGTGGAGTTATCTGACGAAATGCCGCAGCCATATCAATGCCGGTTCCATCCTGCAGATAGATGTCGAAAATTACAAATGAATAGGAAATCTGTGAGCAGGTGGCAAGAAATTCGGCGCAGGAGGTATAGCAGTCACAGGAGATGGCTGCATCGTGGATACGGCCATATTCTAATATCGTGTCATAAAGTGTCTGTAATTCGGTTTGATTATCATCAACGATTGCCAGATGCATAGTGTTCCTCCCCTACTATCGTTTCTGTTATTGATTCCGGTTTGTTGTTATTAGTGCAAATTTAAGCATATTTTAGCACAGATTTATACAGGATGCTATGGCATGCAATAACATTTCATCCCAAAAAAGTGCATTTCATCCCAGATGGGTTGACGAAACATACAAGGCATGATAAACAAATAGAATGAAAAAAATGTAAAGAGGATATAAAGAGGAAAGGGAGAGAGGTATGAAGAAGAAAATCACGATTGCTCTGGTTATGATATTTGCTGTGCTGGCATACATCACATGCGCTTCACAGGTATTGGATGTAAATGCAGAGGGTATGTCTGTAACCATGGGAGGAAAAACGCTTGAAACCGGATACTATTGGTATGTGGGGAATCAGCTGCAGGATGTTTCGCAGACTGCACCCGATGCTGCGGTTACACCAGATTATATACACTATGATGCTTCGACGGGAATCATGACAGTGTATGGGAATTTTTATGCTGAAGATATGTCAGGGATTCAGATTGATGGTGGCACACTTATTCTGAGTGGTGCAGGAAATCTGACAATTGTTTCGGATGTCGATCGAACTGCGGCGATTACAGGTGCCAATGGTGCAGGAATCAGAACGGAGGGCTTTTCCGGCGAAATCAATATTGGCGCAACGAGGAATGCTAGCGCGATTCACGGATTAACAACGGTAGCTCTTGAGACAACTTCTGACAACGGAATAGTGATTGTGACAAGTCAATTATCCGGTGTATTTATAGATGCGGAAAATGTTTCGTTAAAAGGACCAGACATCACGTTTAATTCCCAGGCGGCCAGCTTATCAGGTATAATCAGGGCAACGGGAGATATCAGCCTTGTGAGTGATGAAGATATTAGTATAGTTAATGACTGTTCCAGTGCAATGTTTACGGGCAGTAATGTAACACTCGAGAGCACAGCCGGGGAAATTAACCTAGAAAATACGACGTCAGGTATTGCAACCGGTAATCTGACGATGCGTGCAGCGGGAAATATTTATATTGAAGCAAAGGATGCTGTTGCAAATGGGAATTTGAATATTACTAATGCGAAGTATGGTAAAATTACATCGTATAATGCTGTGACGGTCGGGGGGAATATGATAATCAAGAGTGAAAATGATATGGATATTCAATCCGGAACGAATTCTGTATGTGGTGGCGATGCGGCTATTTACTGCAGAAAGAATATGTATCTTATAGGAAACGGAGATTATCCGGTTGTAGCAGGCGCATTAACCGTGAATCCGGATGCGGAGGCAAATATAGTATTACGGATAAACAGTGGCTCGACGAAGTATTCGTCGCCGTTTGTGGGGACATATCCTGCTGAGGGGATGGTAAGATTTATGGAGTCTGATAGTTCACAAGTAACTATTTTTGCGGCGTTCACCTATATAGATGGCGTGAAATATGATATGAATCCAACGACTTGTGAGCATCCGTTCGTTTATTATGGTGGTACATGCATGTTATGTGGAGCATCAAATGTACAAATTGCAAAGCTTACGAAAAGTAATGGTACTGAAGTAGACTATACATCCTTGCCAGACGCAGTTACTGCTGCGGAAAACGGTGATACCGTGACACTGCTGCATAATTGTGATGCAAGTTCAATAAATTTGAGGCATGATACCGAGTTATCCAATAAAAAAATAATCATTGATCTGGGTGGACACAAACTGCAGATACAAGAGATTGATACAGAACATGCACTTACGATACAGAACGGAACTTTTTACGGAAGTATTAATCATGGAGCAAATGATGGGGAACTCCGTTTGAAGAATCTGAAAGGGAAAATTAAGGATTTACAGTGGATGCCTAAGGAGGGGGTATGGCTTGAGAATAGCCAGTTAAGCACATCCGGAAATCAGTTTTTTGTTGAAAAATTAAGCCTAGATGAGAAATCTGTGCTGAGCATCAAAAATACAGGAATTACCAATTACGGAACCGCGCGCTTTAGTGATGTAGAAGATGCGCTTGGCGGAATTAAGGAATTTTTGCCTTATGGATATCAGCTCGCACAAAAAAAACCATATTCGAATGCCGCGGATACCTATAATACAGTTGTGGATGAAAATGGAGAGCTTGCGGTGAATATATTACTCAAATACAAGCGGCTGACCGATCCGGAAGCTGTGATTACAGTGGATACATCTTCGGTTGTATATGATGGAACGAGCAAGGTGCCTGCTGTGACTGTAAGCTATGATGGCGTAGTGCTTGCGGCAAATAGAAATTATAGAGTGACGTATAATAGCAACGTGAATGTTGGAACTGCCACGATACATATTGAGGGAATCGGAGTATATCATGACAGTGTGGATAAGACCTTTGTGATAGGTAAGGCAAATCAGGCGGCACCGACCGGACTGGTACCGACCGCTGAAACAATTGATGGAAAGAATGATGGAAAAATCGCAAATCTTTCATTGAAGATGGAATATAGCGTGGATAATCGCACATGGATTGACGCGAATACGGAGGTATTGACAAATCTTCCGGATGGAGATTACTATGTGCGCTTCAAGGAGACAGCAAATTACTATGCATCGCCATCTACCAAGGTGGTTGTTGCAAAGGGCGTGGCTCCATCCACAACAGGCGAGCAGGCAACCACACAGCAGACATTCGTGGAACAGCCGGATGGAGCAACTACACAGGCAGGTGCCCCGAAGACAACAGAGGCAGACAAGAAAACGGATAAAGCGGTTTCCACCGGAGATGCATATCCGATAGCAATTATAATTACACTAATGCTTGGTGCAGGTGTCGGTATCACGGGTATGATCCGAAGAAGAAAAGAAAAATAGTTAATTGTGTAATTCACATGGGAGCAGGATGAAGGTCCTGCTCTTTTTTTGGAAGCAAATCATGTGGTATAGTGAAGTGGGCGCGAAAGAAAATATAAGACCGGAAAAACCATGCGGTGGGCGTGGGAGGAAGAAAGTAAGCAGAAAAACCCAGATTGGAAATAGAGGTGCATAGCAACAGCGGAAATAAATTTACAATTTCCGTATGAAATGGTATAAATAAAGAAGATTTTACAGATTGGAAATGCGTATGGAAGAATATGTGATCAAAAATCAAAAAAAGCTCCGGCTGGGCATCACGACCGGAACGTGTAGTGCAGCGGCGGCACAGGCAGCGGCGATGCAGCTTTTGCTTGATGTAGAAAGCCATACGGTAACCTTGCGCACACCAAAGGGGATGACGGTTTCCGTTCCGGTGTATCTGCTTGAATCAGATAGCCGGAAAGCAAGCTATAAAGTAGTAAAAGATAGCGGCGATGATCCGGATGTGACGAATGGCACGGATGTGTGCGTGACAGTGGCGTATGCGAAGCAGTGTGTGCGTGAGCAGACAGATGGAAGTGCGGAACTGGATGGAAGTGTGGAATCCTGTATTCGGAGCAACAGCCATGGAAGCCAAGACAGGTCCTGTGCATTTACCAGCGAATCATTTCCGTATCTGACGCTGGATGGAGGAATCGGAATCGGGCGTGTCACGAAAGAAGGCTTGGAGCAGACGGTCGGGCAGGCGGCAATTAATCGTGTGCCGCGGCAGATGATATTTGCGGCTGTGGCGGATGTATGTGAGAAAGCAAATGTCTGTGAGCCATTGCACATCACGGTATGGATGCCGGAGGGAGAGACTCTGGCGAAGCGTACATTTAACCCGAAGCTTGGTATCGAGGGTGGACTTTCGATACTTGGAACAAGCGGAATCCTAGAGCCGATGAGCGAGCAGGCGATTGTGGCAACAATCGAGACAGAGATCCGACAGTTACATGCGGTTGGCGAGGAGAAAGTGTTAGTGACACCCGGAAACTACGGACAGGCATACGCATCCGAATATCTGGGGCTGGATCTTGCAAAGAGTGTCAAGTCGAGCAATTTTATCGGCGATACGATCGACCTTGCAATCTCGTATAGTATGAAAGATTTCCTGCTGGTTGGAAATATCGGAAAACTGGTAAAACTGGCGGCAGGTATCTTTAACACACATTCTAAGGTGGCAGATGGACGAGGAGAAATCTTTGCGGTGCATGCGGCGATGGCAGGTGCAGGAGCGGATGTGGTACAGGAAATTTATAACTGTATCAATACCGACCGGATGTTGGATGTGTTGGAACGAGAGGGCTTGAGAAAGCCTGTGATGCAGAGTATTCTCGTGGCAATCGAGAAACATGTCGCAGGCAGAGTCGGCGATACGATGCGGTTTGGAGTGATTGTATTTTCCGAGAAGTACGGATATCTGGGGCAGACGAGTGATACAGCAGCAGTGTTGGGTGTATTTCGCGGAAAGCTGCAGATGAGAGAATGATTACAGGATATTGAACACAGAATGTGAACTGTGAGGGTAAGATGGATGTGTGGATGGATCTGGAATATAGAACACGGGATGAGAAATATATGCAGGTGTGACGAGTGAAATTATATTGAGCAAAAATAGGATAGATTATAATAGATAAAGGAAGAAGATAAATGGTACATTTCGTAGGAGCGGGACCCGGCGCGTGTGATCTGATTACCGTGCGGGGCATGAATCGAATCAAGGAAGCGGATGTGATCATCTATGCAGGTTCGCTTGTAAATCCGGAGCTGCTTTCGTATGCGAAGGCAGATTGCGAAATTTATAATAGCGCGCATATGACGCTTGAAGATGTCGTGTCTGTAATGCGGGAAGCAGAGGCGGCAGGCAAAGGAACAGTTCGTCTGCATACGGGTGATCCGTCAGTGTATGGTGCAATCCGCGAGCAGATGGATCTGTTGGATGAATGTGGAATCGCCTATGATGTGTGTCCGGGGGTGAGTGCGGTGTTCGGTGCCGCGGCATCGCTGGCGTGTGAGTATACGTTACCGGATGTGACGCAGACATTGATTCTGACAAGAGCGGAAGGGAAAACTCCTGTGCCGGAGAAAGAGAATCTGCGAAGTCTGGCTGCACACCGAGCCAGTCTGGTGTTGTATCTGTCGTCCGGGCTTGCCCGAAAGGTGCGGCAGGAACTCCTGCTTGGTGGATACGCGGAGGACACGCCGGTTGCTGTCGTGTATAAGGCTACCTGGCCGGAAGAGAAGATTATCCGTACGACACTGGCTAAGCTTCCGGAAGATATGGAAGCCGCAGAGATTACGAAGACGGCATTGATTATTGTGTCTCCGGCACTTGGAAGTGTCTATGAGAAATCCCGGCTTTATGACGCGGCATTTGCAACAGAGTATCGCGGTGCAACGGAGATTGAATTTCCGGCAGGGATCCGCCGGGTACTGCTTATTACATGCAGTGTGCGCGGGTATGCGACGATGCAGAAGTTGGCGAAGAAGCTGGAAAATATTTCCGGTGCAGAAATTATTACGAAGGTAAAATGTGAGGCGCTTCCGGAGGTCTCAATGAAAGGGACAGTCAAGGCGTGTGTTGATGCGTATTTTGAGCAGGTGGATGCCATTGTGTTCGTGACAGCAAGCGGAATTGCTGTGCGGAGTGTGGCGGAGCATCTGACACATAAATCTAAAGATCCGGCCATCGTGTGCATGGATGAATGCGGGAAGCATGCGATATCGTTAGTGAGCGGACATGCAGGAGGGGCCAATGCGCTCACGCAGATGCTGGCGGATGTGATGTGGGCAACACCGGTCATCACGACGGCAACGGATGTGGAAGGCAGGTTCTCCGTTGATGATTATGCGCGGAAACATAATTTAGTAGTGACCGATTGGGCGAAGGCAAAGGCAATCAGCGCGGAGGTGCTGGCGACTGGAGCAAAGCCTGTATGGGTGGATGAAGCAGCGGGTTCGCAGGAAGAAGAGAAGAATGCATGCGAGAATGAAATAGATGTTCAAAAATTGCAGATAGGTTCGCATCAGGTTGTTATAACCCCACAAGATGTTTCCGTGGATGCGCAAACGTTACAGCTTATTCCACGTTGTATTGTAGCTGGCGTCGGTTGTAAGAAAGGGACATCGGTGGATAAAATTGAGCATGCGGTGCAGGATGCATTTGCGAAAGCAGGTTTGCGGATGGAAGCATTATGTGCGGTGGCAAGCATTGATTTGAAGAAGAATGAAGTTGGTTTGCTTGAATTCTGCGAGACACGGAAAGTGCCGTTTAAGACATACGCAGCAGAAGAATTGCGGGCGGTGCCGGGGATATATTCGGCATCGGAATTTGTGTCTGGTGTGACCGGTGTGGACAATGTCTGTGAGCGAAGTGCAGTGAAGTATGCAAGTGAGCATGCCACGAATCAGGGTGAGCGGTTGCTTCGTATGCAAGTGGGAGATCTATTACTTCGTGAGCAAGCACAGGATGGAGAACTGTTGCTCCGTAAGCAAGCGTATGGGGGCGTGACGGTTGCGCTGGCGTATGTGTGTAGCGAGCGAAAAGCAAGCAGAAAAACACACGAAGTGTGTTTGAAAGCCGAAAAACGAGCGAAAAAACACAAAACCGGAAGCTGAATCAGGAAAGTGGAGGGCAATCTGTGTGTAGCGAGTGAAAAACAAGCAGAAAAACCCACGAAGTGTGTTTGAAAGCCGAGAAACAG
>ERZ1035006.204-NODE-204-length-50487-cov-17.505770_pt1 | contig 50487 bp, 33 predicted proteins | sample MGYA00520694_ERZ1035006 | MGnify/ENA primary metagenome ERZ1035006 (study PRJEB33766, sample SAMN09781746) | gut metagenome | biome: gut microbiome | host: Homo sapiens | place: Madagascar | study: EMG produced TPA metagenomics assembly of the PRJNA485056 data...
TGGTTTTATTTACTGCCAGGGCCGCTTAGGCACTGGAAAAATTAACGAACTATTGAAAAATCAATAAACCATGTTAGGAATATTTTTGAGTGCGATATGCGCGTTGAATATCAATGCCTCCTCGGTGACTGCAAGTGTGGACACGCTTGACAGGTATATTATCAACAATCAGGCAGTTGGCAGGTTTGACGGCAGCCAGCTTGTCGGCAAGACGATAAGTTATTACAAAATCGTTCTCACCAAAGGCAATTCTGAGAGCGAGATTGTAAGACTGCACGTAATCCGTACCGATGGCCGGAAAGCGAAAGTGATTGAGGTCAAGTCATCCGCCGACGGTGAAGAAGGGGGCGTTGGAAACGTTGAGACAGTCGTCACTATCGATGGTAAGACTTACACCAATGCGAATTCCACGATAATCTCGTCTAAGGCTGCGATTTATATCATCGACGGCAAGAAATGCGACAAGGAGGCCCTGACCAAAATCAAGCCAGAATCCATCGCCTCGATGACCGTCTATAAGCCCGGCTGCAAGGAAGCCGTGGAACTTTCCGGCAGGAAAGATGTCGCGGTCATCAAGGTCGTGACGAAGTGATCATAAGGCATAGGCTGTTAGTGAGTTTGTATATTCATAAAGAAATGAAAAAGGTTTGTATTGCGGTGCTTCTTTTGTTCGGCTCCGTTTGCTTGAAGGCTCAGTCGTTGACTGATTGCGAGAATGTTGTCAAAGAGACGGTTAATGCCGTAAACAGTTATTCTTCGGAGGCTCTTCAGCCATACTTGGCCTCGGATTTTGAGTGCTCCGGTCAGAAAGGCGATGTCGCCAGTCTTGTGCTGAATGCCATCTTCGGGAAGTTGGAACAGTCGAATGACAGCATCGCTGAATATAAAAAGGTGTCCGAGCGTCATGGCGGCAATACGCTGACGCTGGTATATTCGTTCACATATTCAAAACTTGGTGAAAGGACCACGACCTTTGTATTCAACGACGAGAATAAGATCAAAAGTCTTGAGTTGCTGAAGGCGACGGTCAAGCAGGCTGACAAGGGGTTCAAGTTTGAGAAACCTCAGTCAAAGGTGATCACGGTTCCGATAACATTGACAAAGAACAATATGATTGTCACTCAGGCTGCAATCAATGGAGAGAAACATAATTTCATCATTGACAGCGGCTGCCCTATACTTTATCTGAACAGCAAGTATTTCAGAGGAAATGGTGACGAAGAGGGAGCGCGCATGAGTTCATCTGAGGACGTCAATGGAAAAATTAGCGGCGGTCAGGATGTCATTACTGCTGATTCCTTTGATTTCAATGGAATACGGGCAAACGGGATAAAGGTGATGGCATCTGACTTGTCTCATCTGGAGAAAGGAACTGATGTTTATGGACTGATCGGATATGACGTTTACAAGGACTATGACCTGCTGTTCGACTACAAGAAAAAGACGCTGACTCTGATTGATCCGGATTATACGGAGACTTTCCTGAAGGAGCGCAAGTATGAATATGATGAAGTTCCTTTTGAGATGAGCAAGACTATGCGTCATATTCCTCTCATCAAGGCTCAGATAGATACGGTCAGCCTCACATTAGGAATTGACTGCGGAGCAGGAAATAATCTTCTTGACTCCAAACGATGGGATGAGTTCGAGAATATGCTGAGTAGAGTGAAGACTACAAACCTGAGAGGCATCAGCAATGACGAGGGGTCAGAGGTCCACGTCGGGAAATTAAAGAGTCTCAAGATTGGTGGCAAAACCTTCCGGCACACTCAAACCGTGTTCAATAACATCAGCCACTTCAACAGGAACAAGGACGAAAGAATCGACGGCCTCATCGGTTACGAAGTCCTGTCAAGACAGAAGACGATTCTGTCCTACAAGAACAAGAAGCTGATTTTCATAAAGTAACACAGGAGAGACATTGCTGAAACTGACAGGCTGGGGATGAGTAAGGTATGCCAGTTTAATCATTGTACTCTTGAGGCGGCTTTTCTGTACCAACTATTGTCCCACCCTCCGTTGGTACCCCGGAAGGCCATCCCCTGTACCAAACGCCAGATATAGCTTGGTTGGTACCCCGGAAGGCCATCCCCTGTACCAAACGCCAGATATAACTTGGTTGGTACCCCGGAAGGCTATCCCCTGTACCAAATGCCAGATATAGCTTGGTTGGTACCCCGGAAGGCCATTCCCTGTACCAAACGCCAGATATAACTTGGTTGGTACCCCGGAAGGCTATCCCCTGTACCAAATGCCAGATATAGCTTGGTTGGTACACCAGAAGAGTGTTTCCTGTACCAAACGCCAGATATAACTTGGTTGGTACACCAGAAAGGTGTCTCCTGTACCAAACGCCAGATAAAACTTGGTTGGTACCCCGGAAGAGTGTTTCCTGTACCGATGGTGTGCCTTAGTCCATTCGGTACACAGAAAGGCCTTCAGCCGTACGTTTTTCTGTCCTGTTATATCAGTTGGCATCCCACTTTTCTGGGTGTGAGAAACTAAGCGCACATAGAATGGCATCGTCTTGATAATTATTGAGTTACACTTCTGGGTGCGATCATATTCGCACACCTGAGAGACGCTGACCTTGTTGCAGGGCGTTCTATTGGTACCTCGGCATTCCAGGTGCGCGAAACCATTCGCACCTAGAATACCATGGGCTTGATAGTTAGCGGGTTACCCTTCCAGGTGCGATTATATTCGCGCACCTGAGTGTTATGGGCATATTCTGGAATGGTATGCTGGGCATTCGGGTTGTTATTCCTTCCGCGTTTTTGGAAGACCGCGACGAAATTATCGAATGGATGAAGGCACAGGAATCTTGATTTTTTTGCTATTTTTGCACCGCGGATTTGTAAGCGTCTGGAATAGCGTCTGAAGAATCCGGGCTTGGCAGAGCCCGTACTCCAAAGATGATATTCAATTAAAAATCAAAATTTTATGCAGACGAGACAAATCTCTGGACGGTTGACGTTCACTATCCTCTCAATCAGTCTTTTGACGGTTATGGCCGGGGCGGCGATGGCACCGGCACTTTGGGCGGTGAAGGCGCATTTCACAGGCAAACCGGATCTCCTTATCCAATTCATTGTCAGCCTTCCGGCACTTTTCATCATTGTCACCAATCTTTGTTTCCCGCTCTTGTGCAGAGTCGCGAAAACCAAGAGCATCGCCGTGGCTGGCCTTGTCCTGTACGTCGTCTCCGGCACCGGAGCGTTCTTCCTGGAAGACATCTCGGCGATACTCATCCTGCGAGCCTTGCTGGGTGTGTCGGTAGGCATGATAATGCCGTTGTCAACGGGGCTGTTGTCCTATTATTTCCCTCCCGAAGACCAATCCCGCTTGATGGGACTGTGCGCCGCGATGAACCAGATCGGCGGAGTGATCGCCACGCTGATCGCCGGAGTGCTGGCCAAAGTCGGATGGAACTATGCCTTCCTTGTATATTCAATGGGACTTTTTGTGCTGGTTCTTGTGCTTCTGTTCCTGCCCAATGAAAGGCTGGACGCTCCTAAAGGTTCCGGAGGCTTCATCCACAATCTCAAGAGGTTCTATCCTTCCGTCCTCGGGATGCTGTTACTGATGATCTGCTTTTTCATATTCCCGACAAATTTTTCGGCTGTCTGTGTCAAGACGACAAATTTGGATCCGATAGCGGTGACCATAATTATGGTCGCGCTTGATGTGGTGGCGGCGCTGGTGGGTGTTGCGTTTGGCGGAATGATGAGGCGGTTCAGACTGTCCGTCAAGTACTTCGCACCGACATTCTTCCTGCTGGGATACCTCTGCTTCGCGACTTCCCCAAGCCTCCCTTCTTTGCTTGTCGGCTGCCTCTTCATCGGAATCGCCAACGGCGTCGGAGTCCCTTATCTGAACACGATCGCTTCGATCAAGGCCGGTCAAGACGCCGCCACGACGGTGATGCCTCTCCTCTCCGCTGCACTCTATGCCGGGCAGTTCCTTTCCCCTCTGGTGGCCACCCCGCTCGCCGCCAAATTCTTCCCAGGCAATGTTTTAGGAATATATTGGATCGCCTGCGCCTTCAGCGTCCTCTTCCTTCTCGAAGTTTTCGCCACCCGGCATTCCCAGGCACTGCCGCCAGAAGAATAGTCCTGAGGATTGAATATTCAAGCAAAACAGGTTCTTAGAACGGTATCTGAATATTCAGGATTATGACTTCTATTCAGGATTATGACTTCGCCGGAGGAACCGCCGGTCGCTGATTGTGACGTGTTCGGCAACTCGTTGTTAATGAATATATTCGTAAATGCTGTCCTCTCGAAATGACCGGCGGCTTTTTGGAAAAATATGATAATCAGCGGATTGGCGTTTTTTGATGATTTGAGTTATCTTTGTATCCTTATCAAAAGAAAGGATGACCGCAAAGGAACGACTTGAGCAGGAATATGCCTCATTGGCCGGGAGTGTAGGCTTCGACATCGACAGCATTGACAGGAGCCGTGTCGAGAGCATTGTCAATGATATCGACAGGGTGGCGGTGCTGACCAAGAGCGCGCTTACCATCTACGACAACATTCGTATGGAGCATATCTATGAGTCGCCGGCGCATAAGGACTGCTTCAAAAACGAGGACGGAAGTTGCGGCGGCATAACCGCCCATCCCGATGACTATGAGGAGGTTCTGAAGGATGCCATCGCCGCCACGAAGTTCGTGTTTAAGCACAATCGAAATGCCTTGAACCTAAGAATGATCCGGACATACAGGGCGTACGCCTACGGCCGCTTCAGGAATATCACGGAGCGGTTCGTCCCGCTGGAGACAGACGCGGAAGGGAACATATGGCTTCTTCTGAGCGCCGTGGACATTTCCGTGGACCAGACTTCTCCCGCGAATGTGAGGTCAATCATAATCGACAAAGGTTCCGGCGATGTCTTCTCGCTTTCCGACAAGTTATATTCATACGACAAGATCCTGTCGGACAGGGAAATGGAGATCCTGAGGCTCATCGCGCAAGGAAAACTGAGCAAGGAAATCGCTGACCTCCTGCACATAAGCGTGGCCACGGTCAACATCCATCGCCAGCATATTCTCCAGCATCTCAACGCCGACAATTCGATGGAGGCCCTGAACCACGCCCGCTCCTTGGGGCTGATCTGACATATTCATTTTATTGCTACTGAATATTTTGATGCAGGGAACATCGTGCCAATACTGAAAAATCAGTATTGCCGCAGACAGCGCGTAACCTTACTTTTGCATCAAAATTTAAACGTAAGATGAAAAAAGTTTTGTTTGTGCTTTTTGCGGCAGCGCTTATGGCGGTTCCCGCAAAATTGTCCGCCCAGCCTTCCGTTGAGGCCGGCTATGTTAATTCCGTTCAGAAAATGAAAGCTTCCGGCAGCACTGTGTCCGGTACCACCAACGGTGTCTATGTGGGTGCGAACTGGAATCTCGAATTGAGCAAAGTCTTCAGCCTGACTCCGGGCGTTTACTATGAGTTCCTTACCACCTGCGACTACAAGTTCTCTTTCGCATCTGGCTCGGTTCAGGAACATTACGCCAATGTTCCGGTTCTCCTTAACGCGGGAGTGAACCTTGGGGACAACGTCCGTCTGTTCGCCTTTGGCGGCCCGACACTAAGCCTTGGCATAGCCGCCTCCACTTCTGTCGATTCCGGAACAGGCAAGGGTGGCAACCGAAAGAAACACAATCTCTATTCGGATGATGACTACAAGCGTTTCGATGTACTTGCCGGCGGCGGTCTTGGAATAGAGGTGAACCATCATTTTCGCTTCACGGTCGGTTACAACGCCGGTCTGCTGAACCGCACCTCGTTGGATGGCGCCACCCTCAAGCGCAACCAGCTGAAAATCGGAGCCGCCTTCGTCTTCTGATGACAGACCGGCTTGACAGCATCGTCCCCACAGGTTTTCACAATCGCCTGTGGGGACGATAGTTATCTCATAGATCCCGAATCTGATAGAGTTTAATTACCTTGGCCTTGTGCGGTGATCCATCCATCTTGAAAGCGCGGCACCTGATAGAATGAGTAATGACGTGTTCTGTAATGTGTTGTAAATGAATATGTTCGGGAATGCCGCCCTCTCATAATGACCGGCGGCGTTTTCTATGTTTCTGAAAAAGAACAAGTTGGTCCCCACGCTTGGCCGAGCCGTCCATCAGGTGTCCTGCGCGGAGATATTCATAATCTGGGCTTTACCCGCACTGCCATCAGATGGAACGAGAAAGATATGCACGAAAATATAATGCGCTGCTACGACTCCTGAAGAGGCCTCACGGCTGCTGGAGATGGTTTACACTCGCCGAATACCAGAAGGCCATTATTCTGATTGGTTGGTGAATGCGTTGGAGAATTGCGATAACGGCCGGGACCGGCTTCCCGCTCCATTGGTCGGAACCAAGGCGTTGATCGGACACAAGACCGGGACTGGCGACAGGAATATGCGCGGGGAGATTATCGGAGTCAATGATGTCGGCTTCGTGATCCTGCCGGACGGAAGGCACTACAGCATTGCCATATTCCTGAAAGATATTATGGGCGACCTAAAAGAGGCGGAATCCTGCATCGCCAGGATTTCCAAGGTGGTTTTTGAATCATTAACTTTGCGGTGTTATAGAAAGTCAGGACAATGAATATCACTACATTCTCAAAACAGGAACGGAGCAATGAAGTCATCTCTTCTTTGACAGGTCTTTGGAACAGATCGGTCAGGGTGACACATAACTTCCTGTCGGAAAAGGATCTTGAGAGTCTGGAACCGTATGTGAGGCAGGCTCTGGCGGAAGTTCCCGCGCTTGCCGTAGCGGAGACTGAGGACGGAGTAGCCGGCTTCATCGGCCTCAGCGAGAACAAGATTGAGATGTTGTTCATCGATCCGGCCTTCATCGGAAAGGGCATCGGCCGCAAATTAGTTGACTGGGCGATAAACGAGAAAGGCATCCGTCTCATAGACGTGAACGAGCAGAACACATATGCTGTCTCTGTTTACACCCATTGGGGCTTCAAGACCTACGACCGCAGCGAGATTGATGACCAAGGCAATCCATTTCCGATCCTCCGGATGAGGCTTGCTTGATTCGTTTGAAGATTTTCCCTCTCAAAGGACATTTCAAACAAATCAAAACTTCTATGGCAGAGTCAAAGTGAGTGTGTCAGTTCGCCATCAGGACTTCCTTGTAGTTCTCCGGCAGGGAGACCGGGGACAATGTCTTCGTTTTCCAGTCGAGATCCTGGACTTGTGTGGCGTTGCCGGAAGCGATATTCAGCAGGATGTGGTCCGGGCGGTCGGGATGGACACCTGCCGAGAGGATCCTTACGGATTTGTAGGTGTAGATTGGCTGATCCATCTCTCCGGTCTCGGCGTTGACGACACGGAACAAGCTTGGCCCCCCTTCAAAAGTGATGATGTAACCTGCGTCTTGACCGACACGGAACGGAATGACCGCATCCGCATCGAGCTCTTCAATCTTTCTCAAGCCACCCTTGCCCAAAATGACGGTAGCCCATTTTCCGTTGCCTTCGTTGGCGGAAAACAGATAGTGGCAGACACCATCTTTTTCTGAATATGTTCCCGGATAGTCACCGAAATATTCCGCCTTCAGCCCCTCCGGAAGCTTGTATGTAGGCTGGACAGGAACCGGTGTGACGGAGGATTTTGTCATATAATCCGCACATATCTCCACCGGCAAGTTGTTGAAAGTGCAGACATTGTCCCGGCAGCAAAGCGCGGAGATCATATTCGCAGGTGTCTTGGACAGAGCAATCGCACCACCGCTCAAATGTTCGGTCTTGCCTGTGAAGAAGTTGAGGAACACTGCGCACCGGTCTCCGTCTTCCTCGGTGAGACCGCATAGGCCGAAAGATCGAGGAACGTTGACAACCGAATGAATATTCCCGGAAAGGTCGGCGGTGAAGTTTTTCCTCCCAAGGCCATTCTCGTCCAGAATGTAACCATCTACACTCTTATCTTTTATTCCGTAGAGCCTCAGGTCTTTAGGAGCCTGGCCGTCAGTTATATTCAAAGATCCTATGTCCTGAGTTTTTCCCTCCCGCATCAGGGACACGTCCACTCTTGCCGCAGGGTATCTGTAAGGCAACAGTACTTCAATACGCGTTGGCTCAACACTCACGATTTCGGCATAGACGCCGCTGGCTTTTCCGACCGGAATCAGCTTGTCGCCCGTCTCCCAAGAAAAGCTGAGCATCACATTGTCCGTCTGCCTGTACCCCTCTCCCAGAAGGTGGATGGCATCCCCCGGAGCGAGAGTCTTCCCTTCTTCCTGCAGGCTCGCATCGCTGATTATCAGTTCCTTTTCAGACTCGAACGCCTTCTTGTTGCACCCGATCATCGCAGCCACCATAACGATGCAGAAGACCGCCTTGATGAATATGTTGGATTTCATTCGCATAGTTCAAATTAGTAATGAGTGCAAATTTATAATATTGTTCCCGAAAAGATGTATATTAGCGAACAAAAAGAACTGCTATGCGGAAACTTATGATATGCGCGCTGTGCGTGCTTTTGTCTTTGTCGGCGAGGGCCGGGTTTGTCGATGGGATCCGGATCAGCGGGTATGACAGGCCGTTCATAGTCACCATTGACAATGAGAATGTCTCTATGCCGGCGACTTCCTGCTTTGTCGCCGGTCTGTCTTCGGGCTATTACACGGTAGAGGTTTACGAGTCTCGTTCGATGTCGGACGATGATATCTGGAAAGGTCGTCTGCTTTACAGCAAACGGGTATATTACAATGGAATAGGGATTATGGACATCCGCATTGACGGTGGCTCTTCGGCCGAAGGCGGGCACAACGGACATTGGTCATCCGTGTTCGGAAAGAATGTGATGTCCGCAGATGTGTTCGCCGACTTCTACCAACGGATGAAGGACGAGGCGTTCGGGGATGGAAAGAACAAGATAATCCGGACCGCTCTCGCCAACACAGCCTTTACCACGGACCAATGCGAGCGTCTCATCGACCTTTATTCCTTCGATGATGACAAGGTCGAGTTCCTGAAGCTGGTCTATCCCAATGTCGTTGACAAGGAAGCCTTTTTCCGTGCCATTGACAAGCTGACCTTCCTCAGCAGCCGTGACAAGGTCCGGGACTTCATCCAGACCTACAGGAATCATTGATGATTAAATGGACATTGGGTAAAATAAATTCATTACCTTTGTTGTCGCGAATCCTGGGACTGAGAAATATCTGCGGATCCGAGATTCGTTTTACTGAATCTGAAGCAGGGTAATACTCTGCGAACGAGAGGTTTAATATGTCGCTTTGAGTGTTCAAGGCGGCTTTGGAAGATGAACGAATATATTCATAGGATATGAAAAAAAGTTTTGTGATTATGGCTTCAGCGCTTGCGATGGCGGCCTGCGGGCCAAAACAACAGGTGGCTACGGTTCCGGCCATTGACCTTGCGAACCTTGACACCACGGTCTCCCCGGCGGTTGACTTCTACCAGTACTCGACCGGCGGATGGCAGAAGAACAACCCTCTCAAGCCTGAATATGCCCGTTTCGGCTCATTCGACCAGTTGAGGGAGAACAACGTCAAGAGACTCAACGACTTGTTCGCCGAGATGGGAACGTTGAAAACGGAAAAAGGCACGGTCGAGCAGAAGATTTCCGACCTCTACAAGCAGGGACTCGACTCCACAAGGCTGAACGCCGAGGGCGCGGCCCCTTTGAAGAAATATGTCGATGAGATCTACGCGGCGGCTGACAAGGACGCTCTCGTGAAGATCATCGCGGGGCTTCATAATGTCTCCGAAAGCTCGTTCTTCGGGGCTTACGTGATGTCAGACCTCGCCGACAGCGACAACCAGATACTCTATCTCGGACAGGGCGGACTCGGAATCGGCGACCGTGACTATTATGTTGAGGCTGAGAACGCCGCCATCAAGGAAGGTTACCGTAACTTCCTGGCTAAAGTGTTCTCACTGACCGGAGTGGCCGAGCCGGAGAAAGCTGCCGCCAATGCTCTCGCGGTCGAGGATGTCCTCGCCACCAACTCCTGGACCAGCGTTCAGGAAAGGAATATCCAGGCTCAGTACAACCCTTGCAGCACCGAGGAACTCATCAAGAATTACCCTGGCTTCGACTGGAAACTCTACTTCGAGACCAGAGGAATCGCCGACCAGCAGAAACTGATCGTCAGCGAACCTTCGTTCTTCAAGGCTTTCTGCGAATATTTCGGCGGAGCTGACCTCGCTGTCCTCAAGGACTATGTGGCCGGCCAGCTCATCCAGGGCGCGACCGGATCTCTCAGCGATGACTTCTACACCGCGTCATTCGATTTCTTCAGCACCCAGATGTCCGGCATCAAGGAGCAGAAACCTCGCTGGAAGAGGGCCATGCAGGCTCCTAACGGCATCCTCGGCGAGGCTGTCGGCAAGATGTATGTCGCGAAGTACTTCCCTGAGTCCTCCAAGACCAAGATGCTGGATCTCGTTGATAACCTCAAGAAGGCCTTCAGCCAGCACATCGACGAGCTCGACTGGATGAGCGACTCCACAAAGACCAAGGCCCACGAGAAACTGGACAACTTCACAGTTAAGGTCGGCTATCCTGACAAATGGAAGGATTACTCGACCCTTGACATCGACCCGGAGAAGAGCTACTACGAGAACCTCCGCGCCGCCGGTGCCTGGTACACAGCCGACAATATGTCCAAACTCGGCAAGCCGACCGACAAGACCGAATGGGGAATGTCTCCTCAGACAGTCAACGCCTACTACAACCCGACGACCAACGAGATCTGCTTCCCTGCGGCGATCCTCCAGCCGCCGTTCTTCAACGCTGACGCTGACGACGCCGTCAACTACGGCGGAATCGGAGTCGTGATCGGCCACGAGATGTCCCACGGATTCGACGACCAGGGCCGCCTGTTCGACAAGGACGGGAATATGGCCGACTGGTGGACGGCGGAGGACGCCGAGAAGTTCAACGCCAAGGCCAAGGTGCTTGTGGCCCAGTTCGACGAGGTTGAGGTCGTGCCTGGCGTACACGCCAACGGCCAGCTCTCCCTCGGTGAGAACATCGGGGATCACGGCGGACTCAGCATCGCCTACACAGCCATGAGGAACGCCATCGCCGGAAAGAACATCGGCCTGATCGACGGCTTCACCCCGGATCAGAGGTTCTACCTTTCCTACGGTGCGATCTGGGCGCAGAACGCTACCGACGAGGAGAAGGTGCGCCTTACGAAACTCGATGTCCATTCTCTTGCCGTGAACAGAGTCAACGTGTCTCTGAGGAACTTCCAGACGTTCTTCGACGCTTTCGGCATCAAGGAGGGCGATCCGATGTGGCGGCCTGAAAGCGAAAGGGTTCACATCTGGTAAAAGTTTCGATCGGGATAGGTCTGGAATATTCATTAGCGATTATCCGGAAGTTGTGAAGCGGCTTCAGTGGCCTGTCCCGGCACAAGCATATTCATAAAGGAATAATTTTTTGGACGCGTCAAGGTTCATAGCCGGACGCCTCCGTTTCGGAGGAAGGATAGCGATGGTCTCCATCGCTGTCTCTTTCCTCATTATGATTGTTTCCGTCTCCGTCTCGTCCGGCTTCAGGAACGAGATCCGGGACGGTATTTCCGATCTTACGGGCGATGTGCAGCTGATGCCGGTGGATATGAACTACATCAGCGAGGCATCCCCGATTTCGATCAAACAAAGTTTTATACCTGACATAGAGGCGATTCCGGAAGTAAAGGATATCACTCCGGCTGTCTATCGCGCTGGAATCGTCAAGAAAGGCGAAAGCATCCACGGCGTTCTGTTCAAAGGAACTCCGCGTGAGAAATCTGAATCCGACACAGTGAGACTCGGTGTCTCGATTCCGATCAGGTTGTCTGATATGCTTGGCTTGAAGGTTGGCGACAAACTTCTGACTTACTTTGTCGGAGAAAAGGTCAAGGTACGAAACTTTAACATTATCGATGTCTATGAAGGAGTTATGGACGGCACCGATAATATTGTCGTTCTTGCTGACATCGCTGATCTCCAGAGACTTGACGGATGGTCTTCCGATGAGGCTTCCGTGTTGGAGCTGACGTTGGAGCCTGATGCCAAGACCGATGCCGGAATGCGTGCCGTCACTGACAAGGTGGGACATATCGCATTGGAGAAGACCGGGGAGGATGATGACACACTGATCGCTACTTCCGTGATCAGCCGCTATCCCCAGATTTTCGACTGGCTGAACCTTATAGATTTCAACGTGCTGTTCATTCTTGTCCTGATGACCATAGTCGCCGGATTCAACATGATTTCAGGCCTGTTGATAATGCTGTTCAGGAACATATCCACAATCGGAACACTCAAGTCTTTGGGAATGACCGATAAAGCCATTGCGAAGGTATTCCTGAGGGTCGCTTCCGTGATTGTCTTCCGCGGAATGTTGGTCGGCAACGGTGTGGCTTTGCTTCTGTGCGGGATCCAGAAATGGACTCACCTCATCAAACTGAATCCGGAGAACTATTTCGTGCCGTTCGTACCGGTACACCTCAATTTACCTGCGGTGCTTACCGCTGACGCCCTTTCCTGGCTCGTCATCATGATCCTCCTCCTGATCCCTTGCCTGTTCATCTCCAAAGTTGACCCGGCCCAGACTGTCAGGGCTCAGTAGGATCCGCTCCACATCATCAATATCCTCTGTTTCCTCAATAATAACCAGAGCCGTGTCTGTCGGCTGGACCTTGTAACGAGGTTCCGCACCATTGAATATGTCGTATCGGTTGAGTACGGCTTTCACGTAGGCGACGGTCTCCCTGCCTTTGAACTTTCCGTGCCGTACATCCTCCACGAACAGTATTGAGTCCAGGCTCATCTGGGGCAGGACAGTGCACAGGCTTTCCCATGTGCCGGTGTCTATTCCTTGTGAACGGGCAAGCTTGATGCAGTCGTAAATGCGTCCCTCCCCGGCGTTGTAGGCGGCCAGAGTGAATTTCACAAGTTCATCATTATCGGTTGCGGTGTCCTTGAACTTGCCTTGAAGTCTGGCTATGTAGGCCGCTCCGGCCTCTATGTTCTCCTTGGGGTCGAGAAGATTCTCGATTTCGTAACGATTGGCTGTGCGTGGCATCATCTGCATAAGCCCGACAGCTCCCCGGTGTGATCTCGCCTGGATCCTGAACCGTGACTCGCTCCAGATCAGAGCAGCGAACATCTTCCAGTTCCAACCGATTTTCTTTGCGTTCTCCTTGATCAGGTCATCGTAGGGACTGATGATGGCATGGTCTTTCCTCACTCCTTTACGGTAAGGGTTGTAGCCGTGAAAAAAGCGGGTCAGCATGCAGGCATATTCATTAGTTCCTTTGAAATTGTTCAGCCAGCGGATGATCTCTTCCTGCCTCCTCTTGTCTGACTTTATGACCCATGAGATAGGGACATCACCGAGAGGAAATGACATAAACTCATCTGATTCGGGAACTTCCACAGTAGGTACCGCCAGAATCCCAAGGCTGTCAAGCCGGAGTGAGTCCAAATAAACACCATCCTCCTCTGCCATAAAGATTTCTGTTGAGTCCTTCAGACTTGCCGCCAGTCGTTCCATCATTTCATAGCAGTAACCTGTCTGGTACCCGTCAGACAACTTGTCTTTCAACTTTATCGCGCATCGTATCGGGCCTTCACCGAAAATGTCTTTTGATTCGTTTGATTTTCTGTTGATCTCGCTGATAGGGATGATGAGAAGTACCAACAATGTCGGTATCAAGTACTTGAGGAATTTCTTAGTCACCCTTTTCAGCCCCATGATCAGAAATTGTTACCGCCGAAGCCACCGCTTCCGCCACTTCCGCCGCCACCGAAGCCGCTGAATCCACCTCCAAATCCGCCTCCGCTGGAACTTCCGCCACCGCCGGACAGGCCTGAGCCGGCGCTCACCGTCTTGTTGGAGGATGGCTGAAGGTAGAACGGCCAGTAAACCCCGATCTTGAACGCTGTCTGCGTCCGGATGTAGTGATGGGCGCTGAAATAGTCCGCCTTGTCCATCGGCCAACCGTTGCCGATGTTCTCAAGTTTCACGAATATGCAGGCTCTTTTCCACTGCACGTTGATAAAGGCGTCTATGACGGGACCGTTGTTGTACTTTTCTTCCTTCTGGTTGTAGAACGCTCCGACGGCCGGATTCCAGGCCGGAGAATAGAACTTCGTGTTATACCAGCCTTCGGCCCCGAGCTGCATCTGCATGATGTTTTTCTTGATGTTCAGCTGGAGATACAGTCTTGAGTTGACGGCCAGTGTCGGCAAAGGGAGCACTTCATCGTCGGAGGAGATCTGGAACAGAAGCCGGTTGTCAAGATGAACCGGGCCCAACGCGAAATTCTTGTCAAGGGAGGCGCTCAGCACGCTCATCGGAGAGTTGTTCTGACGCACCACCCCGGTCGAATCGTAATAGACATTGCCGGAAAGCAAGGCATAGCCGACCCGCGCTCCGATTCTCCATCTTGGAATATTCAGGCTTCCCTGGATCTTTGTCGTGGAGATCTTGCCGAAGTCATTGTCCCATTTGTAATGGTTTGAATAATAGTGCTGGTAGTAATATTCAGGTTCTTCCAATGATGTCTCGAAGTGCACATTCAGGGAAACCGGACTCTTCCTCGCCCTTCTGAACGGGTACAGGTCAAGTCTTGCGTTCGCCTTTACCGACAGGTCGTTCATCTGCGAGCCAAGAAAAACATAGTCTCCTGTCGCGTCCCAATGGATGTAGTCTCTCAACTGACCTTCCACACCCGCATAGACGAACGCTGAGTTCCACACTGTGTTAGTGTTCGCTTTCAGGAAGGTTGGGTCAAATGTGTAGAAACTCAGGATCCTGTTGCCTATTCCTCCGTTCAATTTGGAGACTATGGCGTCGTCAGACCATGGCTGTAGCCTGAGGAACACCCTGTTTTCCAGTTTCATGACTCTGACAGAGTCGAATGACGTGGTCGGATTGTAGTTGAACACATCGTTGTAGAACGCTTTCCCGGCCGCGTCGGTGATCTGGTCCGCATAAGTTTTTCGGAACACGGAATATTCGCTGCTGTGTCCTATGAACGCGGTTGTGATGTTGTTGTCCCCGAGGGTGTCGGCGGCTTCTCTCGCGGCTCTTCTCCGTGCGAGGAACACGTCAAGCGAATCTATCCTTGCGGTGTCCCCTGAGGCCAGCAGGCTATCCTTGAACGCCTTGTCGATCTTGCGGTCCTTGATGTTCCTGATGAATGTGAACGGAATCCTGTACTGCTGGTCAAGGAAGAAAGTGTTTCTGATGAGATCGGTCGAGGCGTTGTTCAGGTTTATAGGATATTCCCTGGCATCGAGAGTCGTGTCCCTTACCATAGAATTGTCGCTGGTTCCGCCGTTCTCTTTCCTTATCACCTTGTTGTGGATGTAGCCGGTGTGCATCATGTAGCGCTTGCCCAGGTAGTTGACCGAGGTCACGAACGTCTTGTTGGTGGTCTTCTCGCCCTGCATGATGCCGTTGCCGCCGAATCGGTCATATTCAAGGGTGAAATTCAGTTCCGGGAATATGTTCTGTGTCGTCAGGATGTGCAGGTTGTCGGACTCTTTCTGGGCGTTCGCGAAGATGGTCCCGAAATATGCCAGTTCTGTGTAAGGTGTCTTAGTGTTGTACATCGGGAGTGTCTTCGTGGAATAAGTCCATGACTCGTAAGGATTGTAGAACGACACCCCGTTCTCGCTTGTCCGGTTGAACCAGTTGTAGTACTGCAATGCCGAACCGGCGACACCCAGCCATGTGGCATTCACGTCTTTGCGGTAGAACGGGTAGTCGTGCAGCCAATGATTGTAACTGGTGTCCGGCTGCTTGACATCCATCTTGTGGAACTCCCGCTCATGTGTCCATTGGATGATCCGTTTGTACTGAAGGGAGTCCGGAAATGCGAAAGTCTCAAGAATCCTCGGGGTGGCCTCCTTGACGCTGTCCCTGTGCGCCTTGAGGCTGTCCTTCACGTTGAGCACACTGTCCGCTATGTGCTTCTTGATCTTTTCCTTCACCTCGAAATCGTACTTTTTCCTTTCCGTCTTGGAGAGAGCGGCGTACCAAGCGTCGAACTCGGCCTTTTTCCGGATCGCGGAGTCAAGGTAATAGAGTGAATCGATCCTCGGCCAGTCGAGGGTGTCTCCGGCGGTCTTCAAGGAATCCACAACAATCTTGTGGGTCAGGGAGTCCAGAAGAGCCACATAATATTTGTAGCGGAACGGATCGGTTTCTTTCAGTGAGTCAGGCGGGAATATGGTGTCCCTCGCCGTCAGCTGGGGTGTCGTGTCGATCGGTGCGAGGACGAACTGGGTCGTGTCCTCCTTGCCGGCCGCGTTGCCGATGAACTGATTCCTATAGTGGATCGTGTCCGGTTGCAGCGGTCTTTCAGCCATGATAAAACCATAGCCTGGATCACCGGCAAGCGGACGGTTTCCCATGCCGATGGCCTGAAGCGCGATCACGCACACCACAACCACCGGAAACCATATTCTTTTCAAAGTCTCTTTCACTTTCATATTCCCTTAATGGGTACAATCTCACAAAGATACTGTTTTTCCGTTTTTTACACAAATCGCACCATAGGGGCTGAATGTCATAAAATATTCCTATCTTTATTGTTGTTTTGAAAAGGGAATCTTGCTTATGAAGAAGACAAAATGGATATACGACACGGACCCGTATCTGAAGCCGTTTCAGGCGGCGATAGAGGCTCGGCACAAGAGGATTCTGGAGGCCGCGGAGAAGATCACGGGCTCGGGACCCGAGGATCTTGCCACCTGCGTCAACAACCATCTTTACTACGGGCTGCACAAATGTGCTGACGGCTCGTGGGTAATCCGGGAGTGGGCACCGAACGCCAGCAGGATCTACCTGATCGGGGAGTTCAACAACTGGAGGCGCACGTCAGCGTACGAGCTCAAGCCGGCCGGGAACGGCAACTGGGAACTTAAGCTGGATTCGATGTTCCTCAGCCACGGTGAGTTGTATAAATTGTTCATCGAGTGGCCCGGTGGCGGGGGCGAGAGGATTCCGGCATACTGCACGAGGCTTGTTCAGGATGACGAGACGAAAGTGTTCTGCGCCCAGGTCTGGGATCCCACACAGGCATATTCGTGGAAGAACGACAGGGTGCTGCGCAGGCCGCATCCCCTCATCTACGAGTGCCACGTCGGGATGAGTTCGGAGGAACGCAAGGTCTCCACTTTCAGCGAGTTCCGTGAGAATGTGCTGCCGAGGGTGAAGAGATTGGGCTACGACACGATCCAGATAATGGCGCTCCAGGAGCATCCGTACTACGGCTCGTTCGGCTACCAGGTGTCGAACTTTTTCGCTCTGAGTTCCCGTTTCGGCACTCCGGAGGAGTTCAAGGAACTGGTTGACGCCGCTCACGGGATGGGTATCGCGGTCGTGATGGACATCGTCCACTCGCATAGTTGCAGCAATGAGAATGAGGGACTTAGCCTGTTCGACGGCCGTGAGGACCTGTATTTCTACAAAGGCCCGCAGGGGCATCATCCGGCCTGGGGCTCCCGCTGCTTCGACTACGGCAAGGACGAGGTCGTGCGCTTCCTTCTGAGCAACTGCAAGTACTGGCTTGAGGAATATCACCTTGACGGTTTCCGTTTCGACGGTGTGACGAGTATGATCTACTGGGATCACGGGCTGGGAAAGGACTTCAACGGCTACGAACCGTACTTCGACGCCGGAGTGGACGAGAACGCCGTGACCTACCTTGGACTGGCTAATCTGCTGATCCGTCAGATCAAGCCGGAAGCCGTCACGATCGCCGAGGATGTGAGCGGAATGGCCGGTCTGGCGGCTCCGTTCGAGGCTGGTGGAGTGGGTTTCGGGTTCAGGATGGCGATGGGTGTGGCCGACCACTGGATCAAATGGATAAAGGAAAAGAAGGATGAGGAATGGAGTCCGGGAGAGATCTGGTACGAGTTGACCAACAAGCGGGCGGACGAGAAGACCATCAGCTACGCGGAGTGCCACGACCAAGCGCTTGTCGGAGACAAAACCTTGATATTCAGACTGCTCGACAAAGAGATGTATTTCTCTATGAATATGGACTCGAAGAATCCGGTCGTGGACCGTGGCATCGCCCTGCACAAGCTGATCCGTCTGGTCACCATCGGCACGGCCGGGGACGGTTACCTCAATTTTATGGGCAACGAGTTCGGGCATCCGGAGTGGATAGATTTTCCTCGCGAAGGGAACAACTGGAGCTACGAGCACGCCCGTCGTATGTGGTCATTGGCAGACAACGGACTGCTCAGATACCACTGCCTCCAGAACTTTGACAAGGCGATGGTCCATCTTGTAAAACGATACGGCGCGCTTGCGGCTAGGCCTGAGCTTCTAAGAGCTGACGAGGAAAAGAAAATCTTGATATTCAGGCGGAAAAACCTTATCTTTGCACTGAATTTCAATCCAGTGGAGTCGTTCGCCGACTATGCTTTTCCGGCCCCGTCCGGAGACTATGTCAAGGTACTCGACTCCGATGCCAAGGAGTTCGATGGGTTCGCAAGGCTCGAAAAAGACGGGGAACATCTGACGGTCAATGGCTGTCTGAGCCTCTACCTTCCGAGTCGCTGTGCCCTTGTGCTGATTGAGAAGACAGAAGAAAAATAATTTTAACCGATATGGCTTTTTTGAAGTTCAACAAGTCAGAGTTGGTCAACCTTTCATATTCATTGAAGAGGGAGATCATCTGCGCCAACAAGACCGGAGCGTATTGCAACACATCGATTGTGACTTGCAACACCAGGCGTTACCATGGTCTGTTGGCCGTACCTATTGACGCTTTCGGAGGGAAGAAGCATCTGCTCCTGTCCTCGTTGGATGAGAGTCTCATCCTGAACGGGAAGCGGTTCAATCTGGGCATCCATTGCTACGGAAGCGTCTATGAGCCGCGCGGCCACAAGTACATCATTGATTTCGAGGCTGATCCTGTGCCTAAAATCACCTATAGAGTCGGTGAGATCGTGTTCACCAAGAGCATCCTGCTTGTTCCTGACTCGGACCAGGTGATGATCCGTTTCGAGCTGGTCAACGCTCCGGCAAAGGTCAAGCTGCTTCTGACGCCGTTCCTGGCGTTCCGTGACATCCACGCCCTGACCGACGAGAACCCTAACGCCCGCACGGAGGGTTGGGAGATTCCTAACGGAGTGGCCTTCAACCTCTACGAAGGCTTCCCTGATCTGAATATGCAGTTCAACACAAAGGATGTCTCCTTCGCGACCGCTCCTTGCTGGTACAAAGGCATCACTTATTCCGATGAATATCGCCGCGGGTTCGCATGCAAGGAGGATCTTTACGTTCCGGGACGTTTCGAGACCGAGATGAAGCCTGGGGACGCGATCGTGTTCTCCGCGTCTGTGGCTCTGGCCAATCCTTCGGGACTGAAGAGAAAGTTTGACTTTTACGTGGCGAAGGCCGCGAAGATCACCTCCGCCCACGATCAGCTTGTGCACTGCGCGGACCTGCTGAAGCAGGACCGTGGAGGACATAAGATGATAACTGCCGGATTCTCCTGGCTTTACACCGGTCTGCTGAGGGAGACTCTGGAGGCCCTTCCTGGGCTGACCCTCTACGCCAACGGCGACAAGGCCGAGTTCGAGGAGATTCTCGACAACCTCATCGCTGACAATCAGGAGCGTCTTTTCCACAGGACGACCCAGGTGGAGGCTCCGCTGAGGCTGGCCGACACCCTTGGACGTTACATCGGGTTCGGCGCTGATCCAAAGGCTGTCTGGAAGAAATACGGCCCGACCGTCAAAGGCATTATTGAAAGTTATCTGCCGGGACGCAGGGTCGAGGTCGCCATGCAGCCGAACGGCCTTCTCTGGGCGCAGCTCGACCATTGGGCCCTCTCGTGGATGAACACCTACGTTGACGGCAATCCTGTGACCGAAAGGGCCGGCTATCAGGTCGAGACGAACGCCATGTGGTTCCAGTCCGTCCTGTTCGCCGTGACTATGGAGCGGAAATATTCACCGTCAGACAGTGCCTTCCTGAAGGAATGGTCGCACATCCTGGACCTGATCCGCGAGAATTTCCAGAACACCTTCTGGAACGCCCGTGCCGGCTATCTCGCCGACTATGTGGACAACGCCGGACAGCATCTTGAGGTTCGCCCGAATATGCTCTATGCCCTTGTGGGTGAGGATATTCCTGTGGAGCCAGAGATCGCGCGGAGGGTGCTGCAGGTCATTGACAACGAACTTGTGACCAGAAGGGGAATCCGCACGCTTTCCCCTCGTCATTCCGAATATAAGGGAGTCTATGAGGGGTCGCAGACAGACAGGGATCTGGCCTACTACAACGGTTGCTGCCTTACATCCCTCCTTGGACCGTACTGCGAGGTCTGCTTCAAGATGAAGGGAGCCGCCTTCCTGAACAAGGCACAGTGGCTTGTCAACGGCTTTTACGAGGATCTGAACAAGCACGGGGTCGGAGCGTTCTCCGAACTATACGATGGAGACCCGCCTCACGAGCCTCACGGAGCGATCTCGTCGGCCTTGAGCACGGCTGCCCTGCTGGAGGTTGAGTACCTTAAGAACAAATACAAGGAGGAGTAGGAATATGAGAGTTTTGATGTTTGGATGGGAGTTCCCTCCCCACATCGCCGGCGGACTCGGAACAGCCTGCTACGGAATTGTCAAAGGCTTGGCCTACAACGGTGTGCAGACATTGTTTGTGATGCCGTCCGCCTCCGGTGACGAGGACCAAAGCGCGGCGAAGATCATCAACGCCAGCGATGTCCCGGTCGAGTCGTTCGGCTCTACGGTGGACGAGTTTCTGGACAAGGTGAAGTTCGTGCGCATCGGCTCGAATATGATCCCGTACGTGGATCCGGAGGAGTTCCACGAGATGGTCGAGTCCGAGCGCAGGCTCCAGAGCGAGAACCTGACCAAGTGCATCGGCACAAAGTTCCGTTTTTCAGGACGTTACGGCTCCAATCTTATGGAGGAGGTCGCCCACTATGCGATGGTCGGCGGCACGATCGCTATGGAGCACAAGGATGAGTTCGACATCATCCACGCCCACGACTGGCTGACCTATCTGGCCGGAATCGCGGCCAAGGAACTGACTGGCAAGCCATTGGTTGTCCACGTGCACGCCACGTCGTTCGACCGTGGAACCGAAGATCAGATCGACAGCCGTGTCTATGACATCGAGAAGAGGGGAATGATGGCCGCCGACAAGGTGATCGCCGTCAGTGACCTCACCAGAAATATTGTCATAAACAAGTACGGAATTGACCCTGAGAAGGTTGTGACCGTTCACAACGCCGTGGACTTCAGCGGCCGCGAGAACGTGAAGGTCGAGAGGGGAGTGCGCGACAAGGTCGTCACCTTCCTCGGACGAATCACTTTCCAGAAGGGACCTGAATATTTCATCGAGGCCGCCGCGAAAGTCCTCAAGAGGACAAAGGGCGTGCGCTTCGTGATGGCTGGAAGCGGGGATATGATGAACCGCTGCATCCGCCACGTCGCCAAGTTGGGAATATCCGACCGTTTCCATTTCACCGGATTCCTGCGCGGGGCGGAGGTCCAGAAGATGTTCGCGATGTCGGATGTGTACATAATGCCTTCGGTGTCGGAACCTTTCGGAATATCCCCGCTTGAGGCTATGCGCTCGAATGTGCCGGCGATCATCTCCAACCAGTCCGGAGCCGCCGAGGTACTGAAATATGCCTTCAAGGTGGATTTCTGGGACGTGGACGCTATGGCTGACGACATCTATGCGTTGCTGAAATATCCTGCCCTTGCCGATTTCGCGGCCAGGGAGGGCTACGAGGAGGTCAACCGCCTTAAATGGAACATCGCGACAGCGAAACTTAAGAAAATTTACGAATCAGTTGTTAATAATAAATAAGGGAATATTATGAAAAAGAACATCTGTCTGTATTTTCAGGTTCATCAGCCTACGAGGCTGAGGCAGTACCGATTCTTCGACATCGGCAAGGATTCCCACTACTATGACGATTTCGCTGGCAGAACCATCCTCCGCAGGATAGCCCAGCGATGCTATATTCCTATGAACAACCTTCTGCTGGACCTCATCAAACAGCACGGAGGCGACTTCAAGGTGGCATTCTCGATCACCGGATCCGCTCTGGAGCAGTTCGAGAGATACGCCCCGGAGGTGCTGGACAGTTTCCGTGAACTGGCCCGGACAGGCTGCGTGGAGTTCCTCGGGGAGACATATTACCACTCCCTCGCCTCGCTCGCCAATTTCGGTGAGTTCAAGCATCAGGTTGAGAAGCATTCCGCAGCGATCGAGAAGTATTTCGGTGTGAAGCCGACGGCCTTTAGGAACACCGAGCTGATATATTCAGACTCAATCGGACGTGACGTGTACAGCCTTGGCTTCAAGGTGATGCTCGCTGAGGGCGCCCGTCATATTCTTGGATGGAAGAGTCCGGACTACATCTACACCGACAGCCAGCAGAAGCACCTGAAACTGCTGCTGCGCAACTATTCGCTGAGCGACGACATCGCGTTCCGCTTCTCCGACAGAGGGTGGAAGGATTGGCCGCTTACCGGCGAGAAATACCTTTCCTGGCTCAAGGCCGCCGACGGGGACATTGTGAACCTGTTTATGGACTACGAGACCTTCGGAGAGCATCAGAAGGAGGCTTCGGGAATATTCGATTTCATGAGGTATTTTCCTGAGATCGTGCTGAATGACGGCTCGTTCGAGTTCGTCACTCCGACACAGGCCGCGAGGAAGCTCAGGCCGATCGCCGACATTGACGTGCAGGATCCTATCTCCTGGGCGGACGAGGAAAGGGATGTGTCCGCCTGGCTGGGTAACGAGCTCCAGCAGGACGCTTACAACAAGCTCTACGGGCTGGCCGAGAAGCTTGCCATCCTGAACGATCCGGTCCTTTGGGAGGATTTCGGACATCTGCAGGAGAGTGACCATTTCTATTATATGAGCACCAAGTTTTTCTCCGACGGGGAGGTTCACAGTTACTTCAATCCGTACAACACCCCATACGAGGCGTTCATCAACTATATGAACGTGCTGAGTGACTTCATCATCAGGATTGACGACGCTATGACCACTTCCGGGAAGAAGGTGGAAGACGGCTCTTCGACAAGCTCGGCGACCGACGTGAAGAAGGACGCTGGTAAAAAGAAGAAGTCAAGGAAAGTCGCTTCGACAGGCTCAGCGACCTCGAAGAAGGCCGCCGAAGCGAAGAAGTCAACGAAAACAAAGACAACCAAACAAGTAAAAAAGAAATAAATGACAAACGAACTGACAAATCCAGACTATTTATTTGAGGTCAGTTGGGAAGTGTGCAACAAGGTGGGAGGCATCTACACGGTGATCGCCACCAAGTCGCTTTACCTGAAGCAGCAGCTTCATAAGCATCACATCCTGATCGGCCCTGATGTCTGGATGGACACTGAAAGCAATCCCGATTTCATCGAGGATACGCATCTTTACAGTCTATGGAAAGCTCACGCCGCCTCGGAGGGAATCCGCGTGCGGATCGGCAAATGGAACGTGCCCGGGAATCCAATCGCGATTCTGGTGGATTTCAAGCAATTCCTTACCAGTCAGAATGATATTCTGTCAAAGTACTGGGAGCGTTTCCAGGTCGATTCCATCACCGGAAACTGGGACTACAAGGAAAACTTCCTGTTCGGCTACGCCGCCGGTAAGGTCATTGAGAGTTTCAGGAACTTCAACCTGAGTGCCTCCGACAAGATTGTGGCGCAGTTCCACGAGTGGCAGACCGGAGCCGGACTCCTTTATTTGAAGTACAAGCAGCTTCCGATCGCGACCGTGTTCACGACCCACGCCACTGTTGTGGGACGCTGCATCGCCGGCAACAACCTGCCCCTGTACGATTCCATGAACCTTTACGACGGAGACCAGAAAGCCCGCCAGTTCAACGTGATCGCCCGTCACTCTCTTGAGAAGAAATCGGCGCAGAACGCCGACATATTCACAACTGTCAGTGAGATCACCGCGAAGGAGTGCGAGCAGTTCCTTCAGCGCAAGGTGGACGTAGTGACCCCGAACGGCTTCGAGAACAGCTTCACTCCGGCGACGGATGAGGAATATGACGAAAAGCGCCGCGCGGCCCGTGCCAGACTGATAGAGGTCGCCACGGCGATGTCCGGCGAGGAAGTGTCCAAGGACGCTATCCTCATCGGCATCGGCGGGCGTTATGAATATCGCAACAAGGGCATCGACGTGTTCATCGACGCCCTCAAGAAACTTCAGGACACCGACCCGCAAGGCCGTGACATCCAGGCGTTCATAATGATCCCTTCCGGCCACAACGGAGCCGACAAGGATCTGGTTGCCAAACTTTCCGGTACCGGATCTTCGGAGTACACGACTCAGGTCTCCCACTACCTGATGGACAATGAATATGATGTCATCTCCCGCCGTTTCAATGAGTTGGGCTTCACCAACGCCAAGGGCAGCCGTGTGAAGGTCTATTTCATTCCGTCCTATCTGAACGGAACGGACGGGGTGTTCAATATGAAGTACTACGATTTGCTCGTGGGACTTGACCTGACCTTGTTCCCGTCCTACTACGAACCTTGGGGATATACCCCTCTGGAGAGCCTTGCGTTCAGCATTCCTTCCCTGACCACCAGCCTGGCCGGATTCGGTCTCTGGGTAAGGTCGCACTACGGTAAGGAGCATCCAGGCATCACGGTCCTGGACAGAAATGATTCCAACTATTTCGAGGTTGTGGACGGAGTTGTGGAGAGAATCAAGGAGATCGCCGCTTTGGATGGAGAGGGCCGCAAGGCTTATATGGCTTCGGCCAAGGATGTCTCCACGATAGCCCTGTGGGAAAACCAGATTCAGTATTACAAGGAAGCATATTCAAAGGCCATAGAGAAGGTTATTGAGGCCAAAGGTGCTTTCCCGGATGAACTTAATGAAGACAAATCAATGGCATACAAGAAGATAGTTATAAATGACCCTACTTGGAAGAGCGTGATGGTGACCCGTCATCTTCCAGACGCTCTTTCAGGACTTGAGACACTTTCCAAGAATCTTTGGTGGTGCTGGAACGAGTCCGCCAAATCCCTGTTCAAGTCTATTGATCCGGTGATCTGGCACAACACCTGCCACAACCCGATGGCTCTGCTTGACGCTGTGAGCCTCAAGAGGTTCAAGGCTTTGGCGAAGGATGAGGCCTTCCTCGGCGAACTCAAGTCCGTGATGGACGAGTTCAACGCCTATATGGCACTCAAGGCCGAGCGCACCAACCCTTCGATCGCATATTTCTGTATGGAATATGGTCTTGACACATCGCTGAAGATATACTCCGGAGGTCTTGGACTTCTGGCCGGTGACTACCTCAAGGAGACCAGCGATATGAACGTCAACCTTGTGGCTGTCGGACTTCTGTACCGTTACGGCTACTTCACCCAGATCATCACCGGTCAGGGCGAGCAGGTCGCCCGTTACGACGCGCAGGACTTCACAAAGATCCCTGCAGAGCCGGTCATGGACGCGGAGGGTAACTGGATGACCACAAACGTGGCCTTCCCGGGTCGCACGATCACAGCCCGTCTCTGGAAGGTGGCCGTGGGTCGTACCGACCTCTATCTGCTTGACACTGACTATGAGGCAAACTCTCCTGAGGATCGTCAGGTGACCTATCACCTCTATGGCGGCGACTGGGAGAACCGTCTTAAGCAGGAACTTCTGCTCGGAGTCGGCGGCATCAGGGCCCTCAGAAATCTCGGCATCAATCCGCAGATCTACCATTGCAATGAGGGACACGCCGCGTTCACCGGGCTTGAGAGGCTCCGTGAATATATTCAGAATGACAACCTCGACTTCGGCGAGGCTGTCGAGGTCGTAAGGGCCTCATCGCTCTTCACCACGCACACTCCTGTGCCGGCCGGACACGACGCTTTCGATGAGGGACTGCTCAGAAAGTACATCGGCCATTATCCTCGGCGACTGAAGGTTGACTGGGAGACGATGATGGCTCTCGGCAAGGTGAACGGCAACGATGTGAACGAGAAGTTCTCGATGAGCTTCCTTGCGGCGAACCTTTCGCAGAATGTGAACGGTGTGTCAATGCTGCACGGGGATGTCAGCAAGGAGATATTCAGCAGCATCTATCCTGGCTATCAGCCTGAGGAACTGTTCATCAGCTACGTGACCAACGGTGTCCACTACCCGACTTGGGCCGCGGCCGAGTGGAAGAAGATCCACGCCAGTGTGTTCGGTCCTGAGTTCGCCACGCACCACTACGACAAGTCTTGCTTCGAGGGCATCTACAAAGTGCCTGATTCTGAGATCTGGGAGACAAGAAAGACCCTCAAGAAGAGGCTGATAGACATCGTGAAGGAGCGTGTTTCCGACCCGACACAGTGCAACCACTACTCTCCAAGCCAGATTGTGGCGATCAAGGAAAACCTTCGTGACGATGTTCTTACAATCGGATTCGCCCGCCGTTTCGCGACCTACAAGAGAGGAACCCTTCTGTTCTCTGACCTTGACAGGCTTGACGCCATTGTCAACGATCCGGTGCATCCGGTCCAGTTCCTGTTCGCCGGCAAGGCTCACCCTGCCGACAAGGCCGGCCAGGATCTCATCAAGAGGATCATCGAGATTTCAAAGCTGGACCGCTTCATCGGCAAGATCGTCTTCATCCCAGGCTACGACATTTCCATCGCCAAAAGACTTGTGCAGGGTGTCGATGTGTGGATGAACAACCCTACAAGACCTCTGGAGGCTTCCGGAACATCCGGAGAAAAGGCCTCTATGAACGGTGTGATGCACTTCTCCGTGCTTGACGGCTGGTGGGTCGAGGGTTACAAGCCGGGCGCCGGCTGGGCTCTCCCTCTGGAGCGTACGTACGATGACCAGAACTATCAGAACGAACTTGACGCCGCCACGATCTACACGACCATCGAGAACGAGATCGCTCCGGCCTACTACGATGTGGACAAGTCCCTCGGACTGTCTCCGACTTGGGTCGGCTACATCAAGAATACTGTCGCCCAGGTGGCCAACAACTTCACCACCAACAGAATGCTGACTGACTACTGCAACCAGTACTACAATCCGCAGTCTGAACGTTCCGACAAGATGATCGCCGATGACTATAAGATGGCCCGTGAGATCTCGGCCTGGAAGAAGAGGCTCCGTCGTGAGTGGCAGAACATAGAGGTGATCTCCCAGACCCAGCCTGATTCTTCCTACAGTCTCTCCGAGTCCAACTCACTGACCTCAGAGGTTGTCCTGAATCTTGGGGACCTTTCTCCAGAGGACATCGGAGTGGAGATGCTGTTCGCGACGACTGACGTGAAACATCAGCTGCATATTCAGGAAAAGTGTGACTTTGACGTGGTTGAGTTCAATGATGGTGTCGCCAAGTACCGCGCGTCTATCCTTCCGGACAGGACGGGTATGTACCAGGTGGCTGTCAGAATGTACGCCAAGAACCCGTTATTGCCTCACAGACAGGATTTTGAATTAGTGAAATGGTTATAGCGACCGGATTCTTTGACGGTGTCCACATCGGGCACCGTTTTGTGATTGAGCGGCTTGTGAGCGAGGCCAGGGAGAGGGGCGACCAAAGTATGGTCGTCACTTTCTGGCCTCATCCCCGCAACGTGCTTCAGGACGATGCCCGGAACCTGCGGCTTCTGACCTCGCTGGAGGAGAAGAAGGCGTTGCTCAAAGGGCTTGGCGTGGACCACGTCGAGGTGCTGCCTTTCACCAAGGAATTCAGCAGACTGACCACTCAGGAATATCTCCGTGATGTCCTCATAGCCCGTTTCGGCGCGAAAGCGATTCTGATTGGCTACGACAATCGTATGGGTTGCGATCCCCAGACTCCCGAATCAATCGAGAAAATCGCTGAAGGTGAGTGGCTTGATGTTATCCGTCTTGGAAGCGTGGCTTCTCCATCGGGTGGCATTACCGTCAGCTCCACGAAGATCCGTGAGGCTGTGGCCGCCGGGGAGATGGAGAAGGCGGCTGCTATGCTTGGGTATGAATATTCATTGCTGGGTGTTGTCGTAGCGGGTAACCGGCTCGGCCGCACGATCGGTTTCCCGACAGCGAACATCCAACTTTACGAGCCTCTGAAGCTTTTGCCTGGCAACGGTGTCTATTCCGTTGAGGCCGAGACCCTTGGCCGTAAGTTCAAGGGAATGTGCAACATTGGTGTCCGTCCGACCGTCCGTGCCGGCGGCCAGCGCACCATCGAGACCAATATCTTCGATTTCAACGAGGACATCTACGGCCTCGACCTCAAAGTTACCTTCCACCGCAAGATTCGTGACGAGCGCCGTTTCGATTCAATCGATGCCCTCCGCGCCCAGCTCGCCGCCGACAAGGCCAGCATCCTCGCGGAGTGACAATACATTAATATTAATCACGGTTTTCGGTCGCTGAGCTTGTGGTTCGATGAAGCTCACCAACCATCGAAGCGCCCATTGTCTGATAGCGAAGTCAATGATAGGCGATGCCACGCTCCACCAGAATTTTGCACGTTACCAAAATTCTTAGGTGGAGCGTGGCACTTGCCTATAGGCCACTTGATGGGCATTTTCAAGGGAAAGTCATATTTAGAAGCTGTTTTGAATTGTTTGTTTGAAGGTTTGAGAGTGAAAAACTTCAGTTTCGACCGCTTCTTCCAAGGAAGATAGCGGTGCTATCTGACTGAAGAAGCGGGAAGAAAATAAAGATTTTTCACCTCGAAGAACATTTCAAACAATTCAAAACAGCTTCTTAGCTTTTGTAAAAGCTAATTCAATGGTGTTTTTCGCTTTTCTACAAGTTGAAAACGCTACAAAATTTGCTTTTGCAAAAGCGAATACTTGTCACGTGAAGTCTTATAACACGCCAAAACTGATGATTTTCGTTAGTTTTGGCGCATTATAGCTTGCCTTTTTGGATTCTTTGTAGATTCATTCTGTGAAACTGCCTTGTTGTCTACTAATGTTGGTTGCTCAACACTTTATGGTACGACGACTGGATTGAAAACGAGTGCTATTGCTCTTGTCGAAGGCAAAAATGCATACGAGGGGAGCATTATGTGGAGAAAGTGCTGCCGTCGAGATCGGAGAGGCGCCTCTCCAGGCGACGTTTTTGGGCGATTTCGTTGACCTCCCAATGCCCACCTTTGTCTGGACCGATGCGGCGGAGGAGGCCGGAGGCTTTCAGGTTTGCGAGATGCTTTTCAACGGCTTTCGGGGATATTCCTAACCTCTTGGCCAGAGATGCAGAGGTGAGGGAGCCGTCCTTCGACAGCATATTCAGAATCATCTCCCTGCTTTTCGGCTTTTTCCCAGCGCGGGCAGAATAGGACGGGCTTTCCTCTTCGAGCAGGCCGGTGGATTGCAGGTAGTTGTCGATGTCGCGGCGGAGGACCTTTGCCGTGGTGCTGAACATAAAATCTCTGAATATGTTCAAGTCATCGCTTTCCCGGGCCGCGATGAGCGATTTGATGTAATCCTCCTTGTCTTCCTTTAATATGATCGAAGGGATAAGGCCGAACTCGAATTGGAGTTGATTCATCAGCAGGCGGGCCATCCTGCCGTTTCCGTCTGCCCAAGGATGGATGGTGACCAAGTTGAAATGAGCATCGAAACTTATTGAATATAACTGGTTGATATCTTTGCTTTTGACACCTCGTCTCGCTTCGTTGGTCCGTTCGCAAAACTCGGCCAGTCTTGCGGGAACCTTACTGTAATTCATATAGGATTTGCCTCCGGATCCCGCGGTGACATTCAGCAGCCGCAACTGGCCTTTCGCCGAGGAAAACTCTCCTAACGCGGTTTTGTAATCTTTCCCGGTGTTCTTCATTACCAAGGAGGAGAGTTCCATAAGCATGTCCGTCGTTATCGGTGTATGAGCCCTTGCATATTCAATAGACCTCTCATAGGCTGCCTTGAGGTCAAGGTTCATATTCTGTTCTTCAATACTTTTCCCTTTGATGCTGACCCCTTGGTCGAACATGATCTGGTTCTCGACCTCCGTGATTGTCGAACCCTCCATCGCCGTGGAATGCGTGATGAGGGAGTACAGGTAGAACTTGTCGTAATCTATCTGTTGGTCGATGCCCAGTCGCCGATATTCATTGATGATGTTTTCAAGATCCGCCTCCATTTTCTCCCTACTTTTCTGCAAATATAGAAATTTTCTCCCTATTACCATGTTTTCCTCCCCACCTTTTGGATAGAGATATTTTTACAAATCGCTTTCAGAGAAATGTGCCACAGAACAGTGTAGAATGACGTTATGCCTGAAAAAGTCGTGCGATCGGGGGCGAGATATTCATGACAAAGTGGCCTGTGGGCGGTTCTGTGGCCGATCGCCCTGAAGGTGTTTTGCAAAATGTAAGGGAAAACTCAGGGTTGGCCGGGAGGTGGCGTGTTTGAGGCACGTGAGGAATATTGTTTTTTACGAATCGCTTTCAGAGTAATGTGCCACAGAACAGTGTAGAATGACGATAATCCTGAAAAAGTCGTGCGATCGGGGGCGAGATATTCATGACAAAGTGGCCTGTGGACGGTTCTGCTGCCGATTGGGCTGAAGGTGTTTTGTAAAATGTGAGGGAAAACTTGGATTGGCCGGGAGGTGGCGTGTTTGAGGCACGTGAGGAGTTCTGTTATTTTACAAATCGCTTTCAGAGTAATGTGCCACAGAACAGTGTAGAATGACGACAAGCCTGAAAAAGTCGTGCGATCGGGGGCGAGATATTCATGACAAAGTGGCCTGTGGACGGTTCTGTGCACGATCGCCCTGAAGGTGTTTTGTAAAATGTGAGGGATAACTTAGGGTTGGCCGGGGGTGGCGTGTTAGAGGCACGTGAGGAATTCTGTTATTTTACGAATCGCTTTCAGAGTAATGTGCCACAGAACAGTGTAGAATGACGATAAGCCTGAAAAAGTCGTGCGATCGGGGGTGAGATATTCATGGCATAGTGGCCTGTGGGCGGTTCTGTGGCCGATCGCCCTGAAGGTGTTTTGCAAAATGTGAGGGAAAACTCAGGGTTGGCAACGGCTATATTGGGAGCAGGCCACGGTGTAGAGTCTCTGCTGACACTCTGAATGAAAAACGACTGACCGGAAACGGTCAGCCGTTGTAATATTCATAGAAAAGGAATTCGCTATTTGCCCTGCGCCTCGTAGTCGGCCTTGACCTGTTCCAGAAGCTTGTCGGCTTTGGCGTAGCCGTCGGCTGGGGCTTTCCAGATGATGGCGAAGAGGATCACGCCGACGATGCCCAGGGCTATGGCTACCTCGAAGACGGAGTTCCAGCCGAATTTGTCGGCAAGGGCTCCGAAGACGAGACCGGAGATCGCGGTGCTGGCGTAGCCGAGGATGCCGGCCATTCCGTTGGCGGAGGAGGCGACACGCTTCGTGGCCTGGTTGGACAGGCATATTCCTATAAGGGCCTGAGGCATGTAGATGAAGAAGCTGGCCATGATGATCAGGGCCACTGAAAGACCGCCCATCTCCTTAGGGGTGAGCCAGAATAGGATGAAGCAGGCTGTGGCGCTGGCCAGACCGATGAGGCAGGTTCTGTGGGCCTTGCTGCCGAAGAACTTGTCTGTGGCCCAGCCGGCCAGCAGGGTGCCCACGATGCCGAGCACTTCAGTGATGCCCACCACCGTCGAGGCGGTCTGGATGCTCAGGCCTCTGTCCTGGGTGAGGAATGTCGCGCCCCAGTCCAGGATGGTGAAACGGATGATGTAGATGAAGAAGTTGGAGGTCGCGAGAATCCAGACGATCGGGTTCTTGAACACCATCTCCTTGACGAATCTCTTGTAAGCGAAATCGGTGAACTCCTTAGGCTCTGTGACGACTTCCTTGACTGGAGCGTTGTCGTCAATCTCCTCAGGATCAGGCAGCCCTACTGACGCAGGGGTGTCCTTGAGGCCGAAGAGAACCAGAACGGCACCGGCTATTGCGAGGAGTGCCGGGACGAAGAAGCACCATTGCCACGCTGAATATGAGAAGTGGTTCAGAATGAAGGTTCCGCAAAGGAATGCCACGAGGCTGGCTCCGATGGAGTGCGAGCTGTTCCAGATGGCCTGCTTGGTGGCAAGCTCCGAAGGCTTGATCCAATGGGCCATAAGGCTACCGCAGGGAGGAAATCCCATTCCCTGGGTGTAACCGTTTATGAGCCAAAGGCTTCCGATGAAAGCGACCATCCCCATAGTGGCCTTGCCCTCACCGTCCATGAAATTGAACAGGCCGTTCATCTCTGGGCTGAGTCCTATGAATATATTCACGAGCGCGGAGAGGAACAATCCCGCTGCCATCATCTTCTTGCGGCTGACGCGGTCGGCGATGAAGCCGTTGATGAACCTTGAGAGGCCGTAGATGATGCCGTGCAGGGTCAGGAAAAGGCCGAGCTTGACCTTGCTGATACCCAGCTCGGCCTCAAGGGCCGGCATCGTGATGCTGAAGTTCTTCCTTACAAAATAGAAAAGGGCGTACCCGATCATCAGGATGATGAGGGTTCTCCACTGCCAGTAGTTGTACTTTTTCTTTACTGATTGATCCATTCTTTTAGCGTTTTAAAAACGGGGGATGCAAAGATACAAAAAACAGCAATCTTAAGGAAGAAATTATTATTTTTGTAAGATTTGAATATGATCGGTCACGGAACTGTTGCTTTGCCCGGTCGTTGAGTTTGTCGAAGCGGCAGTTGGTTCGACAGGCTCGCCAACCATCGAAGCGGTCCATGAACCTGTCGAAGGAACCGGATAATGAAAGAAATTAATTATTAATGAATATGACAGAAAACTATAACAAGTCTCTCACAGCAGAGCAGAAAGCCAAGCTCCGCCGGATCAAGCATCTGGCTCTGGACATGGACGGCACAATCTACATGGAGAACAACATTTTCCCTTTCACCGTCGAGGTGCTCGACACGATGAAAAGGAACGGGGTGGGATATTCATTCTTGACGAACAATCCGACGAAGTCGGTGGAGGATTACCTCAGGAAACTCGCCGGAATGGGAATCCCTGCCGACGAAGGGAATATGTACACGACCCCTATCGCCACGATTGATTATATCAAGAAAAATTTCCCTAATGTTAAGAAACTCTTTATGTTGGGAACTCCGAGTATGATCGGCCAGTTCGAGAAGGCCGGGTTCATCTCCTGCACCGACGATCCTGATGACGTTCCGGACATGCTGATTGTGGCCTTCGACACCACGCTGGTATATTCACGTCTCTGCAGGGCCACCTGGTGGGCGAAGCAGGGCATCCCGTACGTGGCGACCAACCCTGACTGGGTCTGCCCGACGGATGCCAGAACCATCCTTGTGGACTGTGGCTCGCTTCAGAAGTGCATCGAGGCGGCTTCAGGCAGAAGACCGGACAAGGTGATGGGTAAACCGGATCCTACGATGCTTGACGGAATCCGTGACCGTAACGGTCTGCAGGCCGACGAGATAGCGATGGTCGGAGACAGAATCTACACGGACATCGCTATGGGCCACAACGCCGGAGCAGTCAGCGTGCTGGTGCTTTCTGGTGAGACTACCCTTGAGACCGCTCTGAAAGTGGCCGAGGACGCCCGCACGAACCCTCATCCCGAGCACTACCCGGCGGACTTCATCGTCCGCGACCTCAAGGAGCTTGGCGACCTGATCCTCGAGAGCCACAAGGACTAAATTCCCGATGAAAGTCCTTTTCATCCACGGGCTTGCGTCTTCCGGTGCCTACAAGATGGCCTCCTCCCTGCGGATTCTTCTGAAGGGCAGCGAAGTCATCGCTCCGGACGTGCCCATCGAACCCGGCGAGGCTTTGAACCTTCTTGAAGGAATATGCCGGGACGAGCGCCCCGACCTCATCGTCGGCCTGTCCCTTGGCGGATTCTGGGCACAGAAACTCCGTGGCTACCGGAAGATCCTCGTCAACCCTGACTTCCACATCTCCCGTCTCCTGCGCACGATGATAGGGGAGCGTGAATATCTTTCCCCGCGCCGCGACGGAGCCTTGACGTTCACCGTCACCGATGCTCTATGCGATGAATATGCTCGTTTGGAAAGCGTTGAGTTTGATGGACTTGCCTCCGAGGAAGTCGCATTGACCACCGGAATGTTCGCCGACCGTGACGAGATGGTCAACTGCAAGGGCGAGTTCGACCGCTTCTACCCGGGGCGCTCGCACTCCTACCCGGGAACCCATCTACCCAACTATCCGGAAATAAAACAATACATCATACCAGTAATTCATCATGAAATACCTGATTAACAACTCCACTGATCCGTACTTCAATCTCGCGTTCGATGAATATTGCCTTGAGAACATCCAGTCCGAGGGACCTTATTTCTTCCTCTGGAGGAACCGTCCGTCCGTGATCATAGGCCTGAACCAGAACGCCTACAGCGAGGTGAATCTGGACTATCTCAATTCGCACGGCATCACGCTGGCCCGCCGTGTGACCGGAGGCGGGGCCGTCTATCACGATCTCCAGAACATGAACTACACGATCATCGGCAGGAACCCGTCCCCTCAGCCGATGGTGGACGCTCTGCGCAGTCTTGGCGTACCAGCCGAGCTGACAGGCCGCAACGACATATTCGTAGAAGGAAGAAAGGTCTCAGGCTACGCCCGCCGCGTCTCCCACAATCAGGAGATCATCCACGGCACGCTGATGTACAACGTTGACCTTGACACTCTTATCAAGGTGCTCGACACTCCGACCTCGAAGATGCAGGCCAAGGGAATATCCTCGGTCAAGAGCCGTGTGGCCAACCTGAAGGAATATCTTCCTCAGTTCAGTTCCTTGGATGAGCTCCAGGCCAAGCTTCAGGAGATTCTTTCAGCAGGTGACGGCCAGATGCCCCTTTCCGCCGAGCAGATCGCCGAGGTCCGGAAGCAAGCCGACGAGAAGTTCTCCACCTGGGATTTCATCTACGGCCACTCCCACGAAGCCGATTTCCGCTGCAAGGCCAAACTGGCCTGCGGCACCGTAGAGGCCAACATCCGTGTGGACCGCGGCCTGATCGCCCGTCTGGATTTCTCCGGCGACTTCCTCTTCGACACCCCTGCCCAGGAGCTTGCCGCCAAGATGACCGGCCTCCGCTACGCCCCGGCTGAAGTAAAGGCTTTCCTGGCTACCCAGCCCGTCTCCACCTACTTCCGCGCCGCCACCCCCGACGACCTCGCCGCCCTCCTCTTCAAGCCTTCCTCCGAGTAGTCGAGTAGTCGAGTAGTCGAGTAGTCGAGTAGCCGAGTAGCCGAGTAGCCGCGGAGTCACCGCCTCCGCCGCCCTCCTCTTCAAGCCTTCCGCCGAGTGGCCGTGGAGTCACTGCCACCGCCGCTTTCCTCTTCAAGCCTCAGACAAGCCTTCCGCCGAGTGTCCGCGGAGTCTAAGGTCTTAATAATGAGCGAAATCAACGAACCTTCTCCTACCTCGAAGCGATAGGACAAGGTTATTTTTACTGTCTGATTTTCAATCGAATGCCCTCCACGGCGACAAAAGGCTCTCAAAAACGCTCCTGCCACCCTTCTTTTTAACCTCGACGGCGGCAAAACCGCTCAATAATGCCGCCGTTCCCCTCCGCACCTTCCTCTCCGGAAACGAATATCCCTCAAAACGTCGCTGGAGGCCTCCTCTGATCCCTCTCCGGCGACAAATACCCCTCAAAACGTTGCCGCAGGCCCCCTCTAATCCCTCTCCGGCGACAAATAACCCTCAAAACGTCGCCGCAGAGCGCGGAGGGAACAGCGATCCGTCAGTGCGACATCTATTTTGATTTTATTTTAAATTGTTTTAATTTAGGGGTCGATGGATAAAACTTATACAGACATGATTATGATGAATCGAATCACCGTTGCCTGCGTTGTTTTAGCCGGGTGCGTCACAATGTTTTCAGGCTGCCGAAAAGACAAGATTGAGCCTCCGGTTCCTCTTGACCCCGACAACATTGCTGTCAGGGAAGACAGGAAGCCGTTCCACAAGTCCGACCCCATGACGGGGAAAACGCCTTCCGCCAAGGTCAGCAGTGACAAATTGAAACTGCATTTCTTCGGCTGGGGCGAGGAACAGGACTTCTCCTTCAACCTTACATTCCCGAAGGACAAGGAATATGAAAGGGTCATCATCGCCTATACTATGACAAGTTTCTTCGAAGGACCAGCTTCCTACGACAACACAACCATGCTTTTTGTGCGTAACAAGACAGACGGTCAATGGTACGAACTTACAAGGGCGTTCACCCCATACGGAAACGCGTTCAACAGCAGTTGGAGCAAGACCTTCTGGATAGATGTTTCTGAATATTCCTTCATGCTCTCCGGGGACACGGAGTTCAGGCTGTACTACGGCGGGTTCGACGCGACCCCGACAAGAAGCCACGCCGTCAGGCTGGACTTCAATCTCTACGAAGGCAAGCCGTCGAAAAAAGTCGTGTGGACATCCAAGGTCTACGATTCCAGCCGTGACGGCAATTCCGGCTACCGGGGCTGGTCCTACGGCGTGAAGGGTCATGACATCGAGGATGCTTCCAGATTGGGCAAAAGGGAGTTCACCCTGCCGCAGGAAGTCAAATCCCTGTTGATGAAAGTGGCCGTGAGCGGCCATGGTCACGATCAGGGAAGATTCATAGAAAGAACGGGTTACGTGACAAGAAACGCTGCCGAGTTCGATGAGAACACGTACACCATCGTGATCAACGGAGTCACCCAGAAAAAGACCGGAAGAATCTTCTACAGCAACAAGGACAACTACCCTCAGGCCGGGACCTATCTCTATGACAGGGCCAACTGGGCTCCCGGAAATCCGCTGAATGTGCATTACTGGACGATTACTCCGCCGGAAAGTTCCCGAAGGTTGTCTCTGGACCTCAACCTTGAGAAGTTCGAGTCTCAGTTCACCGACCCGAAAGCCGAAGGTTGCGCGCAGTACATAGTCGAAGTCGATCTTTTCGGCCTCAGCGACTAGCGCCCCTCTGCCCGTCGCCTCCAATTGATCCTTGACGGCAGCATTATCGTCCAATAATGCTGTCGTCCCAACTCTGCAAGTCCCTCTCCAGCAACGAATATATCCCAAAATGCCGCCGAGATCTCTTTTCGTAATCAAAAGGAGCGGTCGCTGAGCCCGTCGAAGCGCCGCTCCATGAAGAATAGTTAAGGTCTTACACTTTGCTGCTGGTTAAGTCGGCTAAAATCGCTAAATTTGTAAGTTATGATTATACGTGTCCAATAGTAGATAATATGGCCAACCTGTCCAAAATAAAGCGAGATCAGATGATTGCCTTTTTGGAGAGCCTCAAGGAGTCCCATTCCGACGAGGCCTCCATCCAGGCTTTCAACGAGATAGAGAATCATATCCGTGACAAGAAATACGGCCTTGTCTGGGAGGAGCATTCCGAAGAGGTAGATGACCTCCTTAAGGAGAACATCCCGATTCTTACAGCGGATTCGGAGCGTCGCCTTTGCAAGGATGCTTCTCTGCCCTGGAATTTCATCATCGAAGGCGACAATCTTCAGGCGCTCTATATTCTCCAGAAGACACACAAGGGTAAGGTGGATTGCATTTATATCGACCCGCCGTATAACACAGGTGCCAGGGATTGGAAGTACAACAATGATTATGTTGATGGGACAGACGTTTATCGCCATAGCAAGTGGCTATCGATGATGAAGAATCGCCTGCTCCTTGCGAAAGATTTGCTGAATCCATCAGACTCTGTGTTAATCTGTACGATTGACGAGAAAGAATACCTGCGGCTAGGCTGTTTATTAGAAGAGCTCTTTCCTGAAGGTAGAATCCAAATGGTTAGTGTCGCCATTCATTCAGCTGGCGTTTCGCGTATGGATTTTTCCAGAACTGACGAATACTATTATTTTGTTTTTCTTGGAAATGCCGCACCTAAAGCAGTTCAATTAGGGGCAGAATGGCAGTCAGATGGTGTCAAGCGTCAGCAAGAGGTCCGCTGGGAAAGCATGCTGCGGTCTGGCAACGATGGTAGGAGAACAGATCGTCCTAATATGTTCTTTCCGGCTCTATTTAATGCAGAAACAAAAGAGTTTTTAGGTTTTGGACCGTCAGTCCCTCTCTCAATTTCGGGAAAAGATTATATTGCACCCAAAGGGACAATTGCTGTATTACCTTACGCTTCTGATGGTTCCGAGGCTCGTTGGCGTATTTCTGCAGATAAGGCACTAGAGCTTTATAAAATGGGGGCTTTTGATTGGAGTGACTTCAAGAACGGAAAGACCACTTTAAAATACCTTAAACCCGGAGAGATACAAAAGATCAAAGATGGCGAATACACTGTTGTCGGATACAAGGACAATGGTGCCATGATACTATCTTCTGATTCTTATACACCAAGATGGATTCCTGGCACACAGTGGCATGTATCTTCTCATCAAGCTGGAGGTTTAGGAGGAAGCGTCCTAATCAAGAACGTTCTTAAAACGAAGAGATTTGATTTTCCAAAATCACTATACGCAGTTCGAGACGCACTTAAAATTATAACCAGCGGTAATCCGAACGCTGTAATTGTTGATTTTTTTGCGGGTTCTGGTACGACCTTTCACGCAGTAAACCTTCTTAACGCAGAAGATGGAGGCAAAAGAAGGTGCATAATGGTCACCAATAATGAGGTATCCGTTGATGAGGAAAAAGGATTAAGGGAGAAGGGTTATAATCCAGGGGATGCAGAATGGGAAAAGTACGGAATCGCCAAGTTTGTCACATGGCCCAGAACAGTTTGTTGTATTGAAGGAAAAGACGTTGATGGCTTACCACTTAAAGGTTCATATGTCATTGCTTCGGATCAAGAAATAAAGTTATCAGACGGCTTCAGATCAAATGTGAAGTTCTTTAAATGCAGTTGGATTCCTCGCAAGCCGGAAGACTATCTCCTCAGTAACGCTCTGTGCCTGCATATAAAGGAGATGATTGAACTCCAGAACGCCATCGAGGTTGACAATGTAAAGAACGTCCTCATTCTGAACAAGGAGGACTTCAGGCGCACCATCCTCAACGCAGACGTTCGTCCCCATATTGAAAGAGTCTGGGTGAACCAGAACATCATATTCCGCACCGAGGAACTCAAGGCGCTGAAAGATATAGGCTACAAATACATTCCGAGGGAATTCTTCGGACAAGAACTTAGGGAGGCAGCAGAATAATGTTTACAGGCGATATCATTCCTTTCCAGTCAAAACACGAAGAGAGTCTTCTTCGCAAATGTGCTGACCATTACGAGGTCATCCTTTATGCACCTACCGGCTCTGGCAAGACCGTTCTTGTCAGCCGCTTTATTGATGACTATCTGGACGAGAATCCGAGCACGGTCTTTCTTTGGCTCTGCCCTGGTGCCGGCGGACTCGAGAGACAGTCCCAGGACACCTTTGAGGCTGTTACGTCTGGCGTCCCTGATGGCGATGTATATTCCTTTATCAATGAGTCCGATCCTCGTGGCCGGGTGTATTTCATCAACTGGGATAAGATAAACAAGAAGTCCAATGTCGTTCTGCGTGAGGGTGAGCATAAAGACCTGATGACGAAGATCCTGCATTGCCACAACGACGGGATTGATATCTTCATGCTCATTGACGAGGAACACAAATACCGCGATACGGCCAGCGAATATGTCGCCAACATCCAACCGGTCCACGTGCTCCGCATCTCCGCCACCCCGGTCAGCAAGGGCGATGCTGTTGAGGAAATCAAGGACGACGAAGTTATTGGTGCCGGCCTAATTGCTTCTGGCATTTCTATCAATGAAGGCGTCTCTCAGGCCATCCAGGAGAATAACAATCTGGACGACGACCTCCAGCTGCTTGAGTTGGCAGACAAGAAGCGCAAGGAGATCCTTGCTGAATACGACAAGCGTGGACTAAAGATTCGCCCCCTGGTCTTGATACAGTTCCCGAATGGACGGGAAGACTGGATTAAGCGAGTAAAAGACGCCCTCACAGATATGGGCTATCCGGAGACCTCCGGACTCGTTGCTTCATGGTTCAGTGGCGACCATCCGGACAATCCCGAGCAGATTAGCAACCTCGACGGCCAATATGCCTTCCTGCTGTTCAAGCAGGCTATTGCTACCGGATGGGACTGCCCCCGCGCCAAGATTCTCGTAAAACTGCGTGAAGGAGGCACAGAGCGATTCAATATCCAAACCGTAGGCCGCATCCGCCGTATGCCTGAGCGCAAACACTATGGCCTCGCATTGTTGGACAATTGCTACCTCTACACGCTCGATAACGAGTTCACAGAGGGGATGACCACCAGCCTCTCGGATTCCTTCTACACTTATCAGTACCGACGCAAACCGACGGCCCCCAACATCCTTCTTGAGAAAGAAGCGCTGGACGGAAGCGACCGCTTTGCCGTCAATCCTGAGGCTGTTGTCAAAGTGGTACGCAAGGCAATGCTGAAGGTTTGCGACCTGAACGGCGATGGTGTTCTGGAGAAAGATGAGATGGAGAAGACGAAGGGCTATATCTTCGGAACCAAATTGAAGACTTCTGCCATTGAAGGCGTTGCCCGTACAACCCACGATATGCTGAAACTAAACAGCATCTTCGGCGGCGAACACCAGATAAACAACCACGATGACGGCTTCATCATCCGTGATGCCAAACGTCGTATCGCTGCTGCTATCGGTGTCGATGAGAACATCTCCAACAATGCCCTTCGTGTCCTATTTGGCCCAGGAGACTATTATAACCCCATTTTCTCTGACGAAGAGAAGGAGTTCGAGCGTAAGAACAAACTCCTCACGGATATGTCTCTACGCGAGTACAATGCCTTCCTGGTCAACAACAAGGAACGGCTTATCGAAGTTTTTGAGCAGATCAGCTTGAACGAGATTGGCGAGATTAAGGAGACCGCCATCAAGAAATCTCAGTGGGGTATCCCGGCCTACCAGTACTACAATCAGCACAAGAAGATGAAGGCCACCAAGGTCTACCAGAAGAATGTGTATGACAGCTATGGCAACAACATCTTGATTGCTCCTAACCGCACCTACACCGAGATAATGTTCGAAGAGTGGTGCGAGGGCTACGATAAGGTGAAACACGTCTACAAGAACGGTGACAAAGGCGAAGACTTCTTCAGTATCGTTTACCGCCGTGCCTTCCGTCGCAACCACTTCTACCCTGACTACATCATTCAGACCACCGATGGCCAGATATGGATTCTGGAAGCCAAAGGCGGCATGACCGCAGACGGCTCCTCAAACAACATCGACAAGTACGCAGGTAAGAAGTTCGATGCCCTGAAAGTGTATTGCTCCCGCCACCCCGAACTCCACTGGGGCTTTGTCCGCGCTGTAGGCGCCCAGCTCTACATCAGCAATACAGTCTGGACCGAAGATATGACCAACGATAAAGTATGGAAACCTATCGAGAAATTATTATAACGATATGAAGTTAATCAAACAGAAACAAATTAGCCCTCGCAAAATGTGGCCGAAGGAGGATAAAGATTTTACTCCTTGGTTAGTTGAGAATATTTCTGAAGTGGGTGATAAAATCGGGATGGAGCTCGAGGTGGTTGGACGTGAAGTATCTGTGGGTCCATATTTCGTTGACATTTTGGCCAGAGATATCAATAACGATGCATATGTCGTGATTGAGAATCAGTTGGAGAAAACAAATCATGGCCACCTCGGAAAAAGCATTACCTATGCTTCTGCACTGAATGCAAAAACGATAGTTTGGATTGCGACAGATTTCACAGAAGAGCATAAGAAAGCACTTGACTGGTTAAATGATAATACTAACGAGGATTTAGTCTTCTGGGGAATTCAGTTAGAACTTTGGCAAATCTCTGATGATACTGCATCGATGCGCCTTAATATTGTCAGTACGCCTAGTACTAATGTTAAAACGCTCAAAGCCAAAACAAACACTGAAAGCGAGTCCAGGAGTATTCAACTGGACTTCTGGACAAAATTCAAGGACAAACTTCTTGATACAAAAAAAATATCATCTTTACAGACCCCACAAGCGCATTATTGGTATGACGTTAGGTTAGGTCGTTCAGGGATCGTATTGTCGAATATCTGTAACACACAGAAGAGTGTAGTAGGTATACGTGTTTATATAAGCGCCAGAGTGGTTGACACATATTTCCCCGCACTGGTGGCCCGAAAAGACGAGATAAACAAGGCTCTGGGGTGTGAACCCGAATGGGATGCAAATCCTGTCGCCAAGGATAAAACGATTGCTCTCACTCATCAAACCGACCTTTCCGACCCCGCCAAGGTTGAAGAGGCGTTGGATTGGATGGTTAAAAACACCATCACCTTCCATAGCGTATTTTCCAAGGAAGTTAAGAACATCAACGTTTAATCGTGTCCTTTTTCAACAGCATATTTTCCGACAAGCGCAGCAAGCCGAAGGAGGCTCCCAAGAAAACGGAGCCGCCCATCATCATACCAGATGCGCCCACTCCGGAGTATGCGTTGCTCCTACAGTTTACCCAGCGGCTGAATTCACTTCTGCTGGCTGATAAATATTTGGCTCGGAGCGACTACCGGCAGTTGATTCACGATTATGCAGAGACCAATACCTTCTTTGCGAACCTCAAGACCGCCAAGACTCTGGGATACTACTGCTCGGCCAACGGCATCCAGGAGGCTTCCATCGAAGCGTTCCTGCGCAACTATTCCGACCTTGCCAATCTGAAAGATGGTTCCGCAAGCATCCAGCAACACAATCGGACCTACCTGCAGCGTCACCTTGATTCAGAGAAGCATTATCTCGACACAGTCCTTTCCAAAGTCGGTCCCGCCATCTCACTGGACGAAGAACAGCGCAAGGTGGTTCTCACTGACGAAGACTATATGTTGGTAGTGGCCGGCGCAGGAGCCGGAAAGACTACCACGGTGGCCGCCAGAGTAAAATATCTTGTAGAGCGCAAGAGCATCGCACCTGAACAGATACTGGTGATTTCATTTACCAACAAGGCCGTGGGCGAACTCCGGGACAAGATTAACAAGGCTCTGAAAATCAACTGCCCGGTTACCACATTCCATAAGACTGGCTATGCCATCCTCCGGAAGCAGGATGCCGATAAGAAGAATGTTGTTGACAGCGGTTTTATGTTCGATGTCATCAACAACTATCTGAAGAACGATGTCCTCCGTGAGCCAGAAATGGTGAACAAACTAATCCTGTTCTTCGGCAGTTATTTTGATGCTCCATACGAAGGCGATGACCTTAACGCCTTCTTCAACTATATTTCGAAGGCCGATTTCTCCACGATGCGCTCCAATATGAACGAATACGTGGAGACCATCACCAACAAGCGTACCGGCAAGGCCATCACCATCAACTACGAGTCGCTGCGCTCAGCTCAGGAGGTCCAAATAGCGAACTTCCTATACCTCAACAAAGTTGACTATGAATACGAGAAGATATATCCCTATAGTTTCAGGAAATCTCACAAGCCCTACACTCCTGACTTCACCATCAAGCAGGGCGACAGGATCATCTACATCGAGCACTTTGGCATTACGGAAGACGGCACGCATAATCGCTACTCCAAAGCCGAACTGGAGCACTATAAGAAGGAAGTCAACGACAAGGTTCAGTTCCACCGTGACCACGGCACAGAACTTATCTATACCTTCTCCCAGTACAGGGATGGACGCCCGCTGCTCGACCATCTGAAGGAAAAGCTTATCGCTGCCGGCATCACCCTGGAACCCCGTTCCGAGCAGGAAGTCTATCAGAAGATTGTCTCCACCGAGGAGAATAGATATATCCTCAAACTGGTTCGTCTGCTCTGCACGTTCATCCAGAACTTCAAGACCAACGGCTACGACACCGATAAGTTCCGCGAAATGCACCGGATGACCGATAACGTCCGAACCAAACTCTTTCTGGACGTATGTCACCAGTGTTACCTGGAATACTCCAAAAAGTTAAAGGAGCGTGGTGCTGTAGACTTCGAGGATATGATAAACGATTCCGCCAAAATTCTGCAGGAGCAGCAGGATATGGGCGAGAAACTGAACTTCAAGTACATCATCATCGACGAATACCAGGACATCTCCCGGCAGCGCTTTGACCTTGCCCGGGCATTGTCCCAGATTTGTGATGCCAAGATTATTGCTGTGGGTGATGACTGGCAATCCATCTATGCCTACGCTGGTTCCGACATCACCCTCTTCACCCATTTTGCCGAGATTATGGGCTACGGTGAAGAATTGAAGATAACCAAGACCTACCGCAACTCGCAGGAGGTTATAGACATTGCCGGCAGTTTCATCCAGAAGAACTCCTCCCAGATTCAGAAGTCGCTCATCAGCCCCAAGCACATTGATTCCCCTATTATCATCGAGGCTTATTCCGAGGACGGCGACAAGAAAGACATCGAAGGAAAGGGTGGCAAGTTCTTCCTGCAGGCCCAGGCGGTAGAGCGCTGCATTGGCCAGATAATGGAAGCAAATGCAAAGGAAGGCAAACCGGCGAACTCCTCCATCCTCCTCATAGGCCGATATGGATTCGATGCCTTCAACCTCAGCCGTAGCGGACTGTTAACCTACTTCGAGAATACCGGTGACGTCAAGTCGAAGGCCTATCCTAAAGCAAATCTCACCTTTCTCACCGCCCACCGTTCCAAAGGACTGGGTTACGACAATGTCATCATCATCAACGCCGTGAACGCCACATACGGCTTCCCGTCCAAGATTAAAGACGATCCGGTGATGAAACTGGTCATCCGAGAGGACCGCACCATCGAATATGCCGAAGAACGCCGCTTATTCTACGTGGCGATGACCCGTACCAAGAATCGAGTCTATATCGCCGTGCCTCAGCAGCGTCCGTCACGTTTCGTGGCAGAATTGGTCCAGGAATACGATAAGGTATGCGTCAACGGAGATTTGGATATTTCCAAGACCGATTTCCCAGACATCTCGATGATAAAGCGTTGCCCCATCTGCGGTTACCCGCTCCAGTACAAGCACAAGAAGGACTTCGGCCTCCGTCTTTGGATATGTACCAACGAACCGGAAATCTGTGACTTCATGACCAACGACCTCACCGGAGGTATCCTGCCTATCCTCAAATGCGACTGCTGCAAGGATGGCTATCTGATTGTAAAAAAGGGGAAAACTGAACCTTTTCTCGGTTGTACCAACTACAAAGCTGATAAAACCGGTTGTGACAGTTTCATGACCCGGGAGTACTATGTGAAGAATGTATTGAATAAATTATGACAGGAATAATGACAAGACAGGATGCCGAAATAAAGCTGAAGATGCTCTTCGGTTTAGATCATTTCTATGATGAGCAATGGACGGCTATAGAACGAATACTCCGAGGAGAACGGATTCTTATGATTGAACGTACAGGATTCGGGAAATCTCTCTGCTACCAGTTTCCTGCCACTCAATTTGACGGTGTAACTGTTATCTTTTCCCCGCTTATTGCTCTAATGCGAGATCAAGTTAGAAATCTTTGTAAGAGAGGAATTCCTGCAGCATACATAAACTCAGAACAATCTTATGAAGAAAATAAAGAAGCTATTCAGCGAGCACTTAACAACAAGATTAAGATGCTATACATTGCACCTGAAAGGCAAGAAAACGATGAGTGGGTTGAGGCTACTCGTCAGATTAAACTTTCAATGGTGGTGATAGATGAAGCTCACACTATATCAACATGGGGACATGACTTTAGGCCAGCATTTCGTAGAATTATTAATTTAGTGCAACTGCTCCCTAATCATTTGCCTATTCTCGCCACAACTGCTACAGCAACAAAGAGAGTACAGCAGGATATTGAGCAACAGATTGGAGGGCGGTTGACAACTATCAGAGGGAATCTTGCGAGGCCAAACTTCGAATTGCAAGTTATTAGAGTGCAGTCGGAAGATGAGAAAATGATTTGGTTGGCACAGAATATTAATACATTTAACGGTACAGGATTGATATACACAGGTACTAGAGTTGATACGGAGATATATGCCAAGTGGCTTCAGTTCGTAGGTATCAAAGCAACCGACTATCATGCTGGTTTTGATGCTGTGACCCGCAAGACTGTTGAAAATGGACTTATGAAGAACCAATGGAAGTGTGTGGTGTCTACAAATGCTCTTGGAATGGGTATAGACAAGCCAGATATTCGCTATATCATACACACTCAAATGCCCGCCTCACCTATTCACTACTATCAGGAGATTGGTCGTGGCGGTCGTGACGGAAAACCAACACGGATACTCTTGTTTTATAATGATAGTATAGATAGCGAAAGCGGGTTAGCCACAGATTCTCTGCTCCCGACTTCTTTTATTGAAGGTGCTCGCCCAACAATAACTAAATATCAAAAGGTTATTGAGTTATTAAAAGATGAACCATTATCGGAAAGGGAGGTTATGAAGAGAGCTAATTTGAAGCAAACACAAGCTAGAGTGATTAAGGCAGATTTAATAGATCAAGGAATCATCAAAGAAGTGTTGTACGGTAAAATAAAGAAGTTTGAATATCAGTATAACGCCCCGGCATTAAATACCTTGTATTTTGAAGAACTTCGAAATGCGAAACTGAAAGATATGCATTCTATGGAACAGTATATTTATACGGACATTCCAAGGATGAAGTATCTGTGTGCTTTTCTTGATAGTGATGAACAGACAAGTTACTCCAATTGCGACAACACTAATCTTGAGAAGCTTCACCCAATCCACTCTCCTGCTTTATCTGCAAAATTGGAAGAGTTTCGAGAAAGCTATTTCCCTGTTCTAGAACTGGCATCATGGACTACAAGAAAAGGCGGATTTAGGCTATGTATTCCTTATCCTAACACGATCTGGGTAGAGAGAATCGAAAAAGATGAAAATGGTGTAGTTATAGCACGGCCAGTGATAGAATATCATAATAGAATAACAATTTCCGATTATACAAGAGAGGAATGGGAAATTATAAAAGAGCATCTGGGAAAGGCCTCACGTCTAGTAAACGGTTATGCAGCTTCATATTATGGCGTGTCAAATATCGGAGCTGCTATACATAGAAGCAAATATGAGGGTGGAGGAGATTTCCCAGACTTCCTATTAAAGAAGACATTATCAGTATTTGGCAAGAAGTTCCAAGGGTGTCATTTTGACTTAGTAATGTATTTGCCCCCGACAAAGTCTGGTGACCTTGTAAAGAATTTTGCCACAAAATTTGCTCGCGTGATTAATGTTCCTATTAGTCATAACCTTATAAAGATTAGAAGAACGGATGAACAGAAAGTATTTCAAAATTCATACAACAAACAAGAAAATGTTGCAGGTGCATTTGATGTGGGTGAGGATGTAGTCAGGGGGAAAAGTATTGTATTGCTTGACGATATCTTCGATAGTGGAGCGACACTAAAAGAAGTCGGCAAATTATTAACACAAAAGGGCGCCGAGTGCATTGTCCCAATCGTTATTGCAAAGACAGTAGGAGGCACATTATGATAAAACAAGAATTAACATATTGGGTGACGCTTGCTTTAATTCCCCAAATTTGGACTAAGCGCAAAAATGAGATTTATGTGAAGTGTTTTCAGAACAATCCACAGATTTCTATTATTGATTTATTTGAGGATTCGTCGACTTGGGAGGTAGTTGGATTAAATGAAATAGAAAAGATGAAGTTCGATGAGGCAAGAAAGCAATTAGCGAACAATTCTTTTCTGGTTGAAGAATTAATCGCTCAAGGTTATGATGTTTTGCCCATTACCCACAGCGACTATCCAAGATTATTGAAAGATAATCTAAAGTTCGGTGCACCTACTCTAATTTACACTAAGGGCAATAAATCTCTGTTACAGGAACCTTCTATAGCGATTGTAGGCTCCAGAAGTGCCGATGCGAAATCTCTCACTTTTACCGACAATGTCGCAAGGAAAGCCGTAGAAGAAAATAGAACGGTGGTTAGTGGATTTGCGAAGGGAGTAGATCGAAAAGCCTTAGATTCAACAGTTGGAGCAAATGGGAAGAGTATTATTGTGCTACCACAAGGAATCATGACATTTGGTTCAGGTTTCAAACAGTACTTTAAGCATATTGCTCAAGGAAGAGTATTGGTGATGAGTTCTTTTGCTCCTAGGGCACCCTGGTCCGTAGAATTTGCTATGGCTCGTAATCCAATCATCTATGGAATGGCCTCTGAAATCTTCGTGGCGCAAAGTGATGACAAAGGGGGAACTTGGTCTGGTGTGATTGACGGACTACGAAAGAAGCGCCCTATCTATGTCCGCTACCCGGAGAAGAATGAGAAGAACGCTAATCTGCTTCTCATACAAAAGGGGGCGATTGCTGTCGATAATATGGGAAATGTTTTATCTCATGGCACAGAAGAACAGAAGGCTCCTGAACAGTTGACGAAAGAACAAGTGGATGCAGGCATTATTTCAATCCTTAATAGTGTTGAAATGATAACTGCAAAAGAAATTGTCACAAGATTACATCTCGATTGGAATGATGACAAGATGAAGCGACATTTAGATAATATGCAACAAGCCGAAAGGATGAAAGTTAAGAACCGCATATATTATTGCCTGAAGGGAAAAACGCAGCAGGGGTTATTTGACGACCAAATATTGTAACACATAGTGTCAGAACGCTTTTATGCCATTAGTTTGGGTCACATGCAAATATCCGTGTCTGATATGATATAATAATCCAGCCATGGAAGTAGATTCCGTGAAAGGAAGTACCTTTGTAGTCATGGATAAGAACTCTGCACAAGCAAAGCTCTACGTGCACTACCCCGGTTTCATTCTTCCCGATGGTATGTTGGATTTTTTTCGAACTGGTCTGGATGGAGACGATGTCTCTCACGGCCAGGGAGGCGAAGAAGGAAGTTGCGTACACCGGTATACTGCACATACATCTTATTGATGGAGAATTATATAGGTAGCGCTATGGCCGGCGTCCGTTTGCGCCCCACCGGTGGCAAAAAGGATTAAAGGCACCGTGCTGACAATTGTGGGTGTTGGAAAAAAGGGAAGTGCTTGTCGTTGATGATAAAAATATTGAATATGAGGAAAATAACCTTTTTGATGGCGCTGATGCTGTCCGTGTGTCCGCTTGGCGCCGGGATGTGGGTCTCTGCGCGGGAACTGACTCCGCGCTGGACTTTGGAATATTCACGGAAAGACACTTCGGCGCTTTTCATGGACATCTACTCTCCGGCGGAGGGGAGCGTGACGGAGATTGACGGCCGCAGGAAGCCGACGATCCTCTATGTGTTCGGAGGCGGGTTCATGGAAGGGAACAGGCGTGACGGGACGGCTATGGAGTGGTTCAGGGATCTGACTGATGATGGCTATGGGGTGGTGGCGATTGACTACCGCCTTGGCTTAAAGGGGGTCAGGGGCGTTACCGCCTCGGAGTTCGTCGTGCTGTTGGAAAGGGCTATAAACCTTGCGGTTGAGGATCTGTTCAGCGCGACATCCTATCTGATCGAGCATCGGGATGATCTGGACATAGATCCGTCCGCCCTTGTGGTCGCTGGATCCTCCGCCGGCGCGATAACCGCGTTACAGGCTGAATATGAGATCTGTAACGGAACGCCCGTCGCGTCGGTGCTGCCGGAGGGCTTCAACTATGCCGGCGTGATGTCCTTCGCCGGAGCCATCCTGGTCAAGGGAGGGTCTATTGAATATGCCCGCAGACCTCCCTGCCCGACAATGATGCTGCATGGCACCGATGACGACCTCGTGCCATATTCCCGGATCGACAGTGACGGCTATTCCTTCTGTGGCGTGGATGCCATCGCCAAAGTGTTCTCCGGCAACGGCTTTGACTACCGTGCCTACCGCTATCTGTCCAACAACCACTCCGTCGCCGGATTCATGCACTTCACCCTCGACCTCCAAAAGTCCTTCCTTGAGCGCAACGTAATGGCCCGTCACAAGCTTAACGTGGATGCCCTGATCGAAGACCCCTCTCTCCCGTACTACCCCTCCGGCAACTCCAACCTCTACGACATAAGATAGAAGTAGCCCAGCCCCCCAGGCGACGGAAAGTGTGGGTTTCGTTGCCGAGGAGTCCCGTTCATCCTTACGTCATTCTGCCTTGCACCTTTCGGCAACGAAAATGGGCTGAAGTGTCGCCTGAAAGTGTCGTACTGCACCCTCGGGCGACGAAAATGCGCGGAAGTGTCACCCAAGCGTACCGTATTTTACTCTTGGGCGACGAAAAGTATGGGTTTCGTTGCCGAAGAGCCCATTCATCCTTACGTCATTCTGCCTTGCACCTTTGGGCATCGATAATGGATAGAAGTGTCACTCAAGCGTGCCGTGCTGCACCCTCGGGTGACGAAAATGCTCGGAAGTGTCACCCAAGCGTGCCGTATTTTACTCTTGGGCGACGAAAAGTATGGGTTTCGTTGCCGAAGAGTCCCATTCATCCTTACGTCATTCTGCCTTGCACCTTTCGGCAACGAAAATGGGCTGAAGTGTCGCCTGAAAGTGTCGTACTGCACCCTCGGGCGACGAAAATGCGCGGAAGTGTCACCCAAGCGTGCCGTATTTTACTCTTGGGCGACGAAAAGTATGGG
>ERZ1035006.207-NODE-207-length-50271-cov-19.773379_pt1 | contig 50271 bp, 45 predicted proteins | sample MGYA00520694_ERZ1035006 | MGnify/ENA primary metagenome ERZ1035006 (study PRJEB33766, sample SAMN09781746) | gut metagenome | biome: gut microbiome | host: Homo sapiens | place: Madagascar | study: EMG produced TPA metagenomics assembly of the PRJNA485056 data...
GGGCTATTGGGCTGGGTTATTGGTTGTGGCTGTTCTTCCTTCCCCTCACAAACCTGGGCAGGCTGAAGCAGTCGTCGCTGACCGTTACCTCCTCGAAACCCATGTCGCGGAGCATCTTCCCCGTCGCCTCGGCATAGCGGGTGTTGCACTCGAAGAGCAGGCTTCCGCCGATGTTCAGTGTGAGTAGAGCGTAGCGAGCGATGGCGCGGTAGAAGCGCAGAGGGTCGTCGTCGGGCACGAAGAGGGCAGTGTGAGGCTCGTGCAGCAGCACGTTGTCGTCCATCGCGGAGCGTTCCGAGTCGCAGATATACGGCGGATTGCTCACTATCAGGTCCCAAGGGGCGGCGGTAGTGCTTGCTTCGTTAGAATTTATAGAATCCTTAGTCTGCCCGGTTGGTGCACTTGAGACAAGTGCACCCCCTTGGAGACACTCCTCCTCTGCCTTCAGCGCATCCCTCTTTCTGAATGTCACCTCCGCCTTAAGCGCCTGCGCGTTGCTTTCCGCTGTGCGCAGTGCCTCTTCGGAGATGTCCCACGCCTCCACGTATGCGTCGCCAAGGCGCAGCTTGAGGCTGATGGCTATGCAGCCGCTGCCCGTTCCGATGTCGAGGATGCGTTTGGGGGAGGATGTGGCAGTGGTGCTCATTAGCTTCGCGCCCTCGTCCACGAGCCATTCCGTCTCGGGTCGGGGTATGAGCACAGAGCCGTTGACGCAGAAGCGGTTGCCGCAGAAGTCGGCATATCCGAGCACGTGCTGCAGCGGTTCGCCCTGCTCGATGCGTCTGACGGCTGTGTCGAGGCGCAGCGTGTCGTCGGCAGACAACTGCTCGGTGGCACCGCAGACGATGTCAGCGTACGACAGACCGAACAGCTCTTCGATAAGGATGCGTGCTATGGCACGTGCCTCGCCGTCGTCGTAAGAGGTGGCTATACGATGCCATATTTCTGAATAAGTCATATTTCTGAGTGGTTTTAATTTATAACCTGATGGCGTAATTTATAATACGAGGTGGTATGTGCTTAATAAAGAATTATAAATTATCAATTTCAAATTATAAATTGAGAATGTGTGCCGCGAGCGGGACTCGAACCCGCACAGCCATTACTGGCCAAGGGATTTTAAGTCCCTCGTGTCTACCAATTCCACCATTGCGGCGACCTGTGTCGTTTGTGTTTGATGTCTTAATAAAAAACGGCAGCATTTCTGCTACCCGTCCTAACAAAAACAATCAAACTATTTGAAAAGAGCGGCAAACGGGACTTGAACCCGCGACCCCAACCTTGGCAAGGTTGTGCTCTACCAACTGAGCTATTGCCGCATTCGCGCTTTTTGCGAGTGCAAAGATACACTATTTTTTTGAAGTGGAGAAGAAAAATGGGGAAAAAGTGATATTTGTTTGCTAATTGTAGGAGGGTATGGCATCTTGCCATACCCACGCTGCCAGAAATTTGCATTATTTAGAGTGTATATAGTGATAACTTCTGATGTGTGTGTGGATATGGCAAGATGCCATACCCTCCTAATATTACTAACAACTCTTGTGTGTCATTATGTCGAGCACCATCTCGTCGGTGCGGTTCATTGCTTCGGCACCGATGCTTGTGAGGTTGCGTATAGAGCGGTCGACATCGTTGTCGATGATGCCCTCTACGGAGCTAACACACTTGCCCTCCATAGAGAGTAGGGCGGAGAGGAGTGCTGTAGACACGCCGGACGATATCTTCAGTGCGCAGCTTGGCTTCGCGCCGTCGCATATCATGCCAGTGATATTGGCAATCATGTTCTTCACCGACCAACAGATATGATTGTAGTCGCCACCCATGAGGTAGGTGATGCCACAGCTTGAGCCGATGCTTGCCACTACGCAGCCGCAGAGTGCCGACAGCTTGCCGAGGTTCTGCTTGATGTATATGGCGGTAAGGTGGCTAAGGGTGAGTGCGCGGATGAGTTCCTCCTCAGTGTTCTCGTTCTCCTCGGCGTACACAGCCACGGGGTTGGTGGCGCAGATGCCTTGGTTGCCCGAGCCGGAGTTGCTCATCACCGGAATCATCGCTCCGCCCATGCGTGCGTCGCAAGCCGATGCTGTTTTTGAGATAATATGCGAGAAGATAGAGTTGCCGAAGATGCCGTGACTCAGTGGGCGGTCGATAGTCTTGCCGAGGCAGTGGCCGTAGTTGTGCTTCTTCGACTCCTCGGCGATGCGGAAGTTGTAGTCGCGTGTCTTCAGTATGAAGCGCAGGTCGTCCTCTGGTGTTGTCATGGCGAAGTCGTAGACAAGTCGCATGTTCAGGCGTATGTCGTTGTTCTCTGCTTCGCCTGCCTTATGGTGACGCTCGTCGAGCAGCACCTCGCCGTCCTTCTCTAAGTATACAAAGTGGGTATGTGCAGTGGCAATGGTGGCAGTCGCCTTATGTCCGTCAGCCTCGCAGGTTATCTCTACGTACAGTTTCTCGGTGATGCCACTCTTCAGCTGTATGGAGATGTGTTCGGCATCGATGTACTGCTTGCCTTCGGCGAGGGTCTCTGGGGTGAGGTCTTTCAGCACCTCAAGCTGATACTCCGACTTGCCGATGATGGCTCCGAGAGCGATGGCGATAGGCAGTCCGATCATGCCCGTGCCGGGTATGCCCACGCCCATAGCGTTCTTGAGGATGTTGGCAGATAGCGACGCTGTGATTTTCTCGGGTCGACAGCCTAACAACTCCGTAGCGCGAGCCACACAGAGCGATACACACATCGGCTCGGTGCAGCCAACGGCTGGCACTACCTCGCGATTGATGAGGGCAATGATTTGTTTGCGAATGTCTTCTTCAAGCATATTGTTTAGGGTTATTAGTTGAGAGTTTACTTAGTTGAGAATTTAAAGTTGAGAGTTTAGAGTTATGATTACCTTGATAGTTCATTAGCAGCTCTTGAAAGTTGCAAAACATATCATAACTCTCAACTCTCAACTCTCAACTCTAAATTCTCAACTAAAAGAAACTTTTACTTCTTTCTGCTCTTCTTAGCAGTGGTCTTCTTAGCCGGAGCTTTTTCCTCCTTCTTCTTCTCTACAACTGGCTGCTGCTTGCGGTCAATCTTCACAAGCTCCACCTTGAAGATAAGAGTAGAGTAGGGCTTGATCTGTCCTGCTGCGCGTGAGCCATAAGCCAGCTCCTGCGGGATGTAGAGCATCCATGTGCTGCCTGCAGGCATAGAGGTGAGTGCCTCTGTCCAACCCTTGATAACCTGGTCGGGGCGGAATGTAGAAGTGTCAGGGTTGCGCTTGTAGCTGCTATCGAAGATGTTGCCGTCGATGGTCTTACCCTCGTAGCGTACGGTTACGTTGTCGTCCTTAGTAGCCACCTCGCCGGTTCCGGCTGTGAGCACCTTGTACTGCAAACCAGAAGGCAGAGTTACAACGCCTTCCTTCTTGGCGTTCTCAGCGAGCCAGTCGACGTTCTCCTTCTTGTAGGCATCCTCCTGGCGGTGCTTCTCGTCGGTCATTGTCTTCTCGTAGTACTTCTTAGCGTCTACCACCTGCATCACTGTAGTGTCGTTGAGCACAGCGTCGATGAAGCCGCGGTTGAAGGTGATGCTATCGAGAGTCCACGGAGTGTTTTTTACTTCGTTGGCAACGCCCGGGTACATGCGTGTCTCAAGCAGCTGTGCAATCTGCACGCCTGCGCTATGAGCCATGAACTGCTTGTCGTTAGAACGCTTGATGCCCTCGCGCAGACCTGCTACGAAAGCACCCATAGAGGTAGAGTCTACACCGAACTGCTTGCCAACGTAATCTATCAGACCAGTGGTGTAGGTCATGCCGGCAGCGTAGCTCAGCGAGTCAGACTTGCTGAGGAGGCTAACAGGAGCCTCGCAGCAACTTGTCTTATCCTTCTTGCACTTCTTGTTCTTCTTCTTGTCCACCTTGCAGCATTCGGTCTTTGCCTTGCAGCACTCCTTCTTGTCCTTTGCAGAGGCGGTGGTGAAGGTTGCAGAGAGAGCTGCAACCAACGCCAGTGTCAATATCTTTTTCATTGTTTTTCTTGTCAACTTGTCAATATTTTTACTTTCCGTTTACGCTTATGAGCTCAATCTTGAAGATCAGCGGAGAGTAAGGCTTGATCTGACCAGCCTCACGCTCGCCATAAGCGAGTTCCTGCGGGATGTACACTTCCCATACAGAGCCTGCAGGCATGTGTACGAGAGCCTCTGTCCAGCCCTTGATAACCTGATTAACGCGCATAGAAACAGGCTGACCGTTCTTGTAGCTGCTATCGAATACAGTGCCGTCGATGAGCTTGCCCTCGTAGTGTACCTTTACGAGTGAGGTGTCCTTCGGCATCGCGCCGTTGCCCTCTTTGATAACCTTGTACTGTACGCCAGAAGGCAGAGTCTTCACGCCTTCCTTCTTAGCGTTGGCAGCCATCCACTCTTCGCCCTTCTTCTTTGCAGCACCGTACTTCTCCTCCATGTACTTCGATTTGATAGCCATCATCTTCTGCTGAGCAACCTGGTTAGCCTGCTCTATTGTCATGATGCCCTTGCCATGTACGCCCTGGATGAAGCCAGCCATGAAGTTCTTCAGAGAGATTGTCTTTGTAGAGTCGTCGCCGAAGATCTCGTGGTTGATGCCCTTAACCATGCGGTTAGAGATCTGCTGACCGATCTGCACACCCATGTAGTAAGCAGCCTTCTTCTTGTTGTCGCCAGCGTTAGCACCGTCGTTCAGACCCTTTACAAATTCGTCGATATAGGTGGTGTCGATGTCCATCTGCAACAGGTACTGCTTCAGACCCTGTGTCTGTGCCATACCGATAGCGTAGCTCAGTGTGTCTACGTCGTTCTTAAGATTAGCCTTTGCAGGAGTGTTGCCGCAAGAGGCGAAGATGCCAGAAATGGCGATAGCCAAAGCGGCTACGATTGAAAACTTTTTCATTGTTTTGTTATTGTTGTTTTTAGTTGTATTAAAGTACCTTGATAAGCTCTACGTCGAACACCAAAGCTGCGAACGGAGGGATGGCAGCACCTGCGCCACGCTCGCCGTATGCCAACTGGTAAGGGATGAAGAAGCGATATTTTGCGCCCTCAGACATGAGCTGCACGCCTTCTGTCCAGCCTGCAATAACACCGTTGAGAGGGAATGTAGCCGACTCGCCACGCTTGTAGCTGCTGTCGAATACTGTGCCGTCGATGAGGCGACCCTCGTAGTGGCACTCTACTGTGTCCTCAGCGGTCGGCTTCTTGCCGCTACCCTCGTTGAGCACCTGATACATAAGACCAGAAGGCAGCGATACTACGCCCTCCTCAAGAGCCTTATCAGCAAGCCATGACTCGCCCTTATCCTTGTTCTCCTTATACTTCTCGGCTGCGGCAGCACGCTGCTTAGCCTCCTGCTGCTGGAAAAATTCTGTAACAATCGTCTGTGCTTCCTGGTCTGCCACCTGCGGCTCCTTGCCCTCAAGAATGTCCTTGATAGCCTGAGCGAAGTCGTCGATGTTAAGGTTCTCGGCTCCCATCTGCGAGAGCTGGCGGCCTATGCCAAGGCCCAAAGCGTAACTAAGTTTGTCCATAAGTTGTATTTGTTTTTTAATAATGTATCAATGCTTAGGGGCTAAAGTCTTGCAAATTTACTACTTATATTTGATTTCAAATACATTATTGCATAAAAATCACTTTTTTTAAATATTAGCATAACTTATTTTGTGCGTATGTTCACGTTTTATATACATACAAGGATAAAAAAGTAAAATATAAGAGCAAATCTTTGGCAGTTTGCTCTATTTCCATTATTTTTGCAGTTGATAAACGCACATACAGGTTACGTAATACCTAAACAATAAACGAGTGAATTTTGTCTACTCGCTAACTCGTATTTTAAATATACTATAAATGAAAACCGACCACCTCCTAATCATACGTTTCTCTGCCCAGGGCGAGGTAGCAATGCTTGTGCCCGTGGTCAGTTCGCTCGCACGGCAGTATCCCGACTTGCGCATTACTGTGCTGAGTCGACCCTTTGCGCGTGTGTTCTTCGACGAACTGGCACCGAATGTGGGCTTTATGGAGGCTGACTTGCAAGGCGAATACAGAGGTGTGAAGGGGCTTAACGCACTCTATCGCCGACTCATCGCCAAGAACTTTACGGCTATTGCTGATATGCACGACACACTCTCGTCAAAGTATCTGCGTATGCGTTTCAAAATGAGTCGTTATCGGGTGGAGCATATTAATCGACATGTGGCTGAACGCCAAAAGCTTACTGCGCAGAATAATAAGAAGCTGCGTCAGTTGTCGACGGCTTTTGACAACTACACTGATGTGCTCGTACGATTAGGTTATCCCGTAGAACTCGACTTCCAATCGGTGTTCCCTGCTACGGGTGGCAATCTGCGACTCGTTTCGGAGGAAATAGGTGAGAAGAAGATATTCCAACAGTGGATAGGCGTTGCGCCGTTCGCTATATATAAAGAGAAGGTATATCCGCCTGAGAAAATGGAACAGGTGGTGGCGGAGATAATACGTCGACACCCGTCGTGCCGCGTGCTGCTCTTCGGGCGCACCGAAGCAGAGCAGAAGGTGCTCGACTCGTGGTGCGCACGTTATAAGGAATGTACCAATGCGTCGGCGTTGCTCGGATCTATCGACCAAGAGCTCATCGTGATGAGCCATCTCGATGTGATGCTCTGCATGGATAGTGTCAATATGCACCTCGCCGCACTCACCGGCATACGCATCGTGAGCGTATGGGGAGCAACACATCCTTACGCCGGATTTCTCGGATACAATCAGCGCATGAGCGATGTGGTGCAGGCTGATATGTCTTGCCGACCATGTAGCGTGTTTGGCAATACGCCCTGTCTGCGTGGCGACAACGCTTGCATGGCTGCTATCGACCCAATAACAATAGCCGATAGCGTGGAGCGCGTGCTGAACGAGCTGCCAGTGCAAACAGGGGTATAGTGAACGCTTAACGTTTAGCGTTTCAACGTAAAGAACTCTCGTCGGTTACCTGTGGCTTTGTAGCTCACGTGTATCCATCGTGCGCCGGTCTTAGCTACCGATTCGAGTATGAGTTGGTCGAAGTCGAGGTGTTCTTTCACGAAGTGGCACATCTTCTGTGCTACCTCCAGACTCGAAACGTGTATGTCTGCCGCCTCGCCCAACCGATGTTGCGACCTTGCAGCACCACCCACAATCTTGTTGACCCGCTCCGAGCGATAACCACTTGTGATACGAAGCACACCGAAGCGGTGGCGCAGCGGTTCGAGCACATTCACGCACAATGCCCGCAGACGCTCTACCTCCACGGTCGTAGGCGTGTTGTCAAGGTTGTAGCGTATTGCTGCGCCAGACAGGGTGAACTCGCGTAGTTTGAAGTGATCAGATAGGCGCAGGTCGCCGTTTGCAATAAAAGCGGTTGCCGCGTTTGCGGCAACCTTCTTTGTGTTTTCCATGTTGTTTTAGATAATTAAAGTTAGTAAATCAAGTAACTATATATATTGTTTTCTTGTGTTTCCTAAGTGTTATTATGCGCCGCAAAGGTATCCGTACTTCTGGAAATAACAATTCAAGTGGCTTCTTTTACTGTTAAATATTGTTTTTAAACACGTGTTAGGCCGATTTTTAGTAACTTTGCACCTTATTAATATAAAGGGTTGAGGTGTTGAGGTGTTGAGATGTTGACAAATGATATTCAGATGTTGGCCGTTCTGCTCCTCTTTCTACCTCAGAAAACAACGAATATGACAAATACAAACATACACGATTATGAGATAATGGCACCAGTAGGCTCGCGTGAGAGTCTGCAGGCAGCCATTCAGGCAGGTGCCGATAGCATCTACTTCGGTGTGGAGCAGCTGAACATGCGCTCACACTCTGCCAACCATTTCACTATTGAGGACTTGCACGAGATTGCAGCCATCTGCACCGAGCATGGCATGAAGAGCTACCTCACCGTCAACACCATCATCTACGACGAAGATGTGGAGCTGATGCATCAGATTATCGACGCTGCCAAGGAAGCGAACATCTCAGCGGTGATAGCTTCCGACGTTGCCGTAATGACCTACTGTCGTGAGGTGGGCGTGGAGGTACATCTCTCTACGCAGCTCAATATCAGCAACGCCGAAGCTCTGAAGTTCTACGCTCAGTTTGCCGACGTTGTGGTCTTAGCACGCGAGCTGAACATGGATCAGGTGGCGTACATCTACGAGCAGATAGAGAAACAGCACATCTGCGGTCCGAAGGGCGAGCTGGTACGCATAGAGATGTTCTGCCACGGCGCGTTGTGCATGGCAGTGAGCGGCAAGTGCTACATGAGTCTTGCCAACACTGGACGCTCAGCCAACCGCGGCGAGTGTATGCAGATATGCCGTCGTTCGTACACCGTCACCGACAACGAGACGGGCAACCAGCTCGAGATAGACAACAAGTATATTATGTCGCCGAAGGACCTCAAGACCATCCGCTTCATCGACCGCATGATGCGTTCGGGCGTGCGCGTCTTCAAGATAGAGGGTCGCGCTCGCGGCGCAGAGTACGTCTACAACGTGGTGCGCTGCTACAAGCAGGCTATTGCGGCTGTGCTCGACGGCACGTTCACCGACGAGAAGAAGGACGAGTGGGACACAACACTCGCTACAGTCTTCAACCGTGGCTTCTGGGACGGCTACTATCAGGGTCAGACCTTGGGCGAGTGGAACAGCAACTACGGCTCGAACGCTACGGAGAAGAAGGTGTACGTTGGTCGCGGTGTGAAGTATTTCTCTAATATCGGTGTGGCTGAATTCACTTGCGAGGCGATGGAGTTCTCGGTTGGCGACAAGCTGCTCATCACCGGTCCGACAACGGGCGTGATGTATGTCGACGTAGATGAGATACGCTACGACCTTAAACCCGTCAGCACAGCACACAAGGGACAGCATGTGTCGTTCCGCGTGCCGGCGAAGATTAGACCAAGCGACAAACTGTTCAAGATCGTTCCTGCGCAGGCGCAATCTTGAAGGTGAGAAGGTGAGATGTTGATGTGTTGAGATATGATGTTGAGATGTTGATATGTTGACATCTGTACATTTCTCACCATCTCACCACAACACCATCTCACCAGCAAATCTCAACACCTCACCATAACACCATAACAATTATGACAATAAACGAAGCACAGGACGAAGTCATTGAACAGTTTCAAGACTTCACCGACTGGATGGACAAATACCAGTTACTTATAGACCTCGGCGGCGATCTTGAGCCGCTCGACGACAAATATAAAAACGAGCAGAACCTCATCGACGGCTGTCAAAGCCGCGTGTGGGTACAGTGCGACATGACCGACGACGGTCGTCTCGTCTTCACCGCCGACAGTGATGCACTCATCGTGAAGGGTATCATCGCTCTGCTCATTCAGGTTATCAGCGGACATACGCCGCGCGAGATTCTCGATGCCGACCTCTACTTCATCGAGCGCATCGGTCTGAAGGACCACCTCTCGCCGACACGCTCCAACGGACTGCTCGCCATGGTGAAACAGATACGTATGTATGCATTGGCATACGAGACGAAGGCTAATGCGTAATTTTGAGTTTTGAATTTTGAATTATGAAACAGATATTATTTTCAGTGCTTTCACTGGTTGCCGTCGTGTCGATAGCATGTTCGTGCGCATCCTGCAAGAACGCTACTAAGGCAGCTGCCGAGCCCGACACCGTGGCACTCGTCGGTCCGACGTTCCGTGGCGACTCTGCCTACGTGTTTGCTGCAAAGCAGTGCGATTTTGGTCCGCGCGTTATGAACTCTGCGGCTCACGACCGCTGTGGCGAATGGATAATGCAGAAGTTCCGCGAGTTCGGTATGAGCGTTGAGGCTCAGGATGCCGAGCTGAAGGGATGGGACGGCACGATGCTGCGCTCGCGCAACATCATAGCGCGCTTCCGCCCTGAGCAGACCACACGCATACTGCTCTGCGCCCATTGGGACAGTCGTCCGTGGGCAGATAACGACCCCGACTCAACCAACTGGCATCGTCCGGTGATGGCTGCCAACGACGGAGCGAGCGGTGTGGCTGTTATGCTCGAGGTGGCGCGTGCCATACAGAGCGACACAACGCTGCAGATAGGTGTCGACTTCGTGTGCTTCGACGCCGAAGACTGGGGCACACCGCGCTGGGCTGACCAGGCTGACGATGCCGACACCTGGGCACTCGGTGCACAGTATTGGGCAGAGAATCTGCCTGCAGGCTATGAGGCACGCTACGGCATACTGCTCGACATGGTGGGCGGACAAGGCACCAAGTTCTACCAGGAGGGCGTGTCGAAGCAGTATGCTTCGGAGATAGTGAACAAGGTGTGGCGCACAGCAGCGCAGATAGGCTACGGCTCGTTCTTCCCGATGAAGGACGGTGCGATGGTCACCGACGACCATGTGCCGGTGAACGAGAAGGCTGGCATCGCCTGCATTGACATCATTGCTTGCTTCCCCGACTGCCCGCAAAGCTCGTTCGGTCCGACATGGCACACCGTAGACGACACGATGGATCATATCGACCCCAACGTGATGAAAGCTGTAGGTCAGACGCTTATCCAGGTGCTCTATTCGGAGGAGTAAGGAGTAGTCTAACATATCTCACCACCCTCCCCATCTCACCCCATCACCATCAATATAAAATAATAAAAAACAACAATAACAATGTCATTAAAATGTGGTATCGTAGGACTCCCTAACGTGGGCAAGTCCACCCTTTTCAACTGCCTCTCTAACGCTAAGGCGCAGGCAGCCAACTTCCCTTTCTGTACAATCGAGCCTAACGTGGGTGTCATCACCGTTCCCGATGAGCGCCTCACGAAGCTTGCTGAAATAGTTCACCCGGGTCGCATCGTGCCCGCAACTTGCGAGATAGTAGACATCGCCGGACTCGTTAAAGGCGCGTCTAAGGGCGAAGGCTTGGGCAACAAATTCCTCGGCAACATCCGCGAGACCGACGCCATCATCCACGTGCTGCGCTGCTTTGACGACGACAATATCGTGCGCGAGGGTGGTGCTGTGGTAAATCCGGTTGAGGACAAGGAAGTAATCGACACCGAGCTGCAGCTGAAGGACCTCGAGACCGTAGAGTCGCAGCTGCAGAAGCAGTCGAAGATAGCATCCATCGGCAACAACAAGGACGCCAAGGTAGCCGTGTCTGTGCTTGAGGCTTACAAGGAGGTGCTGGAGAAAGGACAGAACGCACGCTGCGTAGAGTTCGAGTCGAAGGAGGAGCAGCGCTATGCTCACGACCTCTTCCTGCTCACCGCCAAGCCCGTGCTCTACGTGTGCAACGTAGACGAGGCATCGGCAAAGAGTGGCAACAAGTATTCGGAGCAGATTGCGGAGATAGCAAAGAGCGAGGGCGCAGAGATGCTCGTCATTGCTGCGAAGACCGAGGAGGACATTGCGTCGCTCGAAACTTACGAGGACAAGCAGATGTTCCTTGAGGAACTGGGTCTTGAGGAGAGCGGTGTAAACCGTCTTATCAAGAAGGCTTACAACCTGCTCAACCTTCAGACATTCATCACTGCCGGCGAGATGGAGGTGAAGGCGTGGACATACTACAAGGGCTGGAAGGCTCCGCAGTGTGCCGGTGTCATCCATACCGACTTCGAGAAGGGCTTCATCCGTGCCGAGGTCATCAAGTACGACGATTACATGCAGTACGGCTCTGAGGCTGCTGTGCGCGAGGCTGGCAAGCTCTCTATCGAGGGCAAGGATTATGTAGTGCAGGACGGCGACATCATGCACTTCCGTTTCAATGTCTAATGCTGGCGCATTAGACATTGAGGTTGAGGTGTTGTGGTGTTGATGTGTTGACATTACTATACTTGTTGACATTACTATACTATAATATAGTCTATACTATAATATATAGCCTATGAATTATTTCTATTTTAAGAAATTGGACGTATATAACTACTCCAAGGAATTGGTGAAGTATATATACCTCTTGTTGAAAAAGTTCCCAAAAGAAGAGGAATACGCTCTATGCAACCAGTTGCGTAGAGCCGTAATCTCTGTACCTTCAAATATAGCAGAAGGGTTTGGAAGAGCTTCTTCTAAAGAGAAAATCCATTTCATTGACATAGCCTACGGCTCTTTGATGGAGGTAGAGTGTCAGATAGAAATATCCGCCGAATTGGGATACGTTAGCTACGAAGAACAACATGCTGTTAGTAAGCAGGTGGAGGTCATCGCCCGTCTTCTTTATTCTTTGAGATTCTCAATAATAAAGAATGGGGACAACTCCCAATGGAAACCATAAATATCACCACCTCACCACCTCACCATCACACCATCTCACCATCAAATCTCACCATCTCACCACCTCAACACAATAAAAAATGGCACATTTTTTATACATCCTTTGGGACCCGAGCAGCACAGCGTTCAAGCTCGGTCCTCTTGAGTTCCACTGGTACTCACTCTGTTGGCTTGCCGGTCTTGCGCTGGCATACCTCTGTGTGCAGCGTCTGTACAAGGAGCAGAAGGTGAAGCCCGAGCTGTTCGACCCGCTCTTCATCTACTGCTTCATCGGCATACTCGCCGGAGCACGCTTGGGACATTGCCTCTTCTACCAGCCCGACTTCTTCCTCTCGTCGTGGAAGCACTTCGTGGAGATATTCCTGCCTATCGATTTCCTGCCGGGCGGCGGATGGCACTTCACGGGCTATCGCGGACTCGCTTCGCATGGCGGTACGTTAGGTCTTATGCTTGCTTTGTGGCTCTACGTGCGCCGCACGAAGATGAACATCTGGCAGGTGCTCGACAACATAGCCATCGCTACACCGCTCACGGCGTGCTTCATACGCCTGGGCAACCTGATGAACTCGGAGATTATCGGCAAGATAACCGACGTGCCCTGGGCGTTCATCTTCCAGCAGGTAGACCCCATGCCGCGCCACCCGGGACAGCTCTACGAGGCCGTCACTTACGCTCTGCTGTTCTTCATCGGCTGGTACTTCTACCGCCGCACACCGCAGCGTGTGGGCACAGGCTTCTTCTTCGGACTCTGCCTTACGTACATCTTCACCGCACGCTTCTTCATCGAGTACACCAAGGAGGTGCAGGAGGCGTTTGAGGCTTCGCTGCCGCTCGACATGGGACAGCTGCTGAGCATACCGTTCGTGGCTATCGGCGTGGCGTGCATGATTGGCGGCAAGTGGATGGACCGCTTCCGCGACTTCTGCTCTGCGCCGAAGAAGTAAAAAGAAGCAAACATATTACGATAAACAAACATAGTAAAAACCCTTTAACGAAAAACAATATGAAAAAACTACGCTACTTCGCGCTCTCAATGCTTGCAGCACTCTCGCTCGCAGCTTCAGCGCAGACAACAACTCCCAACCCCGTGACGCTTACTCTCGACATTCACGAGTGTTATGTTCACGAGACAATGACAACAACCGATGAGACCGCATATTATTATGTGTCTTATCTTGAGAAGGAAATTTTTGAAGAGAAAGGCTATAACGACGACGAGACTCTCGCCAGCGAAGACAAGAAATGGTTCGAGGAGATGGCAAAAGGCTATCAGATGGATGTTAAGGATGTTGTACAGTCGTTCGGCTTCAAGGGCGATGCCGCAGAATATCAGGCAGGTTTGCTGCCCGACCGCGAGTACGTAATTTGGTATCACGGCGTTGATGAGGAAGGTAACACCACCACAGAGATTAAGCGTCTGCCGTTCCGCACGAAGCCTGTGCAGACTATTAGCAACCGCATCAAGCTGAAGGCTCAGAAAACAAATGACGGTGGTATCTTTGTCACTTGCGAGCCCGACGACAAGAACCTCTACTACACATTCGGATCTATCGCAAAGTCGAATATGTTCGACGAGTTCACACACGACGAGCTGACCATACGTGACTATATGCAGACCGGCATCAGTACGCAGATATACGACTATCTTGCAAGTGAAGAGTTTGGTGAGTGGTTCAAGAAAAACGCCAATCAGGGTGACTTCTCTCTTAAATTCGACGAGCTTGTAGCGGGTGAGGAGTACTACATTGTGGCTGCTTACGTAGACAACGAGGCTGGCATCTGCTCAGAGATTGCTACCGTCGAAATCGACGGCGAGGGCAATCCTACCACCAGCATCAACAGCGTGCCGACCAGCACACCTATCGTCGATGACGGCGTGTACACGCTCGATGGCACACGCGTAGGCACAACGCTCGGCGACGTTCAGCGCGGTGCGTACATCGTGAAGTTCAACGGACGCACGCACAAGGTTGTGAAAAAGTAGTTTTTAGGGGGTGCACTTGTCTCAAGTGCACCAACAAAATAAAAACAGTCAGTTCGGTTGGTGCAGTGGATACAGGTGCACCAACAAAATAAAAATAGTCAGTTCGGTTGGTGCACTTGAGACAAGTGCACCCCCTGATTTTTAGCGTTTTCTTATCAGTGTCAGTCCGTCGCGCATGGGCAGTATGAGTTGTTCCACGCGCTCGTCGGCAGCCACATAGTCATTGAAATGGCGTATGCCCACGGTCTGTTGGTCGTGGTCGTAGGCGTGGTCGGTGACGTGTCCGTCCCAGAGCGTGTTGTCGGCAAGGATATATCCGCCTGGGCGCAGCAACGCGAGCACCATCTCGTATGTCTCCACATACGTGCGCTTGTCGCCGTCGACAAACGCCATGTCGAACGTCACGCCAAGCTCGGGTGCCTTCTCGTTAGCGTCGCCGATGATGAAACTTATCTTGTCGGCGTAAGGTGACCCTTCTATCCACGGACGGGTGAAGTCCTCCATCTCGTCGTTTATCTCGAACGTATATAGATGTCCGTCGTCGGGCAGTCCCTCGGCAAGGCAGAGAGCACTATATCCCGAGAATGTACCCACTTCGAGCACATTCTTCGGTTGCACCATCTGCACGAGCATCTTCAGCAGTCTGCCCTGCAGGTGTCCCGATGCCATGCGTCCGTGTATGGTGTGTATGTTTGTTGCACGATAGAGGCGGTACAGATAGTCGCCCTCCGTTGAGGTGTGTTCGCGTACGTATTTGTCGAGTTCTTCTGTCATTTTTTTGTTGTTGTGTCAGAACTAAAGTATTGCATGAAAAGCTAACTGTAGGAGGCTACGGCATTCCTGCCGTAGCCATTGCGAATAGTTGTATTTCAGTTGCTAATGGAGGGTGTGTCAAAACTCAATTAGTGCGGGCTGAAAGCCCAACAATCACATAGCCCAGGGCAACGCCCTGGGTGTTGGGATATATGATTAACACTGCGCCCTGTAAGGGCAACTTATTAATAATTAGGCTTTTGCCCTTACAGGGCGTACGGTTCGTGTGTGTCTTTTAACCCAGGGCGTTCTTGCTCTGGCAAGCGGCAAAGCCGAGCGGCCCTGGGCTATGTAGTGCTGCCCCTTCGGGGCGTACCACTTACGACTTTTGCCCCCTCCTATTCTTCCTTTATTGGCTCGCGCTCGGCTGTCCAGTCGAGCAGTGCTTCGAGTGCCAGTCGGTATGAGTTCATGCCGAAGCCGCTTATCACGCCGAGGCACGCTGCTGCTATCATCGATTTGTGTCGAAATTCCTCGCGTTTGTGCACGTTGCTGATGTGTACCTCTATGACGGGTGCACTGATGGAGCGTATGCAGTCGAGTAGTGCCACTGAGGTGTGTGTGTATGCTCCGGCGTTGAGGATGATGCCGTCCGACTCGAAGCCTGCGTCCTGCAGCTTGTCGATGAGCACGCCCTCCACGTTGCTCTGATAGTAGTCGATCTCCACGTCGGGATACTGACGGCAGAGCTGGTTGAGATACTGCTCGAAAGAGGTGTTGCCGTAGATGCTTGGCTCGCGTGTGCCGAGCATGTTAAGGTTTGGTCCGTTGATGATTGTTATTTTCATAGGAGTTTTGAATTTTGAATTTTCAAATTACCATCCCGATGTCGAACCTCCGCCGCCCGTCGATCCTCCTCCGAAGCTACCTCCGCTGAAGCCACCGCCACCGCCTCGTCCGCCTCCTCCGAGCATTGCGCCAGCTATGAAGGCAGCGGCGTTGCCCGAGTCGTCGATGTTCTCGTCGCGTGTGAAGGTGTGCCCGCAGTGGGGGCAGAGGAAAGTGGTGCGTCGCACACGTCGTCCGTTGGAGAGTCGCAGCACCTGTTGTGCTACGCGTTTCACGCCCTTCTTGCGGCATTTCGGACAGCGCTGTGCCTCGCCGACGAGGAATATTGCGAATATTGCTATGCCTATAATTATGAGTAACGCTATGATACCCACCAGCATATCCTCGTCGTCATCGGTTGGTTCGGGCTGCATCGAGCCGTCGAGCACCTGCGCCGCAGCCCTCACGCCGTCAACCATGCCCCCGTCCCAGTCGCCAGCCTTGAAGCGTGGCACCATGCGTTGCATCTGTATGCGCTTCGACATGGCGTCGGTCATGGCGCCCTCCAAGCCGTAGCCTACGGTGAAGCGCACCTTACGCTGATCCATCACGAAGAGTATGAGCAGTCCGTTGTTGCTCTTCTGCTTGCCGATGCCCCACTGGCGGAATAGTTCATGCGCGAAGTTGAAGATGTCCTCCTCACCGATGCTGGGCAGCATCACCACCGCTGTCTCTATGCCCGTGCTGGCTTCGAGCCGTCCGAGCACGGCGTTGATGGTGTCGCGTGCCGAGCCAGAAAGGATATGCGACGGGTCGGAAACATACTGGCGTGCGTCGTTAAGACGCACGTTGGGCACGTCCTGCAGTTTGTATTGCTTCTCCTCGCCCGTCGCAAACGATAGTGTTGCGACGAGCAAGAAAAGCATTAAGCCTATCAATCGCTTCATTTTAATATCTCCTTGCTAACCCGTTTTCTTGTCAACTTGTCAACTTATAAAACCTAAAACTCCACCTTTGGAGCCTTCTCTGCACCAGCCTCAGCCTCGAAGTAGTTGCGCTTCTCGAAGCCGAACATCGAAGCGATGATGTTGCGTGGGAAGCGGCGGAGCGATGTGTTATACTTCTTCGCTGTGTCGTTGAAGTCTTTGCGAGCCACGTTGATGCGGTTCTCGGTGCCTTCGAGCTGCGACTGTAGTTCGAGGAAGTTCTGGTTAGCCTTCAGGTCGGGATAGTTCTCGGTGATGGCAAGCAACTTGCCGAGTGCTGTTGTCACGTCGCCCTGCGCCTTCTGATAAGCTGCGAGCTGCTGCGGAGTGCAGTTCGACGGGTCTATCTTCACCTGTGTAGCCTGCGAGCGTGCCGCCATAACCGCCTCAAGAGTCTGACTCTCGTGCTTAGCGTATCCCTTCACGGTGTTCACGAGGTTAGGGATAAGGTCGCTGCGACGCTGATACTGTGTCTCTACGTTTGCCCACTGGTTGCTTACGTTCTCGTCCATCGATACCAGTCCGTTGTACGATGATATGCCCCAAATGGCTACTAACGCTATCACCACGATGGTGATGATCAATCCTTTGTTCTTCTTCATAATTTATGATGTTGTTAATGTTGTTATGGTGAGGTGTTGAGGTGTTGTTATGGTGAGGTGTTGAGATGTTGTTATGGTGAGGTATTAAGGTGTTGTTATAGTGAGATGTTGATATTTGTAATCAAAACTCAACTTTCCCAAACTCCCCACAATTAATAATTAATAATTAAAAATTAATAATTACTCAGATTTGTCCTGCTTCCACCTGCCTTACTATTCGCTCCGTGTATCGGTCGGCACCGTCAGGGTCGTACTTCTTCATCAGCGACGCACCGAATAGTGCGGCGAACGCCTGATAGAATCCTGCGCGTATCGGTCCGAGGAACGCCTGTACGAGCTGATACGACGATGAGTCGCACTCTCTATACACGAGCTTTATGAGCAGTTTGCCTTGCGAGTATGTCAGTTTCTTCATTCGCGGTGTGTATTCCGCACGTATTCCGCGCTCCACTCGCTTCAGATGCTCCTCCTTCGCCTTCTTGTTGGGCAGCGTCTGTAGGAAGTCGTACGTCTCGATGATGATGTTGTTCACTTCCTTGGCTATCGGCAGCACCTTCTTCACGTTCGCCACCAATCGGTTGTATGCTTGCCGTTGCTTCTCGTCTTTAAACACCAGTTGCGGATAAATAGCCAGCGGGTTCAGCTCCACGTATTGTATGCTATCGCCCTCATACAGTGCCTTACCCACCTTCACCATAGGTACGAAGGCAGGCTGATTGGCAGCGTCACTGCCATCAGTCTCGCCAGCAACGTCTAAGCCTGCCTGCGCCATCAGTGCGAGGTGGCAGAAGATGGTTATGATGAGTATTGATAATCTCTGTTTCATGTCTGACAAAAGTACGCAGAAAAATCCAAATAAATACAAATCTCTCCCACTTTTAAGCTATTTTTCAGTACCTTTGCAACTTATATATATAATAATGTGTAATTTTCACAATAACTGATGACATACAACAATACCTTTTTACGATTGTTTGAGACAATACTCTTTTGCTTTGTGCTCTTCGTGTCGACCGTTTCCCGTGCGCAGGACACCGTTATAGAGTGCGATTCGGCTCTGATTTTACCGCCAGACACCAATGCTGTGGTCTCAGGTTGCGATGCCGACACTATGTTCTCGGTCGCCGAGTACAAAGACCCTACGCACCGAGTGCGCCCGGCGGAGTGGATTGTGCCCAGCGTGGCAGCCGTGGGCGGAGCGTTATGTGTAAAGACAGCGTGGGGCAAGCAGTTTCGCCACTGGGCACAGAAGAATCTCTCGCGACACGGCGAGAAGAAGGTGTGGGCAGACAACTATATGCCATACGTACCCGCAGCAGCGGTTTACGCTTTAGACCTCTGTGGCGTGAAGGCGCAGCACAGTTTTCTTGACCGCACCATCATCCTCGGCATGTCGGCTGTTACGATGGTGGCAGTGACGAAAGGTGCGAAGATGGCGTTCAAGGAGTCGCGCCCCGATGGTAATGGCGAGGATGCGTTCCCGTCCGGACATACCGCCATATCGTTCATGTGTGCCGAGTTTCTGTGGCAGGAGTATCGTGCCTCGAAGCCGTGGATTGGCTATACGGGCTATGCGCTCGCTGCCGGAGTGGCTTATCTGCGTGTGCATAACAACCGCCACTGGGTGAGTGATGTCGTGGCTGGTGCGGCTGTCGGAATGCTCTCTACGAAGTTCGCCTACTGGCTCTACCCGAAGCTGTTTAAGGAACACAAGCGTGGCGTGAAGAAGGCGGTGGCTTTCGGTGCTCCGTATTACAACGGCAAGGAGGCAGGCGTGAACTTCGCACTCTTGTTTTAGTGGAGGTTTTTCTTGCTAATTGTTTGGAGATAACAGAAATTAATGGTAGTTTTGCGTTAGATACTTTAATAAAAAATAATATAAAAATGGCTCAGAAAAAGAACGACGACGGACTAACGCCGATGATGCGACAGTTCTATACGTTCAAAAAAGAACATCCAGACGCATTGTTGCTCTTCCGTTGTGGCGACTTCTACGAGACATACGCCGACGACGCTGTGGAGGCAGCAAAGATTCTCGGCATCACGCTGACACGACGCTCCAACGGTAAGAACCCGAGCTCGGCAGCGTGCGAGATGGCTGGCTTCCCGTATCATGCGCTCGACACCTATCTGCCTAAGCTGATACGTGCCGGTAAGCGTGTGGCTATATGCGACCAGCTGGAGGACCCGAAGCTCACGAAGACACTCGTGAAGCGTGGCATTACGGAGCTGGTTACGCCGGGCGTGGCGATGGACGACACCGTGCTCAACTATAAGGAGAACAACTTTCTGGCAGCGGTGTGCATGGCTAAGACGGCGTGCGGCGTGGCGTTCCTCGACATCTCTACGGGCGAGTTCCTCACGGGTGAGGGCACGTTCGACTACGTAGAGAAACTTCTGAGCAGCATACAACCGAAGGAAGTGCTGTACGACCGACAGCTGAAGCGCGAGTTTGAGGAGCGTTTCGGCTCCAAGTGGTGCGTCTTCGAGCTCGACGACTGGATGCTCACCGAGCAGAGCTCGCGACAGAAACTGCTCTCCCACTTCGGCACCACAACGCTGAAGGGCTTCGGCGTGGACCATCTGCACCTCGGCGTGACGGCGGCAGGAGCCATACTGCAGTATCTGGAGATGACGCAGCACACACAGATTGGACACATCACGTCGCTTGCGCGCATCGATGCCGACCGCTATGTGCGTCTCGACCGCTTTACAATCCACTCGTTGGAGCTGCTGCAGTCGATGCAGGACGACGGCGTGTCGCTGCTCTCCGTCATCGACCGCACCTGCACACCGATGGGCGGCAGACTGCTGCGCCGCTGGACGATATTTCCGCTGCGCGACGTGGCGACCATCAACAAGCGTCTCGACGTTGTGGAGACGTTCTTCCGCAAGCCCGACTTCCGTCAGACCGTCGACGAGCATCTGCACCGCATCGGCGACATAGAGCGTATCATCTCGAAAGTGGCTGTGGGCAGAGTGTCGCCCAGAGAGGTGGTGCAACTGAAGTACGCCCTCGGCGCATTGAAGCCGATAAAGGCGGCGTGCCTCACCAACGACAGCGCAGAGATACGTTCGATTGGCGACCAGATAAACCTCTGCGAGGCGCTGTACGAGCGCATCGACCGCGAGTTGCAGCAAGACCCGCCACAGCTTGTGGCTAAGGGCGGCGTGATTGCTACCGGCTTCTCGCCGGAGCTCGACGAGCTGCGCTCCATCTCGCGCGGCGGACGTGACTATCTGCTGAAAATACAGGAGGAGGAAGCGCAGAAGACCGGCATACAGTCGCTGAAGGTGGGCTACAACAACGTGTTCGGCTACTATCTTGAGGTGCGCAACACGTACAAAGACCAGGTGCCACAGGAGTGGATACGCAAGCAGACGCTTGCTAACGCCGAACGCTACATAACCGAGGAGCTGAAGCAGTACGAGCAGAAGATAATGGGTGCCGACGAGCAGATACTCGCGCTCGAAACCCGACTCTTCACCGAGCTTGTCACGGATATGCAGGAGTATATTCCGCTCATCCAGGCTGATGCCAACATCGTGGCGCGACTCGACTGCCTACTCTCGTTCGCCAAGACTGCCGAGGAGCACCGCTACGTGCGCCCCGTGGTTGAAGACGACAACGTGCTTGAAATACGCGCCGGACGCCACCCCGTCATCGAGACACAGCTACCCGTAGGCGAGGAGTACGTGCCAAACGACATAGAGCTCGACACCGAGCAGCAGCAGATAATGATTATAACGGGTCCGAACATGGCTGGTAAGTCGGCGTTGCTACGCCAGACGGCGCTCATTACGCTCATGGCGCAGATGGGCTGCTTCGTGCCTGCCGACTCGGCTCACGTGGGCGTGGTAGACAAGATATTCACACGCGTAGGAGCATCGGACAATATCTCGCTCGGCGAGTCGACGTTCATGGTGGAGATGACCGAAGCGTCTAACATATTAAATAACGTGACACCGCGCTCGCTGGTGCTCTTCGACGAGCTTGGTCGTGGCACATCCACATACGACGGCATATCTATCGCCTGGGCTATCGTGGAGTACCTACACCAGAACCCGAAGGCGCAGGCACGCACGCTCTTCGCCACCCACTACCATGAGCTGAACGAGATGGAGAAGAACTTTCAGCGCATAAAGAACTACAACGTGTCGGTGAAGGAACTGGACGGCAAAGTCATCTTCCTGCGCAAGCTGATGCGTGGCGGATCGGAGCACTCGTTCGGTATACACGTGGCAGAGATAGCGGGTATGCCGCGTTCGGTGGTGAAGCGTGCGGAGAACATACTGAAGCAGCTTGAGGCTGATAATGCGAGTGTAGGAGTAGAGTCAGCCCGCCAGATTGTAAGTCAGCAAAGCACAAATGGCATGCAGCTATCGCTCTTTCAGCTCGACGACCCCGTGCTCTGCCAGATACGCGACGAGATAATAGGTCTTGATATCAACAACCTCACGCCCGTAGAGGCGCTCAACAAACTCTTTGATATCAAGAAGATAGTGACGGGACGAAGCTAAGACTTATGCGCTACAACCAGCGCATGAGTACATCCCACACGGCTACGATATGGCACACGCTGCCTGCGAGCACGAAGAAGTGGAACACGGTGTGCATGAAGCGGCGCTTGCGCACAGCGTAGAACACGGCACCAGTGATGAAGCACACACCCTCGGCTATAATCCATATTATGGCTGATGGGTCAACACAATGCATGAGCGGCTTGAAAGCTACGAGCACGCTCAAGCCCATAGCCACGTAGCATATTGTTTCTAAGTTGCTATGGCCCTTTAACGACGAGAAACTCTTCACGGTGCCGACAATGGCGGCAGTCCAGATGAAGGCGAAAAGCGTCCAACCCCAGTAGCCATACTCGCGCAGGGCGACGAGCGTGATGGGCGAATACGAGCCGGCGATATGCCAGTAGATAGCAGCGTGGTCCCACTTGCGCAGGCGTTCCTTCCATGGCGACCATGCCGAGAGGGCATGGTACACGGTTGAGGCGATGTAGCTTGAGAGCATACCGAAGAGGTAGAGTATCACGCCGGCTGTTGCCCAACCGTTGCGTGCCCAACCGCACCACACGAGCAGCGCGGTGCCTACGAGCATACCGAGGATAATGCCAGCTGCGTGTGACCACGAATTCCAGAGTTCTTCCTTATGACTGAAGTAGATTTTCATACACTTTCCTTTTGTTTCCTCGCAAAGTTAGTGCAAATCGAGTACAATACAAAATAAGTTTACTTATTTTTATTGTTGAGATGCAGCCTAACTGTGTCCTTGCATAGTTTTAGCAAGTCGTTCGGATACATATAGCTGTTATGTCGTAGTTTGGAAAAACAGAAGCAGTTGTTTTGTTCAAAAACCCTGACCACCATCTCCGTGCAATACAGTGCTTTCGATGTGGAGTGGTCGAAATCGAAGTCGAATGGCACCCTGTTCTTTACCAGCGTCTCCACCGACTGTCGTATGGCGAGGGTGTCCACCGTGCAAGGTGCTTTTCGTGTGTAGATGCAGTACGAGCCATTGTTGCGCAGGTACTCCTCTGGCGTTTCGAGTACAATCTTCTTTTTTACTGTCGACGCATGAGCCAACTTTACGCCCTCGGCATATCTGACGACTATTCCGCAATGAGAAGGTGTGGAGTCTGCCACCTCGAGAGAGAGCGACCCGGACAGGGTCCGTACGGCTACAGACTCCCACGAATCTCCTACGCTGAAGAAGACGTCGCCCGTCTCGAACGTAGATGTGTCGGGCTCAATGTATGCAGGGCGGTTCAGCCAGACGATGCCTATCCATACAATGAGGAACAAAAAGACGAAGGTGCATCCCCATCCAATGATGCGGAGGTAACTTCTTTTCTTTTTATCCATTTCGTTAAGCTTTTATTTTGTGAACATTTCGATGCGGCAAACGCTTGCGCCGAGCACGCCAGCAAGGATGTAGAGCCAGCAACCCCAAGCCGGTGAAACACCATTAGGCAGAACCACGGCAAAGAGGAGGCAGAGCACGATGCCTGCCAAGAAGCAGATAATGCAGAGGTTGTCTTTCAACATGCCCGTGAGCTTCGCGCTTATAGGCTTGCCTACTACAACGAGCAATGGGGCTAAGAGGATAAGCAGCGAGAGGAAACGGCTAAATCCGAGTCCGCTACCCTCAAACAGTACTTTCAGTCCGTTGGCTTTTGCTTTGCCGAGAATGTCGATTACCGGGCAGAAGCTGTAGAATATGAGCATGATTATTGCGAGACCAATTACAAGTGGTTCCTTGTATTGCTTAATCTGTTTTAATAAGTCGTCCATAGTGATTTCGGTTTTATTGTGAAGTATAAGTTTACGAGTTGATAGGCGACGAATGAGCAAGTATTTTCACTTGGTAATCGAAGCGTGATATTACCACGCTACGGCAACGTTGTTTGCGTAGCGTGGCAACGTTGTTTGCGTAGCGTGGCAACGTTGTTTGCGTAGCGTGGCAATAACACCAAAGTTTTTGTGTTGTATTATTCTTTCACTTCCAGCTTGTAAGTCTTAGCAGTTTTGCTGCCTTCTATGTCCGATTCTCCGAAGCGTACGGGGTCGAACTTTATAGGTGTGTTGGCTTTAATGAATGCCTTGCCGTTGACATCTTCTACATCAACATAGCCTGCCTTCGTCTTGAACACCTCTTTGCCCTCAGCGTCGTAGCCTACGAGGTACACGGGGATGCTTTTTAGTACATAGTTTAATTCGGTTTGTGTGTCGGCTTTAGCAATGGCTGTGCCCTTGATGTTGAACTTCGGTTTAAGATCCGACTTGCTGAAGAACTCGTCAAACTCGAGCGACAGGGGTTCGGTAATGTTGAAGTTGCATTCCGCAATCTCAACAGGCTTGTCACTGAGCGCTTTTGCACTTTCCTCCATTTTCTCCTTCCACTTCGCTGTCATCTTCTCCGACTTCTCGATAAGAGCCTTCTTATCTTCTGCCGTCTTGATGTTCTCCGCTTCTTTCTTAATCTCTGCCTTCTCCTCAACGAATTGAGCGTACTGGTCGGGGATTGCTCCCAACAAGTTGTTCTTGGACGAGCTGCCTCCCGAGCACGAGAACAACAGCGGCATAAACAAGGCAGCAACTGCCATCATTTTTAATATTTTCATAAGCTTTGTGTTAGTTAAATGATTAACGATTGTTTGTTTCGATTGCAAAGTTAAGCACAGAGCAGAATATCTCTGTTCTCAATCTCTCAAAATGTTGTTCACAAAGGGTAAAACGAGTTCGCAAAGCGTAAAAGAATCGTTAACAACTTTCCTAACACGTTGTGGTTTAGCTGGTTGCCTCGTTGCGATATTTTGTTGGCGAGGTGCCCATAATCTTGCTAAACACGCGAATAAACGACTGTGAGCTGTTAAATCCCGACTTCTCGGCTATCATCGTGATGTTCTCATTCGAGTGGAGAAGCAGGTTGCAGGCGTATTCTATGCGGTATTTGTTGACATAATCGTAGAATGTACATTCGGCTTCTCGGTTGAAGAACGCGCTGACGTAGGTGCGGTTGGTGCCAGTGGCGGTGGCTATGTCCGACACTTTGAGGTTGGGGTTGAGGAATATCTGCTCCTTGTCGAACAGTGTGCTTATCTGTTTGCCCACCTCCGACATTTCGCTTTCTGCTACCTCCGTATTCTCCAACACATCGTCGCTTGTGCTGTCGGAGAGCTCGCCCAACACCGACTCGTGCTTGTAGGTGTAGTAGGCGATGAACATCCACATCACTAACGTGCTTGTCATATACAATGCTTCGATGGCATAGTTCGCTTCCATGCAATCGATAATCCATATCACGAGGATGAAGATGAACGAGAAGAAGATGGCGCGTAGCCAGCTCAGGTTGATGTTCTCGGTGTACGAGAAGCGTTGCTTCAGTTGGGCGTGGTATCACGGAATGGCGAACGCCGCCCATACAGCGTAGCTCACGCCGTACACTGCAGCCTCAAGCACCTCGGCATAGTAGAACACTATATCCTTCGTTATGGCGAAGAGCGTGAACGGTGCCACGAACAATAGTTCGTGGAAGATGATAGTGCGTCGGCCCAGCGTGGCTGGGCTGCACAGCTCGATGAGCACGAACACGTATAGCGGCACAACAATCATGTCGGCTGCGGTTATAACCATCCAGTCGAGTTCGTCGAGTTCGGTGAACGGCTTGATGAAGAAGAGGTCTTTCAGACACTGCAAGCCGATGACGAACATCATCACCGCAACAAGACGCGAGAGCAGCTTCTTGTCCTTGCGGTAGAAGAGCCATGACATCATGAAGTAGAACATGACGCACAGTCCGTAGATGAAATAGATGGCGTATAACATATTGTTCAGGTGTGTTTATGTAGAATAACTCTCAGCCCTTGCGTCCGAAGTCGGCAGGCACTTCGCCCCACTTCTTCGTCTCCCACTTCACCACAGGGTTTTTTATCTGATGCGTGCGTAGCCATGTCTCGGCGCGTGCTATGATCTGGTAGAGTTGCTCGGTTTGTGGTGTGCGTTCGAGCTTCGTCTTGCACTGTCGCTTCTGCACCCACAGGATGGCGTTGTGCGAGTCGGAGTAGATGGTCTTGCCCTCTATGCCTTGCTTGTCGAGCAGGGCGAGAGCGTGTACTATGGCGAGAAATTCGCCTATGTTGTTCGTGCCGTGCATGGGTCCGAAGTGGAACACCTGCGCACCCGTCGCGAGGTCGATAGCCTGATACTCCATCGGACCGGGGTTGCCGGAGCAGGCTGCGTCAACAGCCCAAGCGTTCGCCGTCACTTCCATAGGGAGCGGCAGCACGGTGTCGTGACGGTAATCGGGAGGGTTTTGCATTGTCATACCATGAACATGATTATTACTTGCGCTATGATCACTCTGATGAACATGCCGAGCGGATACACCGAGGTGTACGCCACGGCGGCGCGTTCGCCCGGGATGGTGTCGTTGGCGTAGCTCAGTGCCATAGGGTTAGCCATTGCTCCGCAGAGCAGTCCGCAGATGGTGCCGAAGTCGAACTTGCGCGTTTTCAGTGCGATGGCACCCACGATGAGCAGCGGCAGCATGGTGAGCACTAAGCCGATGCCCACCCACATCAAGCCCTCGGGGCGGATGATGGTGCTGAGGAAGTCCTGACCGGCTACGAGTCCGAGGCAGGCGAGGTAGAGCGACAGACCCATCTTGCGCAGCATCAGCGATGCCGAGCGCGTGGTGTAGGTGATGAGGTGTATGCGTGCGCCGAGCGAGCCGATGATGATACCCATGATGATTGGTCCGCCGGCGATGCCGAGCTTCACCGGTGCGCTCATGCCAGGTATGCTGATTGGTATCATGCCGAGTGCTAAGCCTAAGAGCAGTCCGAAGAAGATGGCACCGAGGTTGGGCTCGTTGAGCCCCGTCACGGCGTTGCCTAAGAATGCCTCAGCGTGGTTGATGTCCTCCGGTGTGCCCACGATGGTCACGCGGTCGCCATACTGCAGGTGGAGCGAGTCGGTAGCAAGCAGCTTGATGTCGCCACGCATCACTCGAGACACGTTCACGCCGTAGGTCTCGCGCATGTGCAGCGAGCCGAGCGTTTTGCCGTTCAGACGGCTGCGTGTCATCACTATCACACGGCTCTCCACCGACGAGTCGATGGCGTTCCAGTCAATCTTCTCGCGGTTCCAGTCCTTCTCCACGTGTTCGCCGAAGAGGATGTTCATGGCTGCCACCTCGTCGCGGTTGGTCACCACGAGCACGTTGTCGCCATGTTGCATCACGGTCTGTGCCAACGGCACAATCACCTTGCCGTCGCGCCAGATGCGCGAGATGATGAAGTGGCGGTGGGTCGACTGCGATATCTGCGCTATCGTCTTGCCCGAGATGGCGGGGTTCACGCAGATAAACTGTCCGACGTATGTGCTGTCGTCGGCACTGCTGTTGCACTGTTGTAGGTCTTCTTTGCGCACAAACAACTTGCGCAGCAGTATCATGGCGAAGATGACACCCACTACGCCTAACGGATAGGTCACGGCGCAACCCAACGCCGCACCGCTGCTCGAGATGTGTTGTGTGGCAAGTGCCTGCTGCGCTGCACCGAGTGCTGGTGTGTTCGTCGTCGCTCCGCAGAGTATGCCCACCATGTCGGGGATGCTTATGGGCAGCACGAAGCACAGCGATAGTGCCATCACCGTGCCGAGCAGTATCACGCCCATGCTCCAGCCGTTGAGCGAAGCACCGTCGTGGCGCATCATACCGATGAAGTTTGGTCCGACGTGCAGACCCAGGGCGTAGACGAAGATAGAGAGGCCGAAGGTCTCTGCAAAACTCACCATCTGTTCGTCGGCAGTGAAGTGGAGGCTGCCCGCCACGATGCCCATGAAGAACACGAACGCCACGCCGAGCGAGATGCCGCGAATGCGCAACTTGCCCAGTGCCATGCCCACGCTGATAATCAGCGCCAACACCACCAGCGTCTGTACTGCCGAGTGTATGGTGAAAAGACTGTCAATCCATTCCATTGTATCTTTATGTCATTTGTTTTAGAGTTTTGTTAGTGTCTTCAGGGGGTGCCTTCAGGGGTGCCTTCAGGGGGTGCACTTGTCTCAAGTGCACCAACGTAGCAAGTGGTACACCAACGTAGCAAGAGATGCTGCAATACAGTTTTGTTGGTGCACTTGAGACAAGTGCACCCCCTAAGCACCCCCCCCTAATGATTCTTTCTGCAAAGGTACTGCAAACCGCCGACTCCACAAAACAAAAGCAACAAAAAAGGCGCTGCCCATAGAGGGCAACGCCTTAATATTCATTTATATAAGCTATTCTGTTGCTTTGTAACTGTTTCGTCGATTACTTAACGAGCACCTTGCGTGTTGTGCCGTCAGACATCTTCAGGATATTCACGCCCTTCACAGGAGCCGAAACCTGAACGCCGTTCACAGTGTAGCGAGCCACAACTGTAGCCTCAGTGCCAGTTGTTACGTCCTCGATACCGGTAGAACCAGTGACGCGAGCTCTGCCAGCATTGACGATAGCGCCGGTCTTCTTGTCGAGAAGCACTGCAACAACATAAACCTGATCAAGCTTGAGAGCCTTCTTCAGAGTTGTTTTTGTAGGCATCTTGAGCGTGTACTCTGAGCTTACAGTGCCGTTAGCAACGAGTGTCGGCAGGGTCGCCTTGTTTTTGTAGCTTACGTAAGAGCTTGAGATGAGCACATCGTTGTATGTCTCATAATATGATGAGCCCTTATCCCACAGGAACTGGATGTCCTCAGGCATACTTGACTTTGACTTGTATGGATTTCCTGAATGTCCCTTGCTGAAGTAGTTTTGCTGCTTCCATGAAGTTGTCTTGCCGGTTAGACCATCTGCTGTAAGCATGAATGCAATATCGTAGTCGCCTGCTACCAACGACTCTACTGAGGCTGTTGCGTTGACCTTTGTATCCTCATCTGCGAATGTACCGGCTACGGTTACTTCTGCCAGAGCAATTTCGTTCAGAGAAGCCTTGAGCACTGCTGGCATTTGCTCGTATGGATCCCAAAAATCATTTGAACGGTTTACCATACATTGTGGAAAATTCGTGAAACCCAAATCGTATGAGACATTGTACATCGGGTCCGTTGAGCTACGCTGGTGCAGAGCGATGCCGATGAACTGGTCGCCATAAAGATTATGCATGTTATGCATAACAACGTGACCTCTTGGACAGTATCCGCAATCAGTGCCGGTGCCCTCTTCTACTACAGATCTCTTCACGAACTCTCTTTCTACTGTATAGAGTGTGCCGGTAGCTGTCTTTGTTGCGTTTGCGTTCTCTACGCCGTTTACCTTTGTGATGGTGAGTGTAACAGTGCTTGTTCCAATCTTAGAGTCTGCTGCGAACGGAATCTCCACAGTGTGTGTGCCGCCTACGCCGTAGTCCTTGCCGAAGTCGAGGTGCTGCTCAGCGCCTGCCTTGCCGTCAAGAGCGATGGTGTAGTCGATGCTGCTGAGCTTTGAACCGAGATTGAAGAGGCTTACCGCTACGTTCTTTGTCTTGCCCTTTGTAACCACTACGTCACCGAAGTCGAGAGGCTGTACAGCGTTAGGTGCGAAGTCGCCCTCCACGATGAGCTGGATAGAGAGGCCGTAGCCACCGCTATTTATCTGATACCAGTTTTCGCCATTGCCGCCCTTTGAAGCGGGGATGTTGGCGAATACGTAAAACGGACCTTCAACCTTAGAACTTACGCCGATAGGGTAGTTGTTGCTCTTCTGCTTGTAGCAGTAGCCTACGAGCAGTGCTTCAAACGACGAGTTAATCTCCACCTTGTTGTCGAACATCACCTCATGCCATTCGCCTGTGTTTTTTGCACCTGCTGCAGATGTGACGCTCTTGTCTGAAGTTACAATGGCGGTGTTTTCAGTGATTGTACCATTATTTATTTTCACATTCTCTACAAATACACCGGTAGATGTTTCGCCCTGTCCCAGGTTGAAGCGCACACCGACAATCTTCTTGCCGTAATAGGGAACGAGGTCGTTTGCTGTAAGCACTATGGCTACCTTGTTGTTGCCGGTGATAGATGTTGCACCTAAGTAGTTGTCGCAATCGTCAGTGTTGAAGTAGCCTACGAGTCGCTGGTTGGCTGCAAGGTTTGCCTTTGCAGGAGCCTTGTGTGCACCGAAAGCCTCTGTCTGAACACCGAGCGGGCTCTGTAACTTTTCTACGGTGAGGTTTTGCGCGTTAGCAGTCACTGCTAACAGCATCGCAAAAGCAGAAAGCAAGATTTTCTTCATAATGATTTCCCTTTCTGAAAAATGTAAAACTTATTTTTTTATTTGATGTATTTCACGGTCTTGCCGTTAGAGAGCTTCACGATGTTCAAGCCCTTCTGTGGAGCTGAAAGGCGTGTGCCGTCTGCTGCGTAGCGTGCCACTACCGTAGCTTCTGCGTTGCTGATGCCGTTGATGCCGGTAGACTTCTCGTTATACACGAACTTTACTGTTACGGTTGAGCTCTCGCCGACATCCTCGTATTTGAAATGCTCTACGTCGAAATCGTCCTTGCCCTGAGATACCTTGCGGCAAACTACCAATGTGAGCTTGGCTGTTGCCTCACCGTACTTTGCCTTATCGGTTTCTTCGTCGTTGCCGATCATCCATTCGGTCTGAAGGTCGTCAAGCTTGTCTACGAAACCACCGTTAGATTCGTATGTTCCTTCACGCACTGCGCTGCTACAGTTGCCAAGCAGACAGAAGGCGATGCTGCCGTGGTCAATCTTTTCTACGTCAACACGCAGCTTGACGCATAGCTTCTCTCCGTTCAACTCAGTCTTTACGGGTTTAATCCACAGACCTGTCGGGATCTGCATGTTGTCTACTCCTTCTTCAGGATCTGTGTGGTCTTCAACGTCCGATTTTGTTATAACCGATCCGCTTGGCACAATAGTGCCGTCTGCTGTAGCGAATTCAAACATGCCCTTAGTCTCCTGCGCAAACATTGACACTGCAGCGAAAAGAGCAACACAAAGTGTAAAGATTTTCTTCATATGATTCTATTTTAAAATTAGCGTTTAGGGGTAATACTGTATTGAAAGAAGTATGAGGCTGTGTGTGCGACCGACGCATGCACACAGTCTCAAAAAATGCTATTCGGCAGCGGTTTCTGCGAAGACAGCCTTCTTAGTAACCTGCTGTACCTCGTTGTTGTCGTAAACGAAAGCCACTACCGATACCTTCTCGGCGTTCCACTTCTCAGGCAGCGTGTAGTCGTACTGCTTTTCTGTGGTCTCGCCCTCGTTCACGGTTACATCCTCGCCCCAAGTGCCGTTGGCAACATCGCGGAATACGTGGTTGTGTACATACTCTTTGTTGATTTTGCCATTGGGCATCTTCTGTTTAGCCACGATACCATCCTCAATGAGCCACACCTGCAGCTTGCCTGTTGTATTGCCGTCGGTGCCGAAAGCCTTTACGTCGATGGTGAGCTTGCGCGACGCGGCGTCGTAAACGTTGTTGACGCTGAGCGAGAGCGTAGCCTTCTTCGAGATGAGCACACCTACGTATTTTGCCCATGTGTTATAGTCCTGGTTAGGAGCTGTGGCGCGGTTGAAGAGCGCCCACGGCTGTCCGAGTTTGCTCTGGCTGTCCCAGTGCTTGTAGTACTCATCGCCTATTTCGGTTGCCAACGAGGTCTTGCCCTTTGATGCGAGCGGACCGCTGTGTATGCCCACTGCGATAACGTTCTTCTCGCCGTAGGTCTCAACGATATTGTTGATGGCGTTTGTGCCGTTAGGGCAGTTGATACACTCCTGGCCGGTGTAGTCCTCGATGAGCACTGCGCGTCCCACCTCAGCCGGCTTCACGTAGATGAGTCGGTCGTTGGGGTCTACTTCCTGACATGCCACTGTTGCGAAAATGGCGATGGCGCTTGCTGCGCCTAACAATATATTCTTCAGTTTCATAATAGTGGCTTTAGAAGTTATAATTGTAAGATACTGTTACACCCTTGCTTGCCGGCACGTAGCGGCATACGCCACCCGAGCAGTTGTAGCCTGCGCGTGTCTTGCCGTAGCCCACCTGCAGACGGTGTGCACCGTGAGTGAAGGTTACGGAGCCGTTGATGTAGTGCTCGGCATGTGTGCCCTTTGTCTCGTCGATGGAGCCGGTAGATGTATAGTAGTGCTCCGCACCGTTATACTGGTCGCTGATGGTGAACATGAAGTTAGGCAGAACAGAAAGCTCGAGCAGACCGAACCACCAGTCGCCCTGGTCGTCCTTTGTGTTCAGATACTGAGCCTCGCCGCGCAGTGTGATCTTCTTGTTGAAGCGGTACTTGCCTTCTGCCACGAAGATGTCAGAATGAATCATGCCGCCCTCGCCCTCAACAACGGTCTTGTTGTAGTACTGGTTCATATACATGAGGTTGAGTTTGAAGTCTTTGGTGAGCTTCTTCTCAATCTGCACGTTGATGTCCTGGTAGTACTTCTCGCCGCTCTTCCAGAAAGGCGAGCCGTATCCGTCGGTGCCCGGTGTGCCACCGTTGTGTACGTTCTTCTCGATGGCGCGGATATGCGAGAAGTTGAGCTTCACGCTTGTACCATACTTGCCGCCGAGGAATGTCTTGCGGTTGAACTTGTAGCCGAGCTCTGCCTGATATGCCCACTCACCGTTAGGCTGTGTGGCGTAAGGATAGAGCGAAGCTAAGGCGTATGTCTGCTGCATGGCGAACGCCGGCAGGTGGTTGATGAAGCCTGCCGTACCGCTTTCTGTGCGGCGTGATCGGAAGTTCATGTTGTCCGAACGCTTGGCCTGCAAGAGGATACTCATGCCGCGCTGCGAGTAGGATGTAGAGAGCATCGTCACGTAGCCCTTGCGGTAGATATACGGGAAGTTCTTGTCGAACGTAGGGTCTTCAGTCTTCTGTGCATACTCGCCGAGCACGCTGAAGCCGCCCTTTTGGAAGTTGGCACGCACGTCGAAGGCGTTGGTGTTCTCAACGAAGCGCAACTTGTGTGTTGCGTCGGCGTAGATGTCCTCCTTCTGGTGCTGGTGGTTTACAACCCATGATGCACCGAGCGTGAGGTTTGTGCCCGACTGCTGCATCTTCTGCGACCACTCAGACACGCTGAGTTCGAGGTCGGCACCACCGATGAGCGACTGTGTGTCCCAGTAGCGACGCTGTGTGCCTACGATCACCTTTGCCTGCACGCCCTTGAACGGGCGCACCATTACGCGGCCACCGAGCAGCGAGTTGTCGATGCCGAGCGAACGCTCCTCGTATGTGCGGAGGATGAAGCCCGAGCCGAACTGCTCGTAGAAGTTGCCGAGTGTGAGTTCGGCGTTCTTCAGTTTGCCCTTGATGTAATAAAACGGCACACCCCAGCCTTTGAAATCCTTGTCAAAGCCTGGGAGCGGATGGTCGAGATATTCGAGACGCACACCGGCGTCTACATACTTGGAGAGGGCGTGAACCTCGGCGTAGGTGTTGTTGAGCACTTTATCGTCATAGGTTCCCGTACCAATCTTGTTGTCTTCCTGCGGAACGAGGAAGTCGGTCTGCAAGCTACCCGTAATCTGCACGTCGTAGTCCTTAGCGACCTTTATTGTTTGTGCGCTCGCTGTGGCTGCCGACAGAGTGAGGGCAGCGAGAGCGAGCGTAAGCTTTTTGTTCATATTAATGTTGTTAGGGTTGTCGGTGAGAGTGATAACTGCGAACTCGTCAACATGTCAACATATCAACTCGTTTACTTGTTCACAAGCTTGCGTACTTCCTCGATGAGCTCTTCCTCAGCGCCCTCGGTATAGCCGTTGTGCTTAGACACAATCTTGCCGTTGCCGTCGCATACGATTACGTAAGGGATGGTCTGAATGCCGAGTGCGCGCTTGAAGTCGCTATTCGGGTCGAGGAGCACCTCGTACTGCCAGCCGTGGTTGTCAACGAGTGGCTTCACCTTGTTAATATTCTGAGCCTGGTCGATAGATACGGCTATAACCTTCACGCCAGTCTCCTCCTGCCACTCCTCATACACCTCGCTGATGGCTGTGAGCTCGCGGTTGCAAGGCTTGCACCATGTAGCAAAGAAGTCGATGATGAACGGCTTTCCGTTGTTTGAGAGTGTGTCGGTAGACACTGACTTGCCGTCGATGCTCTTAAGCATCACTTTCGGCAGCTGTGCGCTTGCTGTGGTAACGATACCAAGCAAAAGCAGTGTTGCAAGTAATAATTTCTTCATAGTCGTAAGTATTTTGTTGCAAAATTAAATAAAAACCCTTTTGCGTGTGCATTACAAGGGTTAATTTTGTATAAAAGTGGCATTTTGACACACACACACCTTTTTGTTTTTCTACTTGTTTATGAGTTTATATGTGGTGCTCTTGCCGTTTGTTAGTTTTATATTTACCACTACCGCTTGCGTGTTGGTAGTAAATACAGGTATGTATGCTTCGCGTTTTCCACTGAGCTGCTGACTAAATATGTTGCGTCCGTTGATGGTACTGATATGTATGGTGTTGATACCTATGTCGGAGCGTGCGATGAGAGCACCGTTCTCCATGGTGAGCACTACTGCCTTATTGCTATTGTCAGCTATGGTGTGAACGTCGGTTATAACGGGTTTGTCCGTACTCTCGTCGGCATCTTCTATAGCTTCGTAGATGGCTGGTGTTGTGTTGCCCGTCCATGCTATCTGTAGAGCTACCGGCTTTGTGTTGGCATCGAAGCTGAATGTCACTACACCGTTTTTGCTTTCAGGAGTAATGGGCTTCCATGTGTTGCCGTTCTGTGTGAGCGAGTAGGTTGCGTTTTGCATCGTTGTGTCGTCGCAGAAGAGTGTGAGGCTCTTGGCTTTTGCCACGTTGAGGAAGCGATATACGAACTTGCTGCCGTCGGCGGTTGTAGGGAGGTTGGTGCTGGTGAAGGTGGTGGCGTCGGCATCGGTTGCTGCCTCTACATTATTGCCCTCAGCGTCGCTCATCGGTGTGAGTACCGGTGCAGGTAGTCCGTTGATTTCTATCTCGTGCAGGCGCATCCACTTGGGTTGTCCCCAGATGGCTGTAATCTTCAGGCGTACGTATTTTGCTTCTATTTTTATCGGGTTGAAGTTGTGGTCGGTGGGCACAAAGTCGAGTGCCATCACGTCGGTGCCTGCCTCTGGCTCTGTAGCCACATAGAAGTTCTGCTGTAGCGACATGTCGTACTCACGTGTTTGAGTTCCCTTGACGGTGAGGTCGGTCCAGTTGTGGTTGTCTGTCGACACACTGAGGAGTGCTGTCTTGGGATAATCGCCGTTGGTGGTGCCCATGCAGATGCGTACGTTCTCTATAGTTGTTGGTTCGTAGAGTTCGAGTGTATAGGTGTCACCTACCACCATGTCGCGGTTCAGGCAGGTATAGGTGGTGTAATCGCCGTCGGTCATCAGTTGTGCCGTGTGGTTGTTCCAATAGTTGTAGGCTGGTGGAGTTATGCTTCTCACTTCCTCTGGCGTGTTGTTGTAGACGAAGAGTTGTACGGATGCTGCGTCGAGCGTCAGGTTTTTCTGTTTGTTGCTCACGTTGAGCACCACTATGTAGTGTACGTACTCGTCGGTTGTAACGTTATTTGTCTCCATCTCATTCCATGTCTTGCCGTCGGTGCTATACATGAACTTATAGTCGGTATCGGCGAAGAGTTTAGAGGCAATGGTTATCTGTTTGAGCTGCACGGGCTGGGCAAGTGCTATACCGGCGTAGCCGCCTTCGGGGAGCGTAGCTGATCCCTTTAGTGATATACACTCGTCGCTCTGGCTCAGGTTGAGTTGTGTGCTCTCGGCGTTGGTCAGGACGGTGTTCTTATTGGTTGTGGTAGGGAAGAGTTGATTGGATATGTGCTTGCTGAGGTAGGTGGTAACAAAGGGTGTGAGGTATCGCCATGAGGCGTGAGTGAGTCGCTGGTCGGTGCTGATTCCGTCGCTACCAAAACCCGACATGTGGTTTGTCATGTAGTCGGGCGACGAGGTGAGCGTGTTTGCAAGTTTCACGCTGGGCAGGTAATCGGCCCATGCCTCTATTATGTTGTCGGCTTTCTGCGATGCTATGAAGCCCTTTGTGGCAGCTGCCATGGCGCGCAGACGCAGTACCCATGGGCGTATGTCGACGTAGAGCAGACTGTCGCTCGTCACTTTCGAGTGCTCCATAGTGGTGAGAACGTCGCAGTTGTCCACAATCTGTGTCATCAGCGCAGTCAGTTGGTCGTTCTTCGGGTCGCGCTTATATGCTTCTATCGCTGTGTTGAGTGCCGTTGGGTCGTTCTTGCTCAGATATGGAGCGAGGAAGCGATAGGCATTCTGTAGTTCGGTGCGACCTGGAAAGAGGGCTCTGAACGATGCTTCCCATGAAGCGTTGTTGTCGAAACCGCGGTTGTTCCAACTGTAGTCGCCTGCCGAGAACACAGCGGTGCGTGCTGCCGATCCCTGCTCCATAGGGTTGCAGAGGATGCCCTGATTGCTTGCTGTTAGCTCGGTTTCCAGGCGTGCGTTGTTGTCTACGTTCGGCATGTTGAAGAAGTTGGAGCGCATATCGAGCGGGTATATCTCGCTTGGTCCGCTGCCGTTGTCGTTGCACGGGTAGTTCCACCACCAAATGACGTTACGTCCGAACTGATACTGTACAGTATTCAGATCGTAGTTGTTGGGCACAGACCATACGCCGCCACCAGTGTAATAAATGGTGACATCCTTCGGGATGCTGGAGAGTGCTTTGAAGAACTGATTGAACTGCCATTGTGATGCAGCGTAGTTGCGACAGTAGATTTGTGGCGTGAAGCGCAGTGGTTTCACGATGTCGGTAGGGCTGGTGCTATTGGTGTTCCATCGGCTCTCTATGCTGCGCTGTATGTCAGCGATGCGTGAGGCGGTGAGGTTCATGTCGTTCTGATTCTCGGGTCTGTTCACGTCGTCGGCAAAGACTGCAAACTGGCGGAAACCTAAGGTGTGCATCTTCGCGAACTTACCCATTATCTTCTCTACTACACCGTTGTCGTTGAGCAAGTCGTCGCCTGGGTGTATCGCCCACACCACGCTCACCTTGGTTTGGTGTGCCACGTCGGTGAATTCGCGCAAATCCTGCTGTGTCACGAAGCCCGACTTGCGTTGTGCTTCTGTTAGCTCTGTAGGATATGCCTCTGTCCATTTGCCCGAGTGGTATACGTCGCTCTTTGGTCCGTATACGTAGCAGTTCATCTTGTTGCGCATCATAAAGCGCAGTAAGTCCTTGCGCACCTCGCTGGAGTAGGGTTTTCCATAAAAACCTTCGATGATGCCACGCTCCTTAAGGTCAGCGTAGTCGCTGATAGTGACGGTGGGCATCTGCTTCGTTTCGGCATCGAGCATCTGTTCGAGCGAGGCGAGACCCATGAATGTGGCATCGGTATTCTCGCCGATGATGATGAGCTGAGCTACTCCGTCGTGTGCATTGGTGAGCGAGAGCACGTGGCGGTCGAACTTGCCGCTCTTGGTGAGTACGCTGAGGTTGAGTTGGAGCTTTGTAGCAGCCGCTTTTGTCAAGCCGTTGCCTGAAGCTATGCCGAGGTATATGTTCGAGAGAGTGCTCGATTCGGTGGTTGAGATGGTAGCTGTGAAGCCATGCTCTGCGAGAATGGTCTGAGCACGCTGACGTGTGTATGTGTCAATTGCATCGTCGCATACTATATTTACGTTCTTTGTGAACGCTACCTTGCTGCCCTTGCCCGCAGTCTGTGTGTGCGGAATGGGATAAATGGTGTATTGTGCGCTCGCAGTGAATGGGAAGAATAAGGTGGCGAGGGCAAGAAGTTGGGTCTTAAATAGGTTCATAGTTGTTAGGTGTATAGGGGTAAATAGTTTGGTGCAGTTGAGATAACTGCACCAAACTTTATTGTTATGTATCTCCGAACGCTGCCGCTTCTGCAGCAGCGATTATTTCCTCTCGAGTCTGTTCCTTAGCCGAGATATGGCTGAGGTCGAAGTCTTCGTCAGAGAGGTTGAGGTCGGCTGAAGTCAGTTTTGAAGAAACGGGCTCTACGGATTTTGTTGCCTCTGTTTTCGTGGCTGTAGCTGCTTCGGCTGCTTCGTCTTTGCGGTACATCGGTGAGCGGCGGTTGCGCTTAGCCTTGGGATTATTAGAGTCATTAGAATCTATAGAATCTCTAGAGTTTCTAGAATCACTAGAGTTTCTAGAATCACTAGAATTTCTAGAACCTCTATAATCACTATCTGAATTAGAACCATTTGAAGCACCAGAGCCTTCTGCCTCTACCTCCATTCCTGAGCTTACTATGATAAAATCGTCTGGTTGTTCTGTCGACGGTACGTTCTCCACAGGTTCCTCCTCCATCTTTGTGCGATTGGTCTTAGCAGCGAACACTTGGTCGATGAACTGCGGTTCGCGGCGGAGCTTCTCCAGTGTGAGCTTAGAGGCGAGCTGCTGGCTTTCCTTCTTACTATATCCCTTGCCGTCGCAGCCTTCCACGCCTTCGAGCATCACACGATAGATGAACACGGGTGAACCTGTCTTATCTTTCTCCTCCAGAATCGACTTGAAGTCGATGCGCACACGGTTCTTCTGACTCCATTCGATGAGCTTGCTCTTGAAGTTCACTTCCTTATAAGCAACCTTGTCGATGTTTATCATTTGTGTCAGTATTCGTTTGCGCATGAACTTCATGCAGGCATCATAGCCGCGGTCGAGGTATATGGCTCCTACGAGAGCCTCGAAAGCGTTGCCGCCCATGTATGAGTTGTGAGATTGTGAGCGTCCGCTTGAGAGGATGAGTTGGTTGATGCCCATCTCCTGTGCCAGTCGGTTGAGCGTGTCGCGCTGTACGAGTTTTGAGCGAGTGTTGGTGAGGAAGCCCTCGCGTTTGCCAGGGAAGTGGCGGTAGACAATGTCGCCAACGGTAGCGTCGAGCACGGCATCGCCGAGAAACTCCAGTCGCTCGTTGTTCACGGGCTTGCCCTTCGCATTGCGCTTGTACATGCTCTTGTGCATCAGCGCGAGTTTGTAATAGCTAATGTCGTGTGGGTAGAAGCCTATGATTTTGCGTAAAGACAAATAAAGCTCCTTGTCCTTGCGGAAAGGGAGCTTCATTCTGTCGATGAGATTACTCAGCATATTTCTTGAATATTACACATGCGTTGTGTCCACCGAAACCGAACGTGTTGCTCAGTGCTGCACGTACCTCGCGCTTCTCAGCCTTGTTGAACGTGTAGTTGAGTGTATAGTCGATTTCTGGGTCCTCGTCGCCTTCAACGTGGTTGATAGTTGGCGGGATGATGTCGTTCTTCACTGCGAGCACTGATGCGAGTGCCTCGACAGCTCCGGCAGCACCGAGGAGGTGACCAGTCATTGATTTTGTTGAACTGATGTTGAGCTTGTAAGCTGCTTCGCCGAACACCTGCTTGATTGCCTTTGCCTCAGAGATGTCGCCTACAGGTGTTGATGTACCGTGTACGTTGATGTAGTCGATATCCTCTGGCTTCATGCCTGCGTCCTCAAGTGCGTTCTGCATAACGAGGCAAGCACCGAGTCCTTCCGGGTGTGATGCTGTGATGTGGTGTGCGTCGGCAGACATGCCTTCGCCAACCATCTCGGCGTATATCTTCGCTCCGCGTGCCTTAGCGTGCTCCAGCTCCTCGAGGATGAGGCAGCCAGCACCTTCGCCCATGATGAAGCCGTCGCGTGATGCGCTGAACGGACGTGAAGCGTGCTCTGGGTCGTCGTTGCGTGTAGAGAGGGCGTGCATTGCGTTGAAGCCGCCTACGCCGCTAGGTGTGATGGCAGCCTCTGCACCACCGCTTACGATTACGTTTGCCTTACCCAAGCGGATGAGGTTGAATGCGTCGGCGAGTGCGTTTGTAGAAGAAGCGCAAGCCGATGTGGTGGCAAAGTTGGGGCCGTGAAGACCGTACATAATAGAGATGTGTCCGGCTGCGATGTCGGCAATCATCTTCGGAATGAAGAAGGGATTGAATTTCGGACCGAGCTCCTGGTGTGTTGCCCAGTAGCCCACCTCTTCCTCGAAGGTCTTGATACCACCGATGCCTACGCCGTAGATTACGCCGATGCGGTTCTTATCTTCTTCGTCGAGATTTAAACCGCTGTCCTGCATTGCCTGCATAGCTGCGATGATAGCGAGCTGTGCGTAGCGGTCCATCTTGCGTGCTTCCTTGCGGTCAATGTAGTCGTTGACCTTAAGGTTTTTCACTTCGCAAGCGAATTGTGTCTTGAACGAAGAAGCGTCAAACAATGTAATAGGTGCTGCGCCACTTACGCCGTTGAGCATATTGTTCCATGTTTCTTCTGGATTATTGCCAATCGGAGTTACTGCGCCAAGACCTGTTACTACTACTCTTTTTAATTCCATGTAACTGAAAAATGTCAAAAAAAATGGTTTATGGTTTATGGCGCGCAATGGAATTATAACAAAGAATGTTTGTTATGGTTGTGCATACCATAAACTATAAACCATCGGTTTATTTATTTTGCGTTCTCGATGTAAGCGATAGCGTCGCCAACTGTAGAGATTTTCTCTGCCTGATCGTCAGGGATGTTTACGCCAAACTCCTTCTCGAACTCCATGATGAGCTCAACTGTGTCGAGAGAGTCTGCACCGAGGTCGTTTGTGAAGCTTGCTTCTGGCTTAACGTCTGCCTCATCTACACCGAGTTTGTCAACGATAATAGCCTTTAATTTTTAAAATGTTTATAATATTGATTTCTAATTTAATGCGGATGCAAAGGAACAAATTTTTTATTAAATAGACAAATATTTTACCATAAAAAGGCGATTTGGCTGCACACATGCCCTATGTCTGTGCAAGTTTTTGGGGTGGTTAGGGTGCGTTTAAGCCGTTCTAAGCCTCTTTAAGCCAACTAAGCCTTTGCTAACCTTTGCTTAATTGCTAACCGAGAGCACTCCCAAGGGTCCGGTGGTACTTCCGCGATAGCGCAGGAGCTTCTTTCCGTTTGAGGTGATGCCACGGTTGTTGAGGTCGTATTGGCGCTTACAGGTGGGACAGGTGGCAAAGCCGCGAGTGTCCATTGTTAAGCGGTGGCTCATGGTTTGCGTCTCGTAGTAGCAGTTGGGGCACTGACTGTCGTATATGTATAGCGTGGCGGGTGAGCTAAGATTGCTGAAGCCCACAATGATGCCGCTTTTGTTGTATAGCCCGAGGGTGAAGGTGCGGCGTGCGTCCTCGCCTGCAGGCTCTTGTCTGCTGCTCTGTCTTTGGTTGTTGGCGAAGTAGATGAAGCGTCTGCCGCTCTCTGTACCCTCATAGATGTTGCAGAACACACCTGGCGACATGGGGTTGAGCGCACTTTGCAGCGTGGCATCTTGATACACCCCATTGTTGAAAAAGAAAGTGCAGCGTTCCGAGGCGTACTCGAAGTCGGCATCGGTGCAAGCAGCGAAGATTAATGCGCACAACGCAATAGCTATTCTTGTTATCCTATACATATTTATATATTGTTACTTGGGATGTCTTTAGGGGGCTTTAAGGGGATGCACTTGAGACAAGTGCACCCCCTGGAAAAGTCTTTAGATCTTTCCGCCGTAGCACAGGTCGCCTGCGTCGCCGAAGCCTGGCACGATATATTTGTGCTCGTTCAGTCCGTTGTCGATAGCTGCGCACCAGATTGTTGTGTCCTCAGGGAATGTCTTACGGATATGTTCGATGCCCTCTGGCGAAGCCATTACGCACACTACGTGCACCTTTTTCGGTGTGCCCTTGGTGAGCAGAGCCTTATAGCCCATCTCCATTGAACCGCCGGTGGCGAGCATAGGGTCGACGATGAGCAGTGTGGCATTGTTCAGGTCGGGTGTAGCGAGATACTCCACGTGTATGCCCACCTTTGTGTGTTCCTTGTCCTCGTACTCGCGGTATGCGCTCACGAAGGCGTTACCAGCGTGGTCGAAGATATTGAGGAAACCCTGATGGAATGGCAGACCAGCGCGGAAGATAGTGCCGAGCACGAGTTTGTCGGTAGGCACGTTCACCTTTGCTGTGCCGAGCGGAGTCTGCACGTCGCGTGTCTCATAGTTGAGAGTCTTGCTGAGTTCGTAAGCGATGAGCTCGCCTACGCGCATTATATTATTGCGGAACAGGAGGCGGTTTGACTGATAGTCTTTGTCGCGCATTTCCGCCATGTACTTGTTGATGATAGAGTTTTGCTTGCTAAAGTCGATTATTTCCATATTGTTTAAGTTTAAACTGAGCAAAGTTACAATTATTAACTGAAATTTTGCACGTGCAGGAAGTTAAAGAATTTAAAGTGCTGACGATTTCGGTTCTGTTGTAGGTTTACTTCTTTCTCCTACGCACGAATTGCTCGCACTCGGCGAGTATCTTCACGCGAGCCACCTTCATCACTACGTAGTAAAGAGCTACGGCGAGCACGAAGCGTGTCAACAACAGCAGCCAGAGGTTTTCGATGGGCTGTGTGGCGTAGTGTGTGGCGGTCATCACGGCAGTGGCTGTGAGTGCGAACGGCATAACGTCGCAGAAGAACATGCGAAAACCGTAGCCTGTGAGGCGGCGCACAAAGAAGAGCCACACGCCAAGCCACAGCACATTGAGTATGGTGTACGCCTGCACCATGCGCACGATGCCTTGCTGCCAGATGAGCATCATCGTCGCAATTTGCACTACGCCGAGCGAGAACGTACACCAGAAGAAGGTACCCGACTTGCCTTTCGAGATAATCATGTTAGAGAACAGTGTAGCGATGGGCATTGTGGCACCAGCTATGCACAGTATCTGTATCAGTTCTGCCGATGCGAGCCACTTCTCTCCGATGGCTATCACGATGAACTCCTTAGCCACCAGTCCGAAGCCTAATAACAACGGGAATGCTATGAACGCCGTGAAGCGCATCATCTTGCGAAACACATCGGTCTGTCTGCCCGGCTCGTTGCCCAGGCTTACGAGCACCGGCTGCGCCACTTGCGCCACCATGCTCTGCACCAGCGAGTAGCACTTCGTGTTCCATTGGTACGCCTGGTTGTAGTTGCCTGTGTCGCGCGGTGAGAAGTAGTGGCCTAAGAGTATGTTCAGCACGTTGTTGTTCACGTGTGTCATTATTGTTGTGGCGAGAATTTTGCACGAGAAGCGGAACATCCGTCGCACGGGAGCAAACGAGATGCCGTGTATGGTGGGTCGCCAGGGCGAGAAGTGCCACTGGAAGAAGGTGTTTATCGACACATACACCAGTCCCTGTGTGGCGAGCGACCAGTAGGCTGCGCCTGCGAACGCCATGCCCACGCCCACGAGGCTCGATGTGATGACGGCGATGGCACCTGCGGCAGCCTGCTGCTTCGCCTTCAGGTGTTTGAAGAGATAAGCCGACTGTGCTGTGCCTAATGAGGCGATGATGATGCTCAGGAAGGCGTAGCGGCAGAGCGGTACGACGCGTTCCGTGTGGTAGTAGTCGCCGATGAGTGGTGCGGCGAAGAAGAGTAGGGTGTATAATGTAGTGGCAACAATGATGTTGAACCAGAACACCGAGTTGTAATCCTCCGGTCGTGGGTCTTTGAGATTGGTGAGTGCGGTGCGGAAACCGCTGTCTTGCAGTGCGGTGGCTACGAGCGAGAAAATGCTTATCATCGCCATCATGCCATAGTCGGACGGTGCTAACAGGCGTCCCAATACGATGCCGAACGCCAATCCCACCACCTGTTGCACCCCACTATTGAGTCCGCCCCAAAGTAGTCCCTTTGCCGTCTTTTCCTTTAGAGTTTCCATATTCGTTTACTTTCGTATGCAAAGTTACACATTAGTTGCTGTTTATTACAGCCTGCACGAGTCTTTTGCCCATCACGTCGTAATTGCCCGAGCGGTCTACTCCGGCGAAGTCCATCATCACGAGTCCGGTTGTCATATGTCCTTTTATGCGTTCGGCGAGGAACTTGTTTGTGTCGGCAGCGTTGGCGCGATAGCCCTCGCTTGTGGATACGGGTTCTTTGGTGAACTCCGTAGAGGTGTACTTAAAGCCAGATGTGTGGTTGATGAACCACATATTTGGGTACTGCTTCGCCACCTCTTCGCTGTTTGCCACCTTCAGTAGGCGTTCTATCGCCTCCAGCTTCGCCGTCGTGCCGCCCTCCCAGGTCATGTTGTAGAAGTCCTGCACGCAGAGTGTGCCCTCCATTGCGTATCCGCGTATGGTGGCAGGTTTCTGCCAGTCGACCTCGGCATCGAAGCGCCAACCCTCGATATATCCGCCCCGCGGTGTCGGTCGGTACGTGTCGCGACTCAGTACGAGTATTCTGCCACGCAACTGTCCCACGGTGAGGTCTGGTCGAAAGTCGACAATCAGGTCGCTATTCTCCGCCAATGCGTAGTCGACCATCGCCTCCCATGTGCTTCCGTCGCGATTGGCAGAGCGTTCGTGTTGCATGATGATGATGGCAAACTCGGTGGGGTGGGCTTGAAGTGAGTCGCGCAGCACGTTGAACACCCCGTTGAAGGTTTGCTGTGTGGCAAACTCGCCGTGGTAAATCTGTAATGTGCGCTTTGTTTCCTTTGCTTTCTTTGACGACTTGGTGGGCTTTTCCTCGCGCACATCGGGGCGCAGGTCAAATGCGCGCACGCCAACCGCCCACTGCTCACTGATGTTCAGTTCCTGTGTGCGTGCGATGTAGTTGCCTGCTAATGTGTCCTGCGGCAGGAAGCCGTAGCCGGTGCAAGCATCGTGAGTGCCAGGTATGGAGAGACGACACACACGGCGGTCGTCGTCGATGCGTGCGAGCCAGTCGTAAGCGTATGTGGAGGTGAAGGCTGCCACGGAGAGCAGCAGAGAGAGGAAAATCTTGTGCATGATGGTGAGATGTTGTTGTGGTGGGGTGTTGTTGTGGTGAGGTGTTTTTGCAAATTTACAAAAACATATTTAATAAGTAGGTGTTCTGCGTAATGTTTTTATAATATTCCCAATCTTTTTGGGGCAAAAAAAAAGGACGACACGAATCACTCGCACCGGCCTCTCAAAGAATAATGTTAACGAATGTTGGTTTTGGACTAAAGCAAAGCCTTAGAAACCGTTTACACGGTAAAGGCCAACATTGCGATAGTTTCAAAATCTAATAACATAATCTTTACCTTAAAATCTATCAAACTACTAACCTAATGAAAAAACATTGCATTCTCTCGAACACGCTGCAAAGATAATAATTTGTGTACGACCACACAAGTAATTTGAAAGTTTTTTGTTGAAATTAAGAATAATTTGACATAAATCAAGTTGTAATTCTTTTGTAATGGCGTTTTAAACCAGCAACTTGTATTGATGTTTTGTGCAAGATAGGTTTGATTGATAGACTGTAATACTTTTGCTGTAAAAATTATATGGTTACGAAAAAAAAACGTAACTTTGCATTAATCGTAAGCTATAAAACGATAAATATACAAACATTTAAACCACTTAATCATCATTGTCCTATGGAGAAAACATTGATTTTGCTGAAACCGTGTACCGTACAGCGCCGTCTTATTGGCGAAGTGATTAACCGCATAGAGCGCAAGGGCTTGCGCATCGTGGGTCTGAAGATGATGCAGCTCGACGACACTATTCTTAACGAACACTACGCTCACCTCACAGAGCGCCCGTTCTTCCCGTGGCTCGTTAGCTCGATGAAGTCGGCACCAGTGGTGGCTATGTGTGTGGAGGGCAATAGTGCAGTGACAGTAGTGCGCAATATCGTGGGTGCTACCAACGGACGCAAGGCAGCTCCAGGTACAATCCGCGGCGACTACTCTATGAGCGGTCAGGAGAATATCATTCACGCATCCGACTCTGTCGAATCTGCGGAAATCGAGATGAAACGCTTCTTCCGCGAGGGCGAAATCTTCGAGTATCCCGATCCGCTGCACGACTTCATGTACGCTCCCGACGGCGACTAAGGCTTATAAACGGAATATAACATAAACATATATTAAGAATGGTAACAATTAACAACTATGACGAGTTTGCCGCATATCTCGGCAAGAACCTCGGTGTGTCTGACTATGTAGAACTCTCGCAGGAGCGTATCAATCTGTTCGCTGACGCTACGCTCGACCATCAGTGGATTCACGTGGACACAGAGCGTGCTGCAGTGGAGAGCCCGTACAAGACAACCATCGCGCACGGCTATCTCACCCTCTCTGTGCTTCCGTACCTTTGGGAGCAGGTTATCAAGGTGAACAACGTGAAGATGCTCGTGAACTACGGCATGGATAAGATGAAGTTCGGACAGCCCGTGAAGTCGGGCGAGTCGGTGCGCCTCGTTGCCGACCTCTACGCCATCGAGAACCTCCGCGGCATCGCAAGGGTGCAGATAAAGTTCGCTATCGAGATTAAGGACTCACCGAAGAAGGCACTCACCGGCATAGCTACCTTCCTTTACTATTTCGAGTAAGGATTCTCGCATGGAAGGGCTTCCCACGGATTGCACTTCTTGCTGAGTAGAACCTCCCACGGAATCCACAGAATTCACAGAAGCTTCTGGCGGAGAAGAGCCTCCCACAGATTTCACGGATTTTCACAGATGCTGTTTTCAGGGGGTGCACTTGTCTCAAGTGCACCAACGTAGTAAGATGTATATCAACATTGCTCGGTTGGTGCACTAATTGCTTGGTTGGTGCACTTGAGACAAGTGCACCCCCTTGAGGGCAGCCTAACTTCTGTGTAAATCCGTGCAATCTGTGGGAGAAAACCCCAAGCAGTGAAATCTGTGGGAGAATATAAAAGAATAATGATATGACGACATTACAGCAACAGCGAATGCTTCTTGAGATTGAGTACAACCACGAGAAGGAGGAGTTCAGAAAGCAGACCGAGACGATGGGCGTGGAGCGCAAGGTGAGGCGTGGCGATGCCTGGTTCCCCGTGACGATAGGCAGCTGCTACTACAACTCGCTCAATCAAGCCGTGGTGGAGGTGACGCGCACCAAGGACTCGGACATAGAGCATAACTTCGAGCCGGGTCGCCCCGTGTGCTTCTTCACCGTGCGACGCGACGAGAAGGCGCGCAAGGAGCGCATACAGTACATGTCGTTCACCGCTACCGTGAGCTACGCCGAGCACGACCGTATCGTGGTGGCACTGCCCAATAGCGGACGCATCGCCGACCTGCAGCGTAGCGAGCCGATAGGCTTGCAGCTGTTCTTCGACGAGACAAGCTACCGGCTCATGTTCGAAGCCCTCGACCGCGTGATGAACGCCAAGACGGGTCGTCTTGCTGCATTACGCGACATCTTCTACACGAGTGCTCCAGCGCAGAAGCTGACGTTCGGCGCTATGTCTCTGCCGTGGCTCAACGCCTCGCAGCAACAGGCTGTGAACGAAGTGCTGCGTGCCAAGGACGTGGCAGTGGTGCACGGCCCTCCTGGCACGGGCAAGACAACAACACTCGTGGAGGCTATCTACGAGACGCTACGCAGAGAGAGTCAGGTGCTGGTATGTGCGCAGAGCAATATGGCTGTCGACTGGATAGCGGAGAAACTTGTCGACCGTGGTGTGAACGTGTTGCGCATTGGCAACCCGACACGTGTCAACGACAAGATGCTCTCGTTCACCTACGAACGCCGCTTCGAAGCACACCCCGACTATCCGCAACTCTGGAGCATACGCAAGGCGATACGCGAGTTGCGTGGCGAACGCCGCCGCTCCGATGCGTGGCATCAGAAGATGGACCGCCTGAAGAGTCGCGCCACGGAGATAGAACTGCGCATACGTGCCTCGCTGTTTGGCGAAGCGCGTGTCATCGCCTGCACACTCACAGGTGCCGCCAACCGCGTTTTGGAAGGCGAGAAGTTCTCAACACTATTTATTGACGAGGCGGCGCAGGCACTCGAAGCAGCCTGCTGGATAGCCATACGCCGCGCCGGTCGCGTCATCTTCGCTGGCGACCACTGTCAGCTGCCGCCCACTGTGAAGAGCATTATGGCACTGAAAGGCGGACTCGGCATCACACTCATGGAGCGCATCGTGAAGGCGAAGCCCGACGTGGTGACGCTCTTGAAGGTGCAGTATCGCATGAACGAGCAGATAATGCGCTTCTCAAGCGACTGGTTCTACGGCGGCGAGGTGCAGACCGCGCCGGGCATAGAGCGCCGCAGCATACTCGACTACGACCGCCCGATGATGTGGGTGGATACGTCGGAGGCTGAAGGCAAGGAGGAATTCGTGGGCGAGAACTTCGGACGCATCAACCGCACCGAGGCTGAGCTGACGCTGCAGACGCTACAGCAATACTTCGAGAAGATTGGCAAGCAGCGCATCCTCGACGAGCATATCGACGTGGGCATCATATCGCCCTATCGTGCGCAGGTGCAGCTGCTGCATAAAATGATACGGCAGAGCGAATTCTTCCGCCCGTACCGCCGCGCCATCAGCGTGAACACCGTCGACGGTTTCCAAGGACAGGAGCGCGACATAATCGTCATCTCGCTCGTACGCAACAACGACGGCAAGGAGATCGGTTTCCTGCGCGACCTGCGTCGCATGAATGTAGCCATCACCCGTGCCCGCATGAAGCTCATCATACTTGGATCGGCTGCCACGATGACCGCACACCCGTTCTATAAGAAATTGTACGAATGGATTAGTGGACAAGCGGACGAGTAATAATAAAACATAAAAGTAAGGTGTTTTATTTTCCTGTTTAGAAAAAAATAAATAAATTTGCACGCCTATATTGTGCATATATTATAAGGTGTTAATGTTTCGTGTGCCTGCCTAAATACGAAACCCAATGCCGCTCCCATAGTTAAATGGATAGAACGGAGGTTTCCTAAACTCATGAGTTACTTTCAAGTGTAGAAGTCGGAAAAGTTCGTGTTTCACTTGGTGAATGTCGGACAATAAGGCGCACAAAATATTCGTAAGGTCTTGTAGTTCAATGGATAGAACAATGCTCTCCTAAAGCGTAGATTTGGGTTCGATTCCCAACGGGACTACTGCAAACGCTCAACTTTCTTGTAAGGTTGGGCGTTTTTCTTTCTTATTTTCAGCAAAAAGTGCGTACATTTGCCGAAAATAGTTCTACAAATATTCTACAAAGATATATGGCAACATTCAAGGCAGAAGTGTATGCCCACCAAAAGAAAGCGGATGGCACATACAACATTAAGATAAGAGTTACCCACAAGCAGCGCAAGAAATACCTTGCTACACCTTGGTATGTGGGTAAGGAAGATTTGACACGTTCCCTCAAGCTCAAAAACCAAAGATACATTGACATGGTGGATGATGTTATCAAGCGTTACCGCACGATATGCAACAATGTGGGCGAGGGTCTGGATAACATGACCGTGGAGCAAGTTGTGGAGCTGATAACACGCAAGAAAGAGGAAGAACACTTTGAACTTGACATAGTGGCATACACAAGGTCGTACATTCAGAAACTCTTTGATATGGGACGCACAGGCAATGCCAAAGCCTACCAAGTAGCCATTAACAGCATGGTTAAGTTCGTGGGGCGTGAAAGCGTGGATATAAAGGAAATCACGGTTAAGTTCCTTAATGATTGGATAAAATGGATTGGTGAGCAGCCAGCACGGAAGAACTGCAAGAAAGGCGGTCGGGCGCAAAGCCTGTATCTCGCAGAAGTGAGAGCAATGTATAACAGAGCCAAGAAAGAGTTTAACGATGAAGAGGCGGGCGTGATACTCATTCCTTTCTCGCCTTTCGCAAAGGTGGATATACCGAAAGCACCGCTCACACGCAAACGTGCCTTGACAGTTGAGCAGATGCGAGAGTTTGCACAAGTGCCATACTCCACGATATTGCAACAGGGGTGTAATCGGTTCAACCTCGCAAAAGATGTGTTCCTGTTAAGTTTCTTGCTAATCGGCATGAACGCTGTGGACTTGTACAATGCCACCGACTACAAAGATGGTCGTATAACCTACCAGCGTACAAAGACACGATACAGACGGGCAGATGGTGCGGAAATATCAATCAGAGTTGAGCCAGAAGCACAGGCACTATTCGACAAGTACAAAGACCCGACAGGGCAACGTGTATTCAAGTTCTACAAGCTGTATTCCTCAATGGATAGTTTCAGTGCGGCACTAAACAAGGGATTGAAGAAGATAGGCAATTCACTTGGTATAGACGATTTGGAATTTTACGCAGCACGGCACACTTGGGCGACCATTGCAACCAATGATGCAGAAGTGGATAAGTACACCGTCCACACGGCACTAAACCATGTGGACGAAAATATGCGTGTTACTGACATTTATATCCGCAAGTCGTGGGATAGCATAGACAAAGCCAACCGAAAGGTGCAAGACTTTATGAATTGGGATTTGTCAGATGTTGTAGAGCCTAAGAAATAACGGTTTTGCCTAAGCAAAAATTATACTTGCTTGATATTCAACACTTTAAGTATGCCGT